>Ga0194133_10002598_pt1 | contig 27500 bp, 67 predicted proteins | sample TA2KigOf40mmetaG_FD_155448 | JGI IMG/M metagenome (GOLD analysis project Ga0194133, IMG submission 155448) | Freshwater microbial communities from Lake Tanganyika, Tanzania - TA2015055 Kigoma Offshore 40m | ecosystem: Environmental > Aquatic > Freshwater > Lake | place: Tanzania: Lake... | reverse complement strand
AACATCTCTTCGTATTATTGGTAGTATTCTATTGATCGTTGGATATTTTATTCTTCTTTATGTTGATGTCAAAACTGGTTGTTGGTTTCGTTTGATTGGTGGTTTAGTAATGGTTCCGTTCTCCATTAAAATTAAAACTTGGGATGTTGTAGGATTACAGGTATTCTTCGCAACAATAGATATATCAAAGATTATTCAATTGAGTTATGAAAATTGATATCACGATGGAAGATTTTGGTATAATTATAAATGCTCTACACTATTATAAGAAAGTAGAGAAGAAAGGAAACTTTCAGCAGTATGATAATAAAAGAATTAATGAGTTAAGAGACAAACTATCACAACAAATTATGCTCTATTGCTTGTTATAAGGTGGAGGGGCAGCAACTTGTGTCTGGGGAGATGAAAGTTGCATAAGTCCCCAAATATGCTACCTAAATAAGTATAGTCAATCCCCAGGCACACAAATGATTTACTATACTTACGCATACTTGCGTGAAGATAAAACTCCCTATTACATAGGAAAAGGTAAAGGTAATAGGGCATATAGAACAAGAGATAGAGGTATCAAACCACCAAAAGACAAGTCAAGAATAATACTTCTCAAACAAAATCTCACCGAAGAAGAAGCATTTAAACACGAAATCTATATGATTGCTGTCTTTGGTAGAAAAGATTTGAGAACAGGTATGCTGAGAAATAAAACTAATGGTGGAGATGGAGTTTCTGGTGCTGTTGTAAGTGATAAAACTAGAAGAAAAATGAGTGAAGCAAATGAAGGTAAACCTCGTTCAAAAGAAATAAGAAAAAAAATAAGTAAAGCACATAAAGGCAAAACTCATTCAGAAGAAGCAAAAAGAAAAATGAGTGAGTTAAAGAAAGGTAAAACCTTTTCAGAAGAACATAAAAAAAAAATTAAGTGAATCACAAAAAGGCAAATCACGCTCAGAAGAAAGTAAAAGAAAATTAAGTGAGGCAAATAAAGGTAGAAAGTGGTGGAATGATGGTTGCGGAAATCGTAAGAGGATGGTAGAATGTCCCGATGATGGTTGGAGACTTGGAAGAAAATGATTGACTGGAACACAAGATTTCAAGCACTATTCGCCGCACACCGAAAACACCACGCACTGCAATTACACTCGAATGACACAACTAATTGATCCTTCTGATCCACGCTATTTCCGTCAAACATCTGACGAACCCTACCTTCGTCACGATTATAAATTAGTAATGAGCAATGGCGACACCGTTGTCTTTGATAATTATGAAGATGTGCAGCGTAGATGGTTTGAGCGTGGTGGTAATTTTTTAAGTCATGTTGAAGTTCTAGATCACAAAGAACCAAAGAATAAGAAGAAAAAAGGATTTTGATTATGATTGACTGGAACACAAGATTTCAAGCACTACCTGATACAGAAAAGGATAAGATTGCTCTGTTGCGAGTGATTGAATGTACGAATGGTATTATTCAACACACCTATCGTGTTGGTGAAGATGATACACTAACTGTTGATGAAGTCAGAGATGCCATGAAGTTCTCTATGGGATGTATAAAAAGAATGGAAATCCCTTTGGGTGAAGAAGTGATTACATTTGCTCCTGATACTGCTGAACTTTTTACTGAAATGAGACGATTGTATATCTCTGGTGCGAAACAGAATAATCGGGCAGATTATAATGAGTTTCTCAAAGGTTCTAAAGCAAATCTACTTGCGGTAGGTAAAGAACGCATCTTGGAAGCAAGACGACTTGCATTCAATCATATTGACGAATTACCACCTCATACATTAGAATGGGGACTTGAATACATCTTTAGTTTTGCTGGGTGGGTATGATGACTGAAGACCGCAACGATTTTCCAAAAGAAGAAACAAAAAATCCTGATGAGATTATCGTGCGGGATATTGATATGGTTCATATGGAAATGATGGGTCCTGATGCGATGTGGATTGGAATAACACGCAAGAATGGACAGATTGACCACTTTAATGTTATAGTAAAAGGTAAGAAGTTAAGCACTCTATGGTCTCCTAATACGGGAAATATGAGCCCTGATAAACTATGAATAATATGAACCCAATAGCAAATAAAGTAATGCAGGAGTTTTATCGTTCTTGTTTGGGTAAGAAACCAACATTCAAAGACGATAAGATTGCTGTTGGTGCTGTTATTCGTGAGATTGTAAATCAACTTCAATACTATCACTTTGGTGATGGTGAAGATATGGTTGTGAGTGCTCGTGCTCTTTATGAACTTGCTGATGAATTGGACAACATTCCTTCACCTGAACGCAAGTTGAGATTGGGTCAATGAACTTTCCAGTGTTCTTAAACAAGTGGATAATCGGATTTTTTCCGATTAAGCATACTTCATTCTGGTGGTGGTATCGGTTAATGTCTCATCAGGGATTTCGCTTTGATGATTATCATGTATGGGGAGAGTTCTGGCACTCATTAAATGCTGAATGGGAACACATGCAATATGTTCATGAGTTTGAAAAGTTCTGGGGTAAAGGTTCTTATCCACCAGAGAAGATTGTTCTATCCAAAGAAGAATATGATGCCCTGATAGAAAAACTCAACGAACCACCACAATACAACGAAAAGATTGCAAGAGTATTACAACGCAAAGCACCATGGGATGAATGATTATGATTAGTGTTAAAGAAGAAGATAATGGATCATTCACAATCAGTTGGGATGAAAATGACTAAATTTGAAGGTGGATTAGAGATTAAAAATTTGAATAGTGTAGAGGCAATTGAAGCAGAAATCAAAGTGCTTCAAAGTAAGTTGGAGTTTTATAAGGAACTGGAAAAAACAAAATCACCAGTAGAAGAAGCATTCAAAAATTGGATGGGTGTATATCCTCCAACTAATCCAAGTGTTGATAATATTTTTGATATTAGGTGGAGAGCATTTCAGAAGGGTTATGATGCTGCTTATGAAGAAAAGGTGAGTGAGTGGAAACCAACCTCACAAACACCAGATCAAGTTGAGGAAGGAAAATCTGTTTGTTCTCAAAAATGGGAATGTCTTGAAACTGGTTTCATTACTAATCCGGAAAACTTAACAAAATATCAAAAGGCAAGAGGTATAGACACCTTAAAGAGAAAAAGAATATCATAAGGACACTTCCCAAACTGAAACAAGGGCACTTGAACTTTGTGCCCTGATGCTATATAATACCTTCATACACACAGAAACCTGATGACTGAAGATGAAAGAATCAAAGTAATCCAAACTGCTTGTGGTGCTATCGGTAAGTATTCCGATGCTCTCAAAGAGCTTGCTAAAACCGAAAAGGTAGAGCTACGAGCAGAGTTGGAAGCAAAGAAGAAAGAAAACTACCAACTGGTTGCTGATGTTGCCATGAGTGATTATGAGAAGAAGTATCAGCGTGATGTATTCCCTGTAGATGAATATTACGTCTATATGATTGGTGAATACTTTGGCACTGGTGAAGGTCAAACCACCTGTATTATGATGACACAAGCATCACCACATGCTGATGATTTTACTGAAGACAATCGCTATGTGCCTATCAACTCCAAACAATATCGTGCTGTGAGAGAGTTTCATGAACAGTTTGGCACTTGGTATTTGTATGGTCTCAAATTTCTCAGCAGAGAAGATTTCTATACTGAATGTGCTTTCTCCATTCCTCCTGTGGTGATGAAACTTTCTAATGCTAATTGTTACAAGAACTTTTATACCCGAGTTCATTACAACTTTTCCTGATGACTTACAAACTTGACCCAGAAGCAACAGCATTCTCATATACGAGAGAAGAATTGTCTGCAACTTCAGATTTCACTTCTTATACTGTGGAAGGATTTGGATCGGAAGATCAAGTAAACCTCAGAGATTTCTGCAATGACTTGAATAAGTCTGGCATTAAATTTATGTTGGCAAATTCTAATTGCGAATTCATTAGAGATCTCTACAAAGATTATTCTCAATATACTTTTTCTTTGAACAGAACCTTGAATTCAAAGAAAGAATTGCGAAAGCAAACTACTGATAATGAAATTCTGGTGTGCAATTTTTGAAGTGGCACACCATTTCCCCACTGGTCGCTTTTTTGCTGTATGATAACAGAGTTAAACAAATCGAAAATGAAAATCGCATTTAATGGACATTCTCCCACTGAAAGAGAAACTGAACTGACTCAAGAAGAAATGGCTCTTCTCTTTGAGGTAATGAAAGAAGAGTTTCTTAGTCATATTGAGTTTGGCACATATGATTTCCATTCCTATAGTTTGGGAGACAAAGGAATTAAAAAACTGTGTCAAAATCATCAAGTAGATGTATTCTACAAAAAAGACCGACTGGCATTCTTTAGAGTAATTATAGATAAAATGGAGAATCCTTACAAATGACAGGAGACCGCAATGATTTTCCAAAGGAAGAATGCAAGAATCCCGATGAGATTATCGTGCGGGATATTGATACATTTCACGCAAAGATGATGGTTCTGATTTTGGTATGATGTCTATACTACAAGAAAAACAATGGACTTTCCTGTGTGGTTAAACAAATGGATAATCGGGTTTAAACCCATTCAACGAACTCCCATATGGTTTTGGTTTCGTCTTATCAATCATTCTAACTGGAGATTTGACGACTATCAAAGATACTGGGATTTTTGGTTGAATATAAATCACGATTGGGATGATATGAACTACAAATGGGAGTTTGAAAAGTTCTGGGGCAAGGGAGCACAACCAGAAAAAAATTGTCCTATTACAAAAGGACTTTGATGCTCTTCAGGAACGACTTACTGAACCAACAGACCCAGAAAGAATTGCAAAGACAAAACGTATTCTTGAACGGAAATCTCCTTGGGATGAAGATTAAAATATATACAATATAACACGGGACACTAAATATGAAACTCATTCCCGAAGATGATGTATTACTTCGCAGAAAAGCAAAGAGAGTTTCTAGAATAGATGACACCATTCGCAACATTGCGGTGAGTATGATAAAAACAATGCAAGAAAACAATGGCATTGGATTGGCAGCGAACCAAGTTGGAATTCTTAAGCAAATCATTGTGGTTCTTGTGAATAATGAACCACGAGTAATGATAAATCCAGAAATACTTGATATTTCTGAAGAGTATTGTGTGATGAATGAAGGATGTCTGTCATTTTCTGGAAAGTATCTAGATATTGAAAGACCAGAACGAGTTAAAATTAAGTACCGTTGCCTTTCGGGACATCCCAGTGTAGAATGGTACGAGGGACTGCCAGCAAGATGTATTTTACATGAAATTGATCATCTTTCTGGAATTGTTTTTACGGAGAGAACATATGACTGAGTTCTTTACAATCTTTGGAGTATTCACAGCAGGATTTTTTTTATTTTACTACGTTGCTCTCTATCATAATCTCAAACAATGACTATTAAAGTAGAAGAAAGAGGTGATGATTCATTTGATATTTTTTGGAATGAAAATGACCCTCAAGAAAGTATTCTCAATACTTGGACCGAACAAGATTTTATTAACTCAATTACAGAACACCTAAACAAACTTGATGAAAATGGAATTGACGGAAGAACAAAAACTTCTACTGGAAATGGTGATTGAAGAACTCAAGGGTAAAATATCTTATTATACTTGTGTTGACAGAAACACTCAACATTCTAAAATTGTGATAGAATACGGTAATACTCCAAAAAACTGATAAAATTTATAGGCTGATTGTTTATACACCTCATGTTTGTGACTTTGTTTATGAGCGTGAGGATGGTACTTTCTATGCTCATCACAAAGATGGTGAAGAGTGGTATCAAGAGATCATAAAAGAAGATGGGAAATAGGTTTATGGTGATCGAATAGAAAATGCAAAAGATTGAAAAATCTCAAATCTATCATAATCTCTGGACTTGTGCTTATCGTAGAAGATATAATGCAAAAGTTTCCAAAGACTGGAAACTTTATGATCGTGAACATTCAACAATCGTGATGTACTTAAATATTACTAAGTGGTGGAAGTTTGATAGTGAAAGTAAGAAATATCTATGAATTTGCCACCCGTGCTTGTTGGAATTATTGTTCTAGTTCTTCTGGAGATTTGGTTTTGGTTATTGATAAGTCATCTGAATAGGAGGTAAAAATGTTTAGTAGACCACTTTTAGGAACTGATACTGAAAAAACCAAACTATCTTGGTTTGAGTATATTGTGTTTTCTTGTATTCAACAAGGTTGGATGAATTGCTGGTATGCCTTCAAGAACTGGGCAGACCTGATGGGAGATAACTATCAAGATTATGCTCTTCTTGCATCTGATGACCCATTAGAGCAGTGTATTCTATACTTCTGGGGTAGTCTTGAAGATGAGATTTATCCCAAACATTTTCTTGACAGTCTTTTACAAATGTGTGATGATGTAAGAACTGGAAAAGAAAAAGTTACTCCTATGGATGAAGATTTCTTTAATAGATTGGAAGACCTTGTAAAAGATGTGGAGTTAGATGATGAATGACGCTCACTATGGATTTGTTGTGAATACTCATTATGATTGGTTGAATATGCTCACAAAGATGGAGAAAAGCAAACCAAATCGTTTTGAGGAGTTTCAATATTCAAATACTACAATCTATCATTTTATAGATAAACTACAACACGAACAACACATTTACGACTGATGGGGCTTTACGACGATATAAGGTCTTCATATAATTTGGGACCAGAGTTTACAAATGTAGAGATGCAAACCAAGGGACTTGCTTGTGCGATGGCAAGATATTGGATTTCTCCTGATGGATGTTTGTATGAACTTACCTATCGGGAAACTCATGACTTTGAGATTATTGAAGAAGATGATGAGCGTTATGACCCTAAACTTTTGTTCTTGAATTATGAATGGGTGCCAACAGGAAAACATGGTAAGGTGGAACCTTGTTATGTGACTGATTATGTTGAGGTTTATCCTGCAATTTGGAACAGAAAATGGGAAGATTGGCCCCGTTGCAGAATTCACTTCAAGTGTGGTAAAGTAGTGGACTATGAGACTTTCACACGAAAATGATTGAACCCACTTTGTTTCCTCACGAAAATCATCCATATCGTTTGGAGTTTAGTGACAGCAAAAAGAATACCACTATCTGCTGGTTTGAGTGTTATGAACATCTACAAAAATATATTACTCGTTATAAGTTAGACAAAAGAACTATTAAAATTCAGTATCGTGATGAACAATCCATTAAGTCTAGTAAAGCAAACAAGGCAAAGGTACGACAAACAACTGGAAAGAATAGTAACGGAAGTTCAGGTAGAACTAAAGGGAGCACCAAAGACTTGGATGCCAGTGGAAACTCTAATCGCACTCGTAAATCTAAATGAACAATCAAACTAAACTCATTCTTGCTTTACAACAGATCGATAATGTTGTACAATTGATGAAAAGTAACGAGTACGAACAATATTTTAATATTCGTTTGGTCCAAATTAAAGTAGAATTGGAGAGGCAGTTAAGTCATTATGGATAAAAAATTTTATGACGAAAATGCTTTCTACGTTGTAAAGCAAAAATGGGGAACTTGGGATAGTTACGATAAAGAAGATAAATGTATTATTACTTCTCTAACTGAAGAAGAGTGTATTTGTGCTACAAGATGGTTTTTGAAAGCAAAACAAGAGGCCAGAAACACATAAACATGAAGAAACTGTTGGTGGGAAATTGTAATGAAACTGAACTTTAAACAACAACTCTGGGCAAATGTTTTTCATTGTGCAATAGAAAGGTCTAATACTTATTTCAAAGAAAATGATTTAGACAAACACGCAAGAGAACATTCAACTGCAATGTTAGCAATTCGTCTTGGTGATAGTTTTTGGAGAAAATTGCTATGAACTATCACATTCTTGATTATTCTACTGCCTGGTGCAGTTTCTTGCAGTATTGCGAAATCTGTCACCAACTCAATGTCCCTGGACAACCATCTGTGGGACGTTTTATTGCATATAGACGTTATTTAAAAAAAATATGAATAATATGATTAAACTTATCAAATGGTTATTAGCACCGTCTAAAAAACCAACTTTAGAGACTAATGACCTTTACTCTAAATTAAATCAACTTGAAGCAAGAGTTGAAGTTCTTGAGGAAGAAAATGTTGGACTTACGAATGAACTCTATCGTGTGGAAAACTCTTTAGATGCACGTATAGATATTCTTACTGGAGAAAAATGGATGAATCGAGATGTATGAAGAGTTAGACAGTTTTGAGAGAGCACTAGCATATTTTGGTACAAGAGTTGATGTGATTATAGCATTAGAGATGGGAGGAAAGTTAGATGCAGAAACTGCTTATAAGAATATTAAATTTGAACTCAAAGAACTCAAAAAACTGCGAAAGAAACACAAAAAGAACCTGCAGCAAATGCCAGACGGAACTGCCACTTGACAAGGACCACTATCAAGTTGTAAGATACTTCAAGTCTGGTTTTTCCTACTATTGCAATGAGTGTAACAAACCCAAACCACGAGATTGATTATGGACTATAAAGAGTATTCATTGGAACAATTATCTAATTTTCTTCACGATGCGATGTCTACTGCAGAAGCAACTCCACAGGAGATTTATGATACTATTCGCAAAGTAGTGGAAGAAAACTATTATACATATAAGCATCAAACATCAAAAGCATATGAACTTCTTGCATTACTGAATGGTAAAGGTAAAGGTCATATTAAAGCGTATGATGATGCCGTTGATAAAGTCCTAAGTTGTGATAAAGATGATCCGTCTCCAAAATGTCAAGGTGCTTGGAATGACTTTTGGGAAGATACTGACACTAATCGTGAATATTCTTTGAGAGAGGCAGAATATTATAATAAATCATTAGAATCTGAAATTGAAGAAGTTCGTAAAAATGGTGGATATGAATGGACACCTATATCACCTAAAGATAAAGTTATGAAATGGCAACTTCCTGTAGAAGTTGATGGTGCCAGTGGTGAATATTTTATAATGTTCCCAGATGATTTAATGGAAGCAGCAAATCTTAAAGAGGGGGATTGGATAGAATGGGTAGATCGCGGTGACGGATCATACCTCTTAAAGAAGAGAGGTGATTGAATTACTTTTGTGTGGAGCAAATCTTTATTGCCACTGGGAAAGATTAAAACAACCAAAATATCCACCTAATGTTGATCTCATTTGTTCTTATTATGAAGAAGAAAAGATGCAACTTCCAGAATATTGTAAATGGTATTCGCAACCAATTAAAAAACGAAACGAATTTTGAGGAAAGTGAATGTTAAGTAAGCAAACGTTAGACCATCTTTTAGAGGCAGAAAGTCATCTTCGTGCAGCTATAAGAGTAGCTTCCACGTCCGAGAAACCTCTTGTGGTAAAACAACTCTCACAACTTCTTCTTGATATGGAAAATTGTAAGAAAATTGAAGAGTTGATGGATATGTTGGAAAAACGCAAACCAGGAAGTAGTGGTAATTTTGGATCATTCTTTAATGATTAAGATTTGTAACAACACTATTAAATGATTATTAAGAAACACAACATTTTGAGTAAATACTGTTAGGATTTACACATAATTCGGGATCACCTATGACACTTTCAAGTGCAAATAAAAATAAAAATCTTACTAATGAAGAGTGGCAAGAACTTGATGCTTTACGAAAAGCAATAAATGATAATCTTGCTTCGGTTCACCCAAAAAAACTTGAAGAATTTACTGCTTACTTGGTAAAAAGTTTGAAGGAAAAGGGTGGTTGAAGTCTATTTTGTGTTATAATACAGTCATTCACGTTAAGATTATGAAAAGATTTTTGAGTATTTGTATTTCTGCTGCATAAAGGTTGGAAAATAAGCAGAGTTCCTAATCCAGATTATTTGATTAATACGAATGAAAAGTGATTATTATATTCAAAGAGTACCTAAATCTGAAATAAAGGAATTATTATATAATTACCATTATCTTAAAGATATATCAAAAGATTTCAAAAGTGGATATAATTATTCTTTATATAAAAAATCTTTTACAGATGTGTTAAATATTGATGGGTCATTAGGTGCCTGCGTGTTTACAAATTTACCTGTACCTGAAATTGCAAAAGGATCATTTGGACTAGAACGGAACGAACAACAAGGACTTTTTGAACTTTCGCGCCTCTGCATCCACCCAGACACCCAATCTGATGAGCATAATATCACTTCTTGGTTTGTTTCAAGAGCGATTAGACAGTTACGGAAGGATACTGAAGTTAAAGCAATCATCTCTTACGCTGATAGTGATTTCCATAATGGTACAATCTATCGTTCTCTTAATTTTGGTTACTACGGTCTTACAGATGCAAAAAAAGATTTCTACTATGCAGACGGAACTAAACACTCTCGTGGGAAAGTAAAGGGTATTGATGGTGAATGGAAAGACCGCTCCCGCAAACACCGATATGTGATGGTTTTTGATAAGTCATTAACTGTTTTATGGGAGAAGCAAAAGTGAACTGGGCCCCTGAGATTGTCCCTATAGTGTAAGCAACAAACTTGAAATGGCAACTCGTTCCCGCATTGGTATTCAACTTGCTGATGAATCCATTCTTTCTGTATATCACCATTGGGATGGTTATCCTGAATGGTTGGGTCGTATTCTTCGCACTCATTACAACACCAAAGAGAAAGTTGTAAAATTGATTGATGGTGGTGATATGTCCTCTTGTTGGACTAATGCAGGTTGGAAGAATGAAACTCTGCCTACTACTGGTCCTCTCTACTATTCTGCTCGTGGTGAAGACATGCCACCTCGTCTTGATAAAAATCTTGGTGACTATCTGACTCAAGGTGCAGAAGAGTTTGGATATGTTTATACTCAACAAGGGGAATGGTTGTGCTATGATACCTGTGACTGGCACGATTCCTACTTGGAAGGTGTTGAAATCCCCTCTGGAGCACTTGCTGTTTGACATATGAAAACTTCTACTGCTCTTGGCGTTGTTTTTGGCTTCATTGTTCTTGCTACTGCGGGTCTTCTTCTTGAAGCGTGGGTTCTTGGCATCATTCTATCTTGGTTTAATGTGTCATTGACATTCTGGCAAAATCTACTTATTGTATTTCTTGCTAATGCAATATTCAAACCCACTGGAGGTTCTTCTAAATGACACAAGATAACACTATGCGAAATGCCATTATCATTGGTGTTTCTTTTATTCTTTCGCTGTTTATTATCGATGCAGTAGTTGGTCCGCTTTATAATGTGTGGGCACAATCATTGCAAGGTAAAGCAGAACTACAGAAGGCGGAATTCACGAGGCAAGTAAAAGTTCTTGAAGCAAAGGCACTTAAAGATGCTTCTGTCCTACAGGCAGAAGCAGAAGTTGAAAGGGCAAAAGGTGCGTCTGCTGCTAATAAGATTCTTGGGGAAAGTTTGAAAGGTAATTCTGAATATCTTACCTACCTTTATATCCAAAACCTTGAAAATGCAGATAATAGTAAAGAGAAGACCGTGATCTATGTTCCAACAGAAAAAGGTATTCCAATTCCCATCACTGAAAGTCAGCGTCTAAAGCAAAACTAAATAATCACACCTGAATGACGCACAAATCACTGACGAACAAATCAAAAAGATTTTTGAGGACTTCTGTGAGGAAGATAAAACTATGGACTTTGGAAACTTTCGTATGGCAGCAAGAGCAATTCAACATAGAATTGGGCAAAATGCACTCAAATGACCGAAGGAGGTATGCCCGTCCCTACTCTTCAAATGAACAAATGAACGCCAAGTACCTTGCTGCAACACTAACTGCTCTTCTTGTCATTTTTGGATGGAACTTGTTTTTGACTCAAAGAGATGCTAAACTCTTTGAGCAATACAGTCAACCAATCGCACAACAAAAATGATTGCTCTCTATGTGGGTGGATACTTACTTCTAGTAGTATTTGCCCTACTATCTTTAGTTTATTATTTCAAAGTCATTCGTCCCAAAGACGAAGCACAATTTCTGGAGGACTCAAATGATTTCTGATCGTATCAAACAACTCATTCAACAAGCAGAAATGAGTAAAAAGGCAGAAGAGTTCTGGCAGGAGGTTAATGAAATGGCAACGTTGTATCAAGTAACTGTGGACTACATCTTGGAAGAGTTTTATTAGTCTAAATAGTGGTGCTCTAATTAGGTGACACTATAGAGTAGATAAGGAGCAGAAATGCTCCTTTTCTTGTATAAATATTAAGTCACCTAATTTAAGAAGCAGTTATGTCAGCAAAGGGCATTATATACTGTTACCATTGTATTCCTACAGGAGAGAAATACATTGGACAAACAGTACAAGAGGAAGTTAGAAAGCAAAGACATTTAATTGATAGCAAAAAAATGTATTGCAAATTTTATAATGCAGTTAGAAAGTATGGATGGAATAATTTTGTTTATGGTATAGTAGACGAATATGATGTTCAATTATTGGATGAAAAAGAAATATATTTTATTAATTTTTTTGATACCTATAAAAATGGGTATAATATGACTTTAGGTGGAAGTGGACGCAAAAAATATGATTTAATATTCGAAACTCAAAGCGATTATTATAAGTTTTATAAAGAAAATAATATTGATAAAATTAAAACAAAGAGTAAAAACTATTATCAAAATAATAAGAAAAAATTGAAAGAACGCTATGAAAATAATAAAGAAGAAAAGTTACAATATCTTGCAGAGTGGAGAAAAAGAAACAAAGATAAGATAAAACAATACACAAAAGATAATAAAGAAAGATTGAGAGAGTATAATAAACTCTATTACCAGAGAAGAAAAGAACAGACACTTGAATAACTGGCACACAGAGGGTTTCACCACCCTCTGTTTCGTTGTATAATGACTTTGTAAGCAACCAACCTATCTTTGAAATGACTTTTTTGCTTGGAATGGGACTGGGTTCTTTACTCACAATCAGTGCAGCATTTATCTTTGCCTCTGATGTTGACAATGCATCACACTCACATTAAACTTAAGGAGTAATTTACACAAACAAATGGCACAAAAATTTCTTTATTTGATGAATTTCTGGCCAGGTTTCCCGGTCAGTGAGTATGGCGGACTTCTTGCAGTAGTTGGTAAAGATGATAATGAAGTTCACGATATTCTGTTGGAATGGCGGGATGATTATCTTGACAAATATGATAATTTGATTATGCAAAAAGTTGTTGATGCACAACGATTTGCTCTTGTTGAAGAACAACAATCCCGAGTGGTGGAGGCATTTACAACATAGGTTATAAATACTGATGCCTGCGTTGGGTGCAATCTTCACAGGTAGATGAGAGGCAGAAATGCCTCTTTTCTTGTATAAATAATACTGCACCCAACAAAAGAGCAGTTATGGTAAATCCTAACCGATTTTATACCTACGCATATTTGCGTGAGGATAAAACTCCTTATTATATCGGCAAAGGAGTCGGTGATAGATTATACAGAAAAAATAAAAGTGAGATAAAACCACCAAAAGATAAATCTAGAATAATAAAACTCAAACAAAATCTAACTGAAGAAGAAGCATTCAAACACGAAATGTATATGATTTCCGTTTTTGGTAGAAAAGATTTGGGAACTGGTATTCTTCGAAATAAGACTAATGGAGGTGAAGGTACTAGTGGCATTATTCGTAATGAGGAATGGAAAGAAAATCAACATAAATCACAAAAAATTCGATTCAAAAGTCCAGAACAAAGAAAAAAACTAAGTGACTCAATTAAAAAATCTTGGCAAAATCCAAAAATAAGAAATAAAATTATCGAGTCATTTAAGAATAAAAGACTTACTGAGGAACACAAAGAAAATCTTAGTGGCAGTATGAAAAAATTTTATGAACAGAATCCAAATTATAAAAAACAAAAGAGTGAACACCAAAGTAATTTTTTAAAAGGAAAAAAATGATGGACTGATGGTAAAACTGAAAGAATTGATTTTGAGTGTCCTGGTGACGGGTGGAAAAGAGGAAGAATCTCCAGAAAAAAATCTACAGTAGACAATTCTAAAACTGACCACTAGATATTGACTTTTGATTATTTCTCTGTTACTATTAGATAGTTGTTAAAACCTGATGACTCATCACGTTGCTCACACCAACCAAATGCTCAGTCAACTTAAGTTTCAGTATCAAGAACGCATCAATCAACTCCAAACTAAAATTGCAGAGCAATAAAAAGAAATCACACAACTTAATGAATAAATCAAACTCTTTTCAAACGAAAAGTTCCACGATTGCTGATGAAACTCTCTGTTGATTTAATTCCACAATTCAAACACAAAGCACCTGAGGGATGTAGTTATGAAGTTGAAGAGTTCAAGTCTGGTGTATTCTCTATTTGGATTCGCTACAATCGTGAGTTTGACTATAATCTTGGAAAACCAGTTTCTTGCATCTGGGGATTTTACTCATACAAAAAGTGTGAGTTCTATAGTCCTATAAATGTCAAAACAATAGGCAAACAAGTTAAGTTTGAGGATACAAGACCTTGGACTTCAATGCAGATTAAATATCAAGGAGTAGAAAAGTTTTTTGTATGATTATTCAAGAAGGAACAGAGATTATTTACAAGAACATTTCTGGTGTAGTTTCATTTGTTTCCAATCAATACATTTCTATTCTTATTCGCCAGGGAAAACACAAAGCACAAGATGTAAAAGTTGTTGTGTATCGGTCGGATTTTGAAAATATTATTCTTGCTGATGGAAAATGAAGAAGAATAATACATTTAGAATAATTGCCAAAGCATTAGGTGAAAAAGCAGGTAAAAATGATGCAGAGTCGGACAAAATTGCCTTTGTCCGACTTTTAATGTTTCTATCTATTTTTATTACAAACGGGTTTATAGTGTATGGAGTGCTCAGAAGTCATCATTTTCCTAAAGAACCTCAACCAATACAGTGTGTCATCGTCGATAAATAATCAAAAAACATTGTGCAATGAAACCAACTCCAAGAAAACTGCAAGAAACTTATAAAGTTCATAGTCAACTTGTAGAGCATTTGATTACTGAAGGATATGCCGATGACAATGAATCTGCAGATCATATTATCAGTGGAATGAGCGAAAGTTGGTTCAATATGATTATCAACGACAGAGAGCAAAGATGAGAGTAATTATGTCTCGCTCATAAAAACTGGGCCCTTGAGATTGTTCCTATAATGTAAGCACATTCATTCTATGGATTGGTTTGATGATGTTCAAGTTGAAGAACTTGAAAACTTTGATTTCATTGACGATGATGTGAGTGAGTTTTTCATTGACAAAAAAGTTGATGAGAACACATTCCAATCTTATCTTAACTCCAACACTGACTTTTGATTATGACCACCGAAACCCTTAATTTTGCTGGCGATGGTGTAACTGTGCTGGGATTTATTGGAGTGGTTTCTACTCTTGTAATTCTAGTTTCAGTTTTTCGTTCCTACTTCAATTCTCCTCTCCGAAAATGAAGGCATTTATCTTTGGATTTCTTTTGGGAGTTTCAACTGCAACAGTAGGATTTTCTGGTCTTGCTCCAATTCTTGATAGTGGAGTAAGAACTATTCAACAAACAACTATCAACGCTACACAAAAATCTCAACAACAGCACATTCAAAACTATGACCTCCAATATTCTACATCATCTGCGAAAACTTCAAACTGAGTGGAGGAAACAAGATTTTGTGTTTTCCAAAGAGCAACAATCGCAGTATGACTTGCTACTTCAGGCAAGGCGAGAACGTGTACAACATCTGTATGCTGACGGTAGAGTTCAAAAGGGAGCATATAAGCCTGTCGAAGATGTAATCTAATCAAGAGGGGTTGTGACGGTGTAAAAACTGAACACAATCCTCTTGACTAAATACTCAAAAAGTGTTTAGATAGTAAGATGAAGACGTTCCAAGAGTTCATGTCTCTTTGCGAAGAAACCTACGATGCAGAGTTCCGTTCTGGAGCTCAAGTTATTGGAACTGGTGCAGGAGGCCGCATTGGACGTGAGCGTAGAATAACAACTCCTGAAAGACGTAGAACAAAGAGAGTTGGTGGTGGAAAGACTGCACCTGTAGTTCAGAAACCCCGCAAAGATATTGGTAAGAAACGTGAATCCACGATTGAAGCACCAAAGCAAGAACGTGGGTCCGCAAGAGAAGCACAATTAGCAGCAGCAAAAGCAGAAAGAAAAAAAGCAGCACAGGCAAGAATTGCCGCAAAGAAAAGTGGATCTACACCAGCAGTAGAGAAACCAAAAGAAAAAGAATTAAAAGCAAAAGCAACTGAATTACTAAGAAAGAAAATATCAGCAGCACCTAAACCAAAAGCAGCATCAAAAGATGAAAGGTTCTCTAGTTCTAGAGACCCTGAGGATCATATGATTAAAGGCAAATATAGTCGTGAAGAGAAGAAGAAACTGGTCAGAGCTGGTAAAAGACTTGTAAAAGATATTCAGTCTGGAAAAGAAAAACCAGCATCATACTATAAACCCTGATACTTACTGGGCCCCTGAGATTGTCCCTGTAGTATAAGCACAACACTCAAAACAAAATGCTCTGGCAAGACCGCCGTGGTGACTGGCACAGCACTCAATCGCCCGTTGATGCTAAAATTGAAGAAGCACTCATTCGGGCACAATTTAATAAAGTCTGGACTGAACGTGAAAGGTCTGGTGATGCCTTGTTTGATGAACTCTTTGGTGGTTGAGTAATCGCCACCAGACCTCTCTGTTTGCCCCTACAACACTATGAGAATTACATTTACGAGGATTGATGTCCTAGAACATGTAATTCATGATCTTGAGAATATATTCAAAGTGTGTTAGAATGTAGAAACAGTTTTGTCAACAAATTAAGTTGTTGATGATCTTAACGATCAAAAAAAATCAATTGAACTAATTTCACTTCATGAACAACTACAACATTCAAGATTTGATTCTTGAGGCATATCAAGAAAAAGTTGAACAAAAGAATACAAGAGACATTGGAAAGTTTCTGCAATTTGTTGCTGAAGGATATGTACGTCGTTGGTTGAAAGAAGAATGTGGAATTGCAAGCACAAGTGCTGAAAATGATGAGAATGGGAATGAAACAACCTGGGACATTCTGACTGAAAATAATATAAGAGATCAAGTAAAATATCGCGGAGGAAAAAGTCAATCGGGTCGTCCCAAGTTATTTTTAGAAACTACAAGAAGGAATAGTATAAAAAATGCAGGTGCAAAAAGTGAATCTGGACATGTAGCTTACGGATCTGATGAATTTGATATTGCTTTATTTGTAGTTCCATCTAAAGATTTTGATTTTGTAAATACAGGTGGTCTTGATATTATTGCAATTCCAGTTAAGGAACTTATTGACCCTAAACATCCAGATATTCTGGTCAAAAATGTGTCTGCATCTTTGATGGATAGATATCGTGGTAGAGCAAAAGAGGTTGTTCTTGCTTATGAAAATGCTAAATGAATATACTGTTGGCAATAGTTTAGACTTGCTGACTCAAGTAGAAGATTATTCGGTAGATTTAATTTATATTGATCCACCATATTGCACTGGAAGAGATTTTTATCATTTTGATGATCGCTTTGAATCTAGTAAAGATTACAGAGAAAACTTAATCAGACCCTTACTTAATGAGTGTCATCGAGTTCTATCAAATGTAGGAAACATTGTTGTTCATGTAGAACCAAAGATTTCTCATCACATTCGTATAGTTCTTGATGATGTTTTTGGAGAAAAAAGATTTAAGAATGAAATTGTGTGGGTTTCTGGTGGAAATCACAAATCAAAAAATCAACTTCAAAGAAATCATGATACGATTATTGTTTATCAAAAAACAACAAAGTCGATTTACAATCCAGAACACAAATCTTATAGTGATGATGATGTGAGTAAAGCAAAAACATGCAAAAAAACAAATCGTAAATATGTAACAAATGCTCTTGTCAATCGTCAACCTGAAGTAGTTCCAAGACCGAATCTTCGATATGAATGGAACGGAAATCACTTGCAGTGGTACGTATCCAAAGAAAAAATGAAACTGTTGCATGACAATGACAAACTTGAATATTCTTCCAAGACTGGAATACCTAGAGTCAAAAAATACCTTGACGAACTAGATGGTGTTCCTGTAAAGGATGTTTGGTCAGATATCAAACAGATTCAGGGCAATGAAAAGTTGGATTATGCAACACAAAAACCAGTCGCATTACTGAATAGAATCCTCACAATGTTTAGTGATGAAGATTCTATTGTTTTGGATCCTTGTGCTGGATCTGGCACGGTTGGAAGAAGTGCTATTCTTACAAATAGAAGGTATATTTTGTTTGACTTAAATCCAAATGGAAAAATTACATTTGAAAAATCAATGGATGAGTTCTATAATCCATTATTAAGTGCGATGAATTGAACTGGGCCCCTCAGATTGTCCTAATACTAGATAATGACACCAATGAAACTTAATCTACGTCCTCATCAAGAACGAGCGACTGATGTGATGGTTAAATATGACAAAGGTATTATCTGCGCTGTCACTGGTGCAGGTAAGACTCTTGTTGGAGTTGCTGATACTGTTCGTGAGTTTGCATCTGAAACTCCTAAGACTGTTGTTGTGGTCAGTCCTCGGATTCTTCTGGCAGAGCAGTTGTCTCACGAATACCTTGAGTTTATCACTAATGCAAAGGTATTTCACTGCCACAGTGGAGAAACTCACTGGGAATCTTCTACTCGTCCTTATGAGATTCGTAACTGGGTGAATACTCACAAGGATTCTCACAAACTTATCTTCACCACCTATCATTCTCTTTCTCGCCTTCAGCAGGCAGGGATTGATGTTGATACGATTCATATGGATGAAGCACATAATAGTGTGCAAAAACATTTCTTCCCTGCTGTGGAGTATTTCTCCAAGACTGCAAAACGATTTTATTCCTATACTGCAACTCCCAAGAACTCTAATGTTGTTGGCAAACCTGGTATGAACTGGGGCGAAGTGTACGGACAAATTATTGCAAATGTTTCTGGTCCTGAGATGGTTCGTGGAGGTTACATTGTTCCTCCTAAAGTAGAAGTTAAGCAACTTCCTATGGTAAAGGGTCGTCAGGTCATCTTTGACCGAGATGCAGAAAATCTGATGGAGACTATTGATGATTATGGAGTGACCAAAGCTCTCATTTGTGCTAAGACTACCAAGCAAATCATTGGTTTGATTTCTGAGACTGACTTCTGTAAAGAACTGGAGGATCGTTGTTGCTCTTGGATGGTGATTACGAGTCGCACAGGTGCAATTATTGATGGCAAAAAAGTCAATCGTGAGGTGTTTTTTGATGTTCTAAATGAGTGGGGTAAGGACAATTCTAAGAAGTTTGTTGTCATCCATCACTCTATCATTTGTGAAGGTATTTCGGTCTCTGGTCTTGATGCAGTAATTTTTATGCGTCCTATGGATTATATTGGAATTGCACAATCTGTTGGTCGCATTGTTCGTCTTCACCACGATGATGCTAAAGGTATTGCTGATGGTAAGATTACACCTGGAGCACTTGGTCAATATACCAAATCTTTTGCTCTCTGCGTGATTCCAGTTTACACTTCTGCTGGTATTTCAACTGCCCGCAAAGTTCAAGCAGTAGTTGATACCATTTTTACCAAAGGTGAACCCTGCATCCCCACAGTGAACCGATGAGACCCATAAGACACCAGTGGCCATCAGGATCAAAAACCTGATTTTTCTGTAATTTCACTGCAACCGACTTAGAACCCATCCATCGCAACAAAAACACCGATTTTTCCTAAAATGAATCCGAAGAACTGGAAAGCCTACTGTCAAACTACATTCAACTCATTGCAGGCAAATATAGACAACTGGGGTAATCCTGATTTCTTTCGACCCATCACACGATTGTACTATATTGGTGTGTTTGATTGTGGGCAGGTGAATCACCTTGGTCTGATCAGTGAGACGGCAAAAGATAATCCTGTTCAACGTACACACGATCACTGCTTGTCACCACAATTCATTGGTCGAATGATTATGGACAACCCAGACAAGTATCTGGTTGATTATGATGTATTCGAGAACTTGTTCTGGTTATCTTGCTCCACAATCACAGTGACTAAATCAGAGAATAAGCAACTTAGTAAGTTGACTAGCAATAATACTATTGACTATAAAGTTTATATTCCAACCAATCTCAAGTATCAGCATCTTGGCATCAAATTGTATCGCAAGACTGGTGCAAACTGGAAGACTGCTGTAGAATATGATGACAACATCATCCCAGCTCCATCTGATTTGTTGGAATATGAGCAGAGGTTTCTTGTATGACTAAAGGATTTTTAATTTCTGATGGAGTTTATGCTGCCGTACCGTGTGGAAAAAATGGTAAGCAACTGATGATCATTTACAATGGTCAGCAACTACAAGTATGTAAGACCGAAGCATCAGCAAGAAAGTTCATTGATGCTCATAAGAAAATGAATAAAAGCATTGCAAAACTTCCAGTTGAATGAACTGGGCCCCTGAGATTGTCCCTATGATGGGAGGACACAAACCTCCCAGCAGTTTCTAATTCAAACTATGACCTATTACTGGAAGTTCGTTGATACTCTCGTCTACAATGTTGCTACTATCAGCGCATTTATTGTAGGTGTTACTCGATTTCTCATTCGTGCATACGAAGAGAATGATGGAGCAAATAAAGTTCGCAAGAGCATTAACCAAACTCTCTTTTATGTGAATAAACTTACATCGGTTGCGTATGAATATGCAAACCAGAATGTATTTGAAACTCCCGTAAAAGAGGAAGTCAAAGTTGCATCAAAGCGCACACGTTCACGCCGTCGTGTGGCCGCTTGATAAAGTGTCACAAGGGGACTTGTAGTGTCCCCTTTTTTATGTCATCATAGATTTATGAACAAACCACTCAACAAGCATCAAGAACATTGGGATGATTGTATCATCACTGGTGATCTATCTGTCCTGGATTTCTTTAACAATGACTATGAAGTCTCATTGAAGATTGATGGAAGTCCAGCTGTAGTATTTGGCACTAATCCTGCAAATGGTCAGTGGTTTGTATCTACCAAATCTGCGTTCAATAAAGTAAAAATCAAACTCTGTCATTCTCATGAAGAAATTGATACGCACTTTCAAGGTAAGGTTGCAGACATTCTTCATGCTTGCTTTGATTATCTGCCTCGCACAAAATCTATCATTCAGTGTGATTTTATTGGGTTTGGGAATACTGATACTCTTCAACCTAATACCATTGCGTATAAGTTTTCGCAGATAATCTCCCAAAAGATTGTAATTGCACCACACACTGTTTGGAAAACTGATGGTGAATTGAAAAATGCTTATGTGTCTGGAACTGCACCATTCTTCGTTGATACTGACGATGTAAAGTTTGTTCAACCGTGTGTAGATTTGGTTCGTCCAATTCTTCCGCAATTTGATACAACTGGTGTGAGATTTCTGTCTGCAAAGGAAGCAGTGGAAGCAAAGAAACAGATCAATGCCATCATCAAGTCTGGTGAAGAACTCACTTGGTTTAATCTCATTGAGATCTTTGGATGTGAGAAACTGGCACATCTTTATCTTACGATGATTGAAATTAAGGAAGATTTGATGCAGTCAATGATTGTAACAGATAGTCCTGTTGCTTTCATCAATGGTCAGCGGATTGTAGGTGAGGGATTTGTATTGAAAAATGATAAGATGATCATAAAGTTGGTTGATCGCCCAGTCTTTTCATTTCATAATTTTACACTTCAAAAGTCTTGGTGAATGTAACTGGGCCCTTGAGATTGTCCTTATAGTATGAACACTACTCAAATGAACGCACAACAAACCATCGCAGATAATGTGCTTAAGTACACTCATCTGCTGATTGAAGCACTGAAAGACAACTATCGTCAGTATGCTATTCGTGGTCATCAACGGGCGATTGAGAATTTCAATTCTACCTACGACACCACTGATTCGGTTCAGTCACACTATCATCAGGAAAAGATTGATGAACTTAAGAATGGTATTTTACCGATTGATTATGTGATTGAAACTGGTAAAAAGTACCACAAAGTCATTATGATTGATGGTGGTTCTTCCCGCTCTGTTCATTGTTTCATTGATAAGCGGACTGGTTCAGTTCTAAAATCTGCATCTTGGAAAGCACCAGCAAAAGGAGAAAGGTATAACCTCTTGATTATCAAAGAGCGTGAGAATGTTCTTGCAAACTGTGATTGGAGCGGAGGATATTTATACCGACGATGACAATAACTGACAAACTTATCTTTGTTTCAGCGTTCTTTATTCTGATGAATTGGGGAACCAGACTTACATTAGTCATTCTACAGCATTTGCTATGAGCACAATCTATCATTCTGGTTATGGTTATAGCAAACGTGTGTGTGAAGATGTATCAATCTGGTTTCTAAATCAGTTTCTTCCACGACACAAGATTGATGTGGATATTATACATCGTGGATTGAAACGTGATGGCGTTTATGGTTATTGCTCTGTGCAAGATTGTAATTGGAGACCCCGACACTTTCTCATTGAAATACAAACACATATGAACACTGAGAATTATACTCTCTGCTTGCTTCATGAGTTACAACACGTTCTACAACACGTTCGGGGTGATCTTAAAGATAAAAGGAACATTCGTTGCTGGAAAGGTATTGATTGCAGTGATCTCGAATATGATCAAATGCCTTGGGAGATTGAAGCACATTGTAAAGAACAAGAACTTTATACATTGTACCTCAATGATAAAATTGGGCCCTCTGAATTGTCCCTATAGTATGAACACTCCAATAACTTACTCTAATCTCTCCAAGATTAAAACACAGTTTCGCACTAAAGGTAACATCACTGGAAACTTTGGTGTTGCAAAGGTGAAAGCAGGTTCTACACTCAATGAACTGGGTGTGACTGATGCGAAAGTCGTCAAATGTACCACACAAAATGAGTATCTAAATCGTCTTTATGTGGCATTTGATGAGACTGATGATGCGGCATTAAAAAAGTTTATCTATCAGGAAATCCGTAAGATCCTGATACAACAAGGCCGTTGGTGATTGAAACTGGGCCCCTGAGATTGTCCCTATAGTATGAACACTAACTACAACTCTAATCCCTACACTCAACAGGTTCTCGATAAGGGTCGTGACCTGCCTAAAGCTTCTGCTCCGAAGCGTACCTTTCCTCTGACGATTGGTGCTCGAACCTATCACACCGAAGAACAATATCAGGAAGCACTTGCTGACTTTCTGAATGGGTATTGATTAGTGGGCCCTGTAAAGTGTCCTAGTAGTATGAACACAACCTTCACCGTCCGTTTCGTATCCGATGCTCTGGATTCTCCAGAGTATATTGGACCTTTCTACTCTGAAGATGAGGCACAAGACTATTGCGATGCCCGCAATGGTTCATTATCACTTTCTGGGATTCCTTCCTGGGTTGCTTGTTACTCTGTTGTTGACTGATTAGTAATGCGAATTGCCTTTCTGATTGCTACACTTGCCCTCGGTCTTCGCGTTGGTCTTGCTGCTCATGCTTCCGTGAATGAGTATCAAGAACAGCAAGCAGATCGCTTCTGCCAAATTAACCCTAACTACTGCAAATGACCTATCAGGATTTGCTTTTCTTTCTTCAAACTCTTGATCATCAGCAACTCAAACGTGAAGTTGCAATTTATGATCCAGAAACTGATTTGTTAAAAGATGCAACTTCTTTGCGAATTACTGCATATGAAGTCCCAACGGTAATTGATAAAGATTATCCATACCTGGTAGTTTGATACTGCGATGTGCCACTTGTACTGGTGGCACACTAAATGAGCACAGACCCCTAAATCTGGTATAGTAGTTTCATGGTTGAGGAAGACCCGATGACTTACGTTCCACACATTCCACATAACATTCCTTACCTACTGGTTCCTGAGAATCGAGTGAAACTTGTTTCTGATTGGTATAGCAGGAAACAAGATCATCCAATGAACTTTCCTGTTTATGCTTATTGGATTCAAAAATGTGAAAATGACGGAACTGATTACTGATTGATGACTACTCAAACACTACTGGATAAAGTTCTGATGACTGAAGAATTGCTCAACGAAAAGCAACTCACCGCACTGCGTGATATGCTTTATGTGTACAAAGATCTTCAAAAGGAAGTTCACAACTATCCCCCCGAAGATACTTTGTTTACTAAAACTCAGTTCGAGATCTTCAACATTTTTGATATCAAATGACTTTTTCTGAAATACTTATCTCTGATGGTTATGTCTTTGATGATGAGGATTATGATGGTTGCTATGTGAAACAAGACTCAAAAGGTCTTATTCATTGCTATCAAGAAGGTGAAGATGAGGGTACTTGGAACTATGTCAAGTTCTCATCTTTGTTTAGTGTTATAGAAGAATATACAATCTTTCCTGATAAGAACTCTCTCCCTATTTCTGCAGAATGACTTCAATCTCTTTTACGTCTGGTGAGTTGCTAGACATTATCTCTGCTCTTGAAGAGAAAGAAAATGTTCTTTATGATGCAGATGATAAACATCTTGCTGCATACTATATGAACCTTGGAAATCAATTCCAACGAGTTTATGATAAGTTACAAGATTTTGTGCCTGAGAATCGAGTTGCTAATCTTGTTCTTATTGCTAACTAAGGATGAGACCAAGGTTGAGATGTGCCACTAATCCTTGTGGCACATTACACTCCCCAAACCCCCGCTGGGGGTGCTACAATTACGAAGTAATCAAGGTTAAACACCAAATGACTGCAACTCAAGTGGAACTCAAGACTGAAACTCAAGATTTCATTGCTGAACTTGTTGAGAACTCTTACTGTGAAGAAGACATCTATGACTTCATCGAAGAACAAGGTGAAGATAATCTTGTAAACTACTATGAAGAGTATTGTGAGTTTGGCGAATCACATTCTTATGATGCTGTAGATGCTTTTGTTGCTGAGTTTGGTATTGATAGCATTGCTGGTTTTGAAGATGCTTATCGTGGTGAGTATTCTTCCAAAGCAGACTATGCAGAAAACTATGTGACTGATTGTTATACCACTGATCTTCCTGGTTTTGTGGAAGTTGATTGGGAAGCAACTTTCGACAATATGGATTGTGTCTATGTTGATGGATTTGTGTTCGACACACAAGAACATAATCTTACTATGTGGTGATGAAATTGCATCTTAATCAACAAGCACTTGATTTGATTCTCTATTGCTTGGAACAGCAAGCAAGTGAGTTCAACGAGAAAGAAAAGAAGGATTATGAACACATCCTTCATTCTATTGAGATTGCACAAGAGTCCATTAACTACGATTTCTGATGAAACTTCAATCCAAACACGGTTCGATGGTTGTGGATTTTTATCCCATCAAAACCCCTATGGGTAATGTATCTGATGAGTGGTTTCTGAAAGTATTGTCCTTTCAGGGTGAAACTCAATCCAAAGAGTTTCTCAATCGAATTGAGATGAATCTTGAGATTCAAGAATATCTTAGTCTCAATGTTCCTTATGAAGTTGTAGACTTCAATACGATTCCTCAACTTGCTAATCCTTTTGTTGAAGTTTGATGGTTACTCTTGTAATTGGTGGAGTTATTTTCTCCACCTTCTTGACACTTTTTTACCTTGAAGATAGAGATGGGGGTGGTGTTTATGATCCAGACCCATCTGCATCTTATCGACACAAAAAATCAAACAAATGAGAATTGCATTTCTGATTGCTACACTCGCACTCGGCCTTCGCGTTGGTTTGATTGCACATGCAACGACCAATGAGTATCAAGAACAACAGGCAGAATTGTTCTGCCAAGCAAACACTAACTACTGCAACTCAAAATGATTGTCTACGGAATCTTTGCCCGTCTTGATGATTACGAACCAGAAGAACTTTATGGTTTGTTTCATAAAGAAGAGGACGCAAATCGTCGCGCAGAAGAGATGAAACAAGAATACAACGAAGAGTATAAAGACTCCCAGTATTCTGATGTTCAAGTTCATCAACTCAAAGTTCAGTAAAACTAATGATTTCCCTTCCTAATCCTACAAGCAAAATGACACTGACTCAAGACCAACTTTACAAACTCACTCAACTCTATGCAGAGCGAGTTGTTGATAACATGGACATGCGCGATTTGTGTGCATTTGCCTATGAAAGGATTGTTGATAATATGATTGACTATAATGAGAGTGAATTGATGGAAGAATTGTCGTACCATTATGATGAAGAAGTATTGAATGATCTGCTTGAAAGTGTAACAAATGATGATCAAGCATAACAATAGTGGGCCCTGTAAAGTGTCCTAGTAGTATGATGACCTACACTTCACCACTCACATCTAAAGTCTACGAAATCGTTGAGACTTCACACACACGCAATGCCTGGGATTTGCAAGGCAATCTGACTCCTTATGTTCAATCTGTCTTTGACATTTACTATGAAGGTCAGAAAGTTCAGTTTGCATTAAGTGCTGAAGGTGTTGCTGATAGTGTAGCACACCTTGAGAATCCTGGTCCTGATATTTCATCTCGCTTCGATTGATGTCATCCAAAAGATTAACATTCAAGTCACCTGACAAAGTGAGAACAATTACTGTCATCTTCATCGTTGCAATGATTCTATCACCTGGAGTTCGTAACATCACTGCGAACACATTGCACACTGTTGCTGATATTATCTCACCAGTCAATAACTGAAACTGGGCCCCTGAGATTGTCCCTATAGTATGAACAACTCAATTTATTACGCACATCACGGAAATGATGCGGAAGAGTCTAATGATGTGACAGTTGATCAACTGTCCACGACCCCTTGACTTTTGCTCAAATTCATTCTATCATACATGTATGAAAAATCAAACCACAACTCAATTCCCCACAATGCAATCTAAGGATGGCACAATGCTGGTAGGTTTCTATCCTGTCGAAACATCATTTGGTGACATTTCAGAAGAATGGTGTTTGCAAGTGTTATCCTGGAAAGGTGTTGATCAGATCAGCAAAAAGTATCTGAATCGTGTAGAGAAAGCAATCGCAATTCGTGATCGTCTTGCATATGATTATGTGATCACTGGAGATAACATCAACTCTCCCCAACTTGGTAATCCTTTCTATGGTGCAGTTTGATATGAACAATCAAATCATGATTGAAAACAAATTGAATAATATTGCTAGAGTACTTAAGAAAGCAATTTATGAATCAGAGATGGCAATAGGTGATAAAGAAAAGGGTTATCCTTATGCTTCTGGATATGCCAGAGGTGCTCTCAAAATGGTCCTGGAAGACATCAAAGACCTGCAAGGTAGGATGAATGTAGATGATGAGATCAAATCCTTTATGACAGGTGCGATGATGTTTGACATGCACCAAGGAGAAAATTGATGACTTCACTTCTTTCTATTCTTATTCCTGGTGCCCTTGCAATCGTTGTTCCTTTTTTGATTGCAAAGTTGCTCAAGATTAAACTCTTTACCGATACTAACTCTTACGATTCTGGATTCACTGATG
>Ga0194133_10002597_pt1 | contig 27503 bp, 29 predicted proteins | sample TA2KigOf40mmetaG_FD_155448 | JGI IMG/M metagenome (GOLD analysis project Ga0194133, IMG submission 155448) | Freshwater microbial communities from Lake Tanganyika, Tanzania - TA2015055 Kigoma Offshore 40m | ecosystem: Environmental > Aquatic > Freshwater > Lake | place: Tanzania: Lake... | reverse complement strand
GACGACTAGGAGCACTCTTTGTCGGTACATGACTGGAGCATAACCAACAAGCCGCAGCGGTCGCCCACCGACGACCGACATAGGGCTCCCGCACCTGGACTCGAACCAGGAACCACTCGATTAACAGTCGAGTGCTCTGCCAATTGAGCTATGCGGGATTCGCGGACGCAAGGATAGCAACGGCCCCTAGACCCCCAGGGTGGACCTCAAGTCGGCCAGCGCAGCATCGGCGCGGCGCCGGATCTGCGGATCATCCGGGTCGAGCCCGGGGTCGAAGGTCACGGTCCAGCGCAAGCCATCCCCTGCTCGGCGCGCGACGATCCGGATGCCCGCGTCGCCCATCAGCGCCACGTGCTCGCTGACGACCACGCTCGACGTCACGCGCTCGTAGACGAGTGTGGGAAACGCGCCCGGCTCGTCGATTCGCACGCGCCAGGTGCGGTTGATCCCCGCGGGGGCAACTCGGCCCTCAATGAGCATGATCGCACCCTCGCCCCACGTGGCCTTCGCTATCAACTCCCACGGCAGGCGCAGTGGCTCAGGCACCGGGATGTAGAGGGCCTGATCAGTCGCCACGGCGTAGGCCGTCGCCGGGCCGGCAACGCGAGCCCACGACAGCACTCGCTCCCCGGGGAGCGTCAGTGCTCGCACGTCAGCGGGAGTTCGTCGCAGCATCTCAGCCCTCGTGGTGTTCGCGGAGGTCACGGCGGTAGGCCTCCAGGGCCATCAGATCGGCGAAAGCCTGGGTCTGCTCGGCGCTGCCCTCGTCGAGTCGCTGCATGCGCCCGCGAAGGTCCACGATGCGGCGGGAGGCATCCATTTCGAGGAGTCGGGCGATCACGGACGTGGTGAAGCGAGCGTCAACGGCTCCCGCCACGGGAAGTGGCTCGACGGCTAGGCCGCGCGCCAGCGAGCGGGTCTCGTCGTCGGGGCAGGCCTCCAGCACGCGATCGATCCACTCCAGGCCTGACATCTCCGCCCGGGGACCGCCTGCAGCAAGGAGCGCATCGTGCACCGCACGTAGGGCAGGGTCGGCGTAGGCACGCGACTCCACCGACGCGTACCACGCGCTCGCGAGGGCCGGCTCCTGCAGCGCGCACTTCAACGCCTCGCGCTGGATGGCCGCCTCGGGATCACGCGCATCGGGGCGTCGTGCCGGGGCGGGCGCTGACTGGGCCGAGCGACCGCCCCCGACAGCGCGGGTCACCGCCTGGACATCGATGCCGAGCCAGCCGGCCAGTCGACGGACGTATTCGGGGCGCAGGGCCGGGTCCTTGATGCGCGCCACGATGGGCGCGGCATCGCGGAGGGCGGCCACGCGCCCCTCGGCGCTCTCGAGGTTGTAGCCCGCGAGCGTGGAACGAATCGCGAATTCGAAGAGGGGCACGCGGTGATCGACCAGGTCGCGCACCGATGCATCGCCATGCTGCTGTCGCAGGTCGCAGGGATCCAGGCCTCGGGGCTCGACAGCGACGAATGTCTGCGCCACGAATCGCTGATCGTCGTCGAAGGCTTTGAGGGCGGCGCGGCGTCCGGCCTCGTCGCCATCAAAGGTGAAGACGACCTCGCCCTTCATCTTGTGATCATCCATGAGGAGCCTGCGCAGCACCTTGATGTGCTCGCCGCCGAACGCCGTGCCGCACGTGGCCACCGCGGTCGTCACCCCGGCCAGGTGGCACGCCATGACATCGGTGTAGCCCTCGACAACGACGACCCGCTGCTGCTTGGAGATGTCGCGACGCGCTCGATCGATGCCGTAGAGCACCTGGCTCTTCTTGTAGAGCGAGGTCTCGGGGGTATTGAGGTACTTTGGGCCGTCGTCGTCGTCGAGCAGGCGGCGCGCACCGAATCCCACGACGTCACCGGCCAGGTCGCGGATGGGCCAGACCAAGCGCCCGCGAAACCGGTCGTAGACGCCGCGATTGCCCTGCGACACCAGGCCCGCCGCCATGACTTCGGCATCGCTGAATCCGCGCTGGCGCAGGTGGCCGGTGAGGGCATCCCACGACTTGGGGGCGAAGCCGATGCCGAAGTCGGCGGCGGTTGCCGCATCGAATCCACGCTCGGTGAGGAAGGCGCGGCCCACCTGCGCCTCGGGGCTCGTCAGACGTTCGGTGAAGAACTCAGCGGCCGCTCTGTTGGCATCGACGAGACGCGTGCGCTGGCCCTGCTGCCGGTTGACTCCGGCGCCGCCCTCGACGTAGCGGAGAGTGACGCCGGCGCGGCCGGCCAGCTTCTCGACGGACTCGGCGAAGGTGAGATGATCGAGCTTCTGGACAAAACTGATGACATCGCCACCCTCCTGGCAGCCGAAGCAGTAGTACATGCCGCGACTCGGGGTGACGTGGAAACTGGGCGAGCGCTCATCATGGAACGGACACAGGCCCTTCAGGGAGCCTCCACCCGCCGGCTTGAGAGCAACGTAGTCGCGGACGACCTCGTCGATGCGGGCCTTCTCGCGCACGAGGGCGACATCTTCGTCTCGGATGCGCCCCGCCATGGGCCGATCCTAGGTGGACCTCGACCGGCTCCCCGTTGGCCGTCCCCAGGTCAGCCGCACAGGCGGGCGTGCCACTCCACCGCGCTGGCATCCGTGAGACTGGCCACCTGGTCGATCGTCACGCGCAGGCGCCCCGCGTCGTCGTCGGCGGCCGTGAAGTCGGGCTTGATCCAGGGTTCGAGGTCGCGCCCATCGCGTCGCAGTAGCGTGTCGACGAGCTCGGCGAGCAGAGTGCGCTGGTCGGCGTACGCCTCCTTGGCTCCAGCCCTGCGCATCACGTAGAGGACCGTGACTGCCTTCATGACCGCAACCTCAGCACGCGTCTGGTCGGGCACCACGAGCATGGCGGCATACCGAGTGAGCGGATAGGTCGGATAGGCCTCGCGAGTGGCCTGCTCGGCAGCCTGGCAGAACCGTCCGATGAGGCACGACGTGAACTCCTTGAGCGCGGCCAGGTCACGATGCGTACCCGTGTAGGCCGCAGGCCAGTAGTCGAGGGCGAGTAGACGATCGAGTGCGGCGCTTAGCTCAGCCGGGTCCACCTGCGGGAGGTACTTGCGGTGGGCGATATCCATGATGCTTTCGCGCTCGGTCACGGACGTGAACATGTCGAGAGCCACGTGACCCGCGTGGAGGGCATCCTCGACGTCGTGCACGGAGTAGGCGACGTCGTCCGCCCAGTCCATGACCTGCTCCTCGAGGCAGGTGCGCCCATCTGGAGCCCCTCGTCGAAGCCAGTGGAAGATCTCGGCGTCATCCGCGTAGTAGCCGAACTTCTCCGAGTCATCCCGCCGGGGCCAGGGGTACTTGCAGGAGGCGTCCAAGGATGCGCGCGTGAGGTCGAGTCCGACTCTACGACCCGTGACCGGATCGATCACCTTGGCTTCCAGGCGCGTGAGCACGCGCAGGGTCTGCGCATTGCCCTCGAAGCCACCGATGCGATCCGCAATGACGTTGAGTTCGCGTTCGCCGTTGTGCCCGAAGGGTGGATGCCCGAGGTCGTGGGCGAGCCCCGCCACGTCGACGAGGTCAGGGTCACAGCCGAGGGCCTGACCCATCTCGCGAGCGAGTTGCGCGACCTCGAGAGTGTGAGTGAGCCGAGTGCGCGGGAAGTCGGCAGAGCCGGCGACGAACACCTGGGTCTTGGCCGCCAGCCTTCGCAGGGCCGATGAGTGCAGCACGCGCGCACGATCGCGAGCGAAGGCGGAGCGAAGGCTCGGCTCCCGGCTGACCAGCCGCTCGACGTCGGCCTCGACGTAGCCGTCGGGAAATGCTCTGGACACACCCCGACCCTATTCGGTGCGTCAGCGAGAGTCGGTCGATGCAACCCCCAGGGCCGCACGACCGGCCTCGAGCCGGGCGATCGGCACGCGGAAAGGAGAGCAGGAGACGTAGTCAAGGCCCACATCGTGGAAGAAGTGCACCGAGTCGGGGTCGCCGCCATGCTCCCCGCAGACCCCGCACTTGAGCCTAGGGCGCACCCCCCGCCCCGCGTCGACGGCCATCTTCACCAGGGCTCCCACTCCCTCACGGTCGAGCGATTCGAAGGGCGAGACGCCGAAGACTCCCTTGTCGAGATAGGTGGAGAAGAAGGCGGCCTCCACATCATCGCGGCTGAAGCCCCAGGTCGTCTGCGTGAGGTCATTGGTGCCGAACGAGAAGAATTCCGCCGCCTCGGCGATCTGGCCAGCGGTCACGGCCGCGCGGGGCAGCTCGATCATCGTGCCAATCGGGAACTTCAGCGTGCAGCCATGGACGAGTGCGACCTCCTGCAGGACGGCGGCGGCCTCCTCGATGACGAGTTCGAGTTCCTGGATCGATCCGACGAGCGGGATCATGATCTCAGCGCGCGGGTCGCCGCCGAGCTTCTGACGCATGCACGCGGCCTCGGCGATGGCGCGCACCTGCAGGGCGAAAAGACCGGGCAGCACGAGACCCAGGCGCACGCCGCGCAGGCCGAGCATGGGGTTCTGCTCATGAAGGCGGTTGACGGCCTGCAGCATCCGTAGCTCGGACTCGTGCTTCTCCCCCCTCGCCTCCGCCAGGGCCACCCGCACGGCGAGATCGGTGCGATCGGGCAGGAACTCATGGAGGGGCGGATCGATGAGGCGGATCGTGACGGGCAGGCCGTCCATGGACTCGAGGATGCGCATGAAGTCCATGCGCTGAAGCGGCAGCAGCGCGTCCAGCGCCTTCTGCTGCTCCTCGTCATCACCAGCGAGGATCAGTCGCTCGACGTATTGCTTGCGCTCGCCAAGGAACATGTGCTCGGTGCGCAGCAGGCCGATACCCTCCGCGCCCATGCGGCGCGCACGCTGGGCATCGGGAGCCGTGTCGGCATTGGCTCGCACCAGCAGGCGCCGTGACCGGTCGGCCTGTCGCATGATGCGATCGACCGCCTTGATGAGCTCCTGGGTGTCGTCGTCAGCGCCCTGGCTCGCCGAGGCAACACCCTCCTCGAAGTAGCGCACGACCGGGCTGGCTACAACCGGCACCTCACCGAGATAGACAGCCCCCGAACTGCCATCGATGGAGATGACGTCCCCTTCCTTGATCACCACACCGGAGGTCGTACGCATCTCCTTGTTGATGGTGTCGACGTCGAGGGCCTCGGCCCCGCACACCGCGGTCTTGCCCATGCCACGCGCCACTACGGCCGCATGGGAGGTCTTGCCGCCGCGACTGGTCAGGATGCCGACGGCGGCCACCATGCCCGACAGGTCATCCGGGTTGGTCTCACGTCGTACGAGGATGACGTCGCGCCCCGACTCGGCCCAGGCGACTGCCGTCGGGGAGTCGAATACTGCCTGGCCGACGGCTGCGCCCGGTGATGCACTCATCCCGCGGGTGATCACCTCATGGGAGTTGGACTCGGGGAAGTGCGGAAACATGAGTTGCGCCAATTGCGCTCCCGTGACTCGGCGCACGGCCTCATGCTTGTCGATGACACCCTCGTCGACAAGTTGCACGGCAATCCGAAAAGCCGCCGCTGCCGTGCGCTTGCCGACGCGAGTCTGGAGCATCCACAGCGTGCCGCGCTCCACCGTGAACTCGATGTCGCACAGGTCGTGATAGTGCAACTCCAGACGACGCATGATGTCGAGCAGCTCGTCATAGGCATCCGGATCACGCTCACCGAGCTCTGCCAGCGAAAAGGTGTTGCGGATACCCGCGACCACGTCCTCGCCCTGGGCGTCGGGTAGGTAGTCGCCGTAGACGCCCCTCGCGCCGGTGGATGGATCGCGGGTGAACGCCACCCCGGTGCCCGAACCCTCCCCGAGGTTGCCGAAGACCATGACCTGGACGTTGACGGCTGTGCCCAGGTCGTGGGGAATGCGCTCGCGGCGGCGGTAGAGGCGAGCGCGGTCGGTGTTCCACGAGCGGAATACAGCAAGAATCGCCAGATTAAGCTGCTCGCGGGGGTCCTGCGGGAATGGCACGCCCGTTTGCTGAAGCACGAGCGACTTGTAGTCATCAACGAGAAAACGAAGGGCATCGGCATCGAGTTCAACGTCGCTCGAAGCGCCGCGCGCGTGCTTTGCGTTGTCGAGGGCCCGCTCGAAGAGATGGCCGTTGATATCGAGCACTGTCTTGCCGAACATCTGGATGAGGCGGCGGTAGGAGTCCCAGGCGAACCGCTCATCATTCGCCACCTCACCGAGGCCCTTTACACTCTCATCGTTGAGCCCGATGTTGAGAACTGTCTCCATCATCCCAGGCATCGAGAATCGAGCGCCGGAGCGAACCGACACCAGCAAGGGGTCGGCGGGATCTCCGAGGCGGCGCCCCATGCGTTCCTGCAGCCGGTCGAGATGCTCGCTGACCTGCGCCCACAGGGATTCCGGCTCGGCGTCGTGCTCGAGGTAGTAGCGGCAAGCCTCGGTCGTGATCGTGAAGCCGGGCGGCACCGGAAGGCCCAGCCGCGTCATCTCGGCGAGGTTGGCGCCCTTGCCACCCAGCAGGTCGGCCTGCGATCTGCTCCCCCTCGCGAAGTCATACACATAGGTGGCCACGGGGTCACTGAAGCAGCCCCGCGTGCCGCGCGCTAGAGCCGTCCCGCATGTCAGACAGCAAGACAGCGCTTACATGGTCAGTCGATGCTCAACGGGCGCTCCAGGACCACGCGATCCTCCCCGGGTCCGTCGTAGTCGACGACGGGAGCGCTGACCGCAAACCCCAGCGCACGGTGGAACGCCTGCGAGTCGGTATTGGCGACCGAGGTCACCGCCTTGACCTTCGTGCACCCCCGCGCGGCCAGGGTGGTGAAGGTGCGTCGATACGCCTCGGCAGCAAGTCCCTGGCCGCGATGCGTCGGGTCCACCCCCACGAAGTGCACGTATCCCAGGCTTGGATCGCGCGCAGACACGAAGGCCACGATGAACCCCACGATGTCTCCCTGCTCATCGACGGCCACCAAGGACGTGTCGGAGAAGTGGTCGAAGAACAGGCGGGGAAGCATGTCGGCCATGCGCCGCCCGCCCCACCAGTCATCCAGCGACGAGATGACGACGTCGTAGTCGGCATCCGTCGGCGATCTCCAGGCCGGCTGCATGTCGCAAACCTAGCCGCCGCTGACAGAGAGCTCCGCCTCCCGCACGCTCGCCGCATCGGTAGCGCCGAGGAAGGGGCTGTCCAGCCACCCGTCGGGGAGCGACGGCGCCCTCTCGCCCCCCGTGCGTCCGCGTGGCGCTGCCATGACGTCGGCATCAGCACCCTGATCCGGATCTATCTGGGCAAGCAGGTCGTCGAACTCGGTCAGCGACGTGACATTAGCCAAGTCCTGACGCACGTGACGGCGCACGGCGTAGCCCTTGAAGTACCAGGCCACGTGCTTGCGGATCTCGCAGCATCCGGTGCGCTCCCCGAAGGCCTCGACGAGCAGGTGCGCGTGGCGGCGGAACATCGCGATGACATGGTGCAGATCGGGGTCGGGGGGGATCGGGTCGCCCGCGAAGGCTGCCGCAAGCTGGCCGAACAGCCAGGGGCGCCCCAGGCAGCCGCGGCCGACCACGACTCCCGCGCAGCCGGTCTGCTCCACCATTCGCAGCGCATCCTGCGCGCTGAAGATGTCGCCGTTGCCGAGCACCGGGAAGCCATCGAGGTGCTCGACGAGCCGGGAGATGGCCGACCAGTCGGCGGTGCCGGCGTACATCTGCGACGCCGTGCGGCCGTGCAGCGCCACCCAGGCCACCCCGGCATCGGCCGCCGTGCGGCCGGCCTCGAGATAGGTGAGATGGTCGGCGTCGATGCCCTTGCGCATCTTCACGGTCACCGGCACCTGGCCGCGTGCCGCTGCGACAGCACCGGAGACGATGTCGGCGAAGAGATCTCGCTTCCACGGCAGCGCGCTCCCGCCGCCCTTGCGCGTCACCTTGGGCACCGGGCAGCCGAAGTTGAGGTCGATATGATCGGCGAGGTCCTCGTCGATCACCATGCGTACGGCCTCGGCGACGACGACGGGGTCGACGCCGTAGAGTTGTAAGGAGCGCGGGGACTCATCGGGCTCGAAGCGCACCATGTCGAGGGTCGCCTCGTGGCGTTCGACCAGGGCACGGGATGTGACCATCTCGCTGACGTAGAGTCCCGCACCCTCCTCGCGGCACAGGCGCCGGAAGGCACGGTTGGTGACCCCCGCCATCGGCGCAAGCACGACCGGGGGATCCACCACTAGGGAGCCTGCGCGGAGTAGCGTCACCCCGACATCCTCTCCGATAGGCGATTTGGAGCCCATGACCGCAGCCACACCACCCGCCCACACCCTCGTCCTGACCGGGCGACGTCGCTGGGGAGCCCTCCTCGCCCTCGCCCTGGGCGTGGCGATGATCATCCTCGACGCCACGGTGGTCAATGTCGCCATACCGACGATGGTGAAGGACCTCGACCTCACCACCAACGACGCCGAGTGGATCACCGCCGCCTACTCCCTGGTCTTCGCCTCGCTCCTCATCGTGGCCGGACGACTCGCCGACCGGCTCGGCCGCCGGCTCATCTTCGTCATCGGCGCCATCATCTTCGTCTCGGCCAGCGTGCTCGTCGCGCTGTCCGGCAACGCGGTGGAGATCATTGGAGCTCGCGCACTACAGGGCCTGGGTGGCGCGCTCATGCTGCCGTCGTCCCTGTCGATCATCAACGCCGTATTCGTCGGCAAGGCGAGGGCCGCGGCCTTCGCGGTCTGGGGAGCCACGATCGGCGGAATGGCCGCGCTCGGCCCGCTCGTGGGCGGCTGGCTGACGACCTACGCGTCGTGGCACTGGGCCTTCCTGATCAACGTGCCGATCGGGATCATCGTCCTCATCGGCGTCTTCGTCTTCGTCCCGGAGACGAAGGAAATGGTCCAGCAGACGGGCACCGACCTCGGGGGGATCCTGCTGTCGACCTTCGGCTTGCTCGGCGTCGTCTTCGCGCTCATCGAGGGCCAGCGCTACGGGTGGATCACGTCCACCGCCCCCTTCTCGGTAGTCAGCATCACCTGGGACGGCGGGCTCTCCCCCGCCTTCGTGGCCGGCGTCCTCGGCGTGATCTGCCTCGTGCTCATGCTGGTGGTCGAGCTCCGGCGCCTGCGAGCGGGCAAAGTGGTCGTCTTCGACCTGCACCTATTCAAGATCAGGTCCTTCGGGGCAGGCAACGGGGTCGCTCTCATTGTCAGCCTCGGCGAGTTCGGCCTTCTCTTCGCACTGCCGCTCTTTCTTCAATCGGTGATCGGCTACAGCGCGCTCGAAACCGGCGTCATCCTGCTCGCCCTCGCTATCGGATCCTTCGTCGCCTCGGGTGCCGGTGCCGCCCTGGCACAGCGCGTCGGGCCCGTGCGCGTGCTGCAGATCGGCATGGCGTGTGAGGCCGTCGGCATCGTCGGACTCGGCGTCATGATCTCGACCAACGTGACCGGCTGGGCACTGGCGCCGTGGCTCTTCCTCTACGGCATGGGCGTCGGATTTGCCACGGCACAGCTCACCGGCGTGATCTTGTCCGAGACCCCGGTCGAGAAGTCGGGCCAGGCGTCGGCCATGCAGTCCACCGCGCGCCAGGTGGGTGCGGCCATCGGCACGGCGATCCTAGGCACGACCTTGCTCGTCGGGCTCGGCATCAACGTCACCAACCAGCTCGAGGACCGCAATGTCGCCCCGCCCGTCGCCGAACAGGTGACCACGGCTGTCCAGCAGTCAGCGGGCACCGTCATCCCCACCCTGGCCCAGCAGCCTGACGGGGAGGTGCTCGTCGAGGGCGCATCCGAGGGCTACGCCGACTCCACGAGGTGGGTCGCGTGGGTCGCGGCGAACTTCGTCATCCTTGGATTGCTGACGACCCTCCTGCTGCCGCGCAACGCTGCGCGCGTCGAGTCGGAGGGCTACGCCCCACCCGAGTAGTTCACGCGTAGGGGTCGGGCGTCCACCAGACCGTGTTGCGGTCGTCCGGGCGCCCCTCGCGCCAGCGCTGTATGCCGCCCTCGCGGTCGTGGTAGTCGTTGGCCGCGAGCACGCGCGAGATGGAGGCGAGCGCACGGTGGTCTGCGAGATCATCCGCCGACCAGTCGACCGGAGCCGCGTGATCAAGCACGGTGCTGCGAAATCCGATTCGACCGTCGACGCGCACGATCTCCAGCCGCCGGGCCTGCTGCGGCCAGTCGATCAGCGACGCCGTGGTGATCTCCCAGAATCCCGAGGTGTCGTCGCCGTGCCACAAGGACGCGTGGGCGTGCACATGGCCGCTCAGCCACGCCACCACACAGGGATGGTCGAGCAGGAGATGGACGATCTCAGCGGCCAGGTGTCGCGGCTCCCCGTGGGAGTGCGCGTTGGTCAGGCACCACGACGGATGATGCGAGAGCATCACGACGTAGCGACCCCCGGACTCGGCGAGCACCTGACGCAGCCACTGCAGTTGCGATGAGCCGAGCGATCCCTGCCATCCGCCGTTGTGGTTGACCGTGTCCATGGCGATGAATCGCACCTGACCGACGTCGTGGATCCACGGACGACTGAGCTCGTCTTCCGACAGCAGGCGCCGACGCGGATCTGGCGCTGCCGGGATGGAAGGCGAGTCGGCCTCGTGCACGTAGCGAGCCGGCCCGATGGGCGCGACACCCTCGAGAGTCAGCAGCGGGCTTCGTCCAGGGGGAAGCCCGACGATCCGCCGGTCGCCGACCGCGAGGTCGCGCAACTCGGCATCGGGTGCCACCGTGCCCTGCAGGAGCGCGTCGTGATTGCCGGGAACGCCAAGCCACGGCACATTGAGCCCGGGTGACACGACGGTGCGACGAGCCGCTTCCACGAGGCCGGCGATGAGCGGGTAGCCGAACTGCGCCGTCGGGATATCCGGGCGCGTCGCACCGGACGGCCCATCAGGATGCCAGTAGCGCTCATCCCACGGGTGCCCCTCGCGGGAACCCACCCACTGGCTCACAAGCGGATCGCCGCTCCACGGCTCAATCGATCCCCCATTGAGGACCTGGGCACACCAGGACTTCTCATTGACCTGGGCGTTGTCGATCAGGTCACCGGTGACGACGACGGCATCAAGGTCATCAGCGTGCGCGTTGATCGCCTCGACCAGTGCTGCCAGCACCTGGACGGTCAGGATCTCCTGGGGCCGATAGGTGCCCACTTCGCCGAAACGCAGCCGGTAGATCGAGTCGGGATCGGAGAGGCGGTCGAGGTACTCCAGGCGCGCTGTCGACTCTGCATCGCAGATATGCGTATCGGACACGTGGACGATGCGCGCCAGGACCTCACCCCCGACCTCAGGCGTGACGACGTCAGGCACCACCGTGAGCTCAGACCAGCCCCGCTCATCAGCCGGTGTGAACGCGATGCGCTCGCTCTCGTGCGTAGACACGATCACGCCTCGATAAGGACGACGTCGCTGACATCGTCGCGCAGTCGGATGCGCACAGTGTCGCCCACCGATACGCCGCCGAACTCCGCGGTGAGCAGATCGGCGATCACCGAGCCGCCGGGCCCGTCGACGACCACGCGCGTGAGCGGGCCGAGGAAGGTGATCGCGCTGACCGTGGCGTCGCCCTGGGCGTCGCCGTCGACGGCGATCTGCTCGGGGCGCACGAGGGCCAGGTGGGCACCTGGCACCGTGGGCTGCGCACGCACCGCGCGATTGAGCACCCGCCAGCGGTCACCCTCGCGCTCGGCCGGCATGCGGTTGACAGTGCCCACGAAGCCGGCGACGAAGGCCGATGCCGGCCGTTCGTAGAGCACGCGAGGCGGATCGAGTTGCTCGAGACGCCCCTCACTCATGACGCCCACGCGGTCGGCGATGGCCAGGGCCTCGTGCTGGTCATGGGTGACGAAGAGCGTGGTCACGCCCACTTCGCGCTGGACGCGGCGAATCTCCTCGCGCAGCGAATCGCGCACCTTGGCATCGAGTGCCGATAGCGGCTCGTCGAGCAGCAGGACACGTGGCTGGCTGGCGAGCGCGCGGGCCAGGGCGACGCGCTGGCGCTGGCCGCCCGACATCTGGTGGGGGAACTTGTCGGCGTGCTCGGTCAAGCGCGTGATCTCCAGCAGCCGGTCGACCGTCTCCTTGCGCTCGGCCGACCCTGCCTTGCGCAACTTGAGCGCAAACTCGACGTTGCCCAGGCCGGTCATGTTGGGGAACAGGCTGTATTCCTGGAAAACCATGCCGAAGTTGCGCTGGGCCGTCGGCAGCGACGTGATGTCCTCTCCCCCGACGATGACCGTGCCGGCGTCGGGCTTCTCGAACCCGGCCAAGACGCGCAGCGCCGTGGTCTTGCCGCACCCGCTGGGCCCGAGCAGGCAGATGAGCTCGCCCGACTCGATCTCCAGGGAGAAGTCGCTCAGAGCCACGGTTGAGCCGAACTCCTTGCGAATGCCGGACAAGAGAACTGTCGCCATCACACTCCCGCCGCTTGCAGGTCCATGCCGCGCTTGCGAAGAGCGCGCACGCCGATCCAGATGATGAGTGCCGTGAGCAGCATGACGGCCAGCGCGAGGGCCATGCCGGCGCGAGGCTCCGATCGCTGGAACTCCGCCATGAAAGTGGGCAGCGTCTCCTTGAGCAGAAGCGCGGCGAAGGCGAACTCGCCCAGCACGAGCGCCGCCGTCAACACCGAGGCGGCGATGATGGCGCCGATCATGTTGGGCACGATCACACGGACGATGATGGTGAAGGTCGATGCACCCATGACGCGGGCCGCCTCGTAGAGAGTGCGGGCGCCGATGGAGCGCAGACCCGCGTCGATTGCGCGATAGGAGAAGGGCAGCGCCCACAGCACGTAGAAGGGCACGAGGCTGTAGGGGCTGGCGAGGAACCACGGGACAGTGTTACGGAAGGTCGCGGCGACGCCGACCACCAGGGCGATGGGCGGTACCACCCACGGCAGGAGGGTGATCGCTGCCATGGCCGTGCGCAACTGCGGGGCCCGGATCTCCACGAGCGCCGCCACCGGCAGAAGGAGCACCAGCGTGATGGCGATCGCCAGCAGCATGAGCTGAAGGCTGATGAACGCGGCCTTTTGGAACTCCGGACTGCCGAAGACCTCGATGAGCCCGCTGACGCTCCAGCCCTCCAGGAGCTTCTCCGGGGTGAGCAACACGACCGGGACGGACTGGAAGGCGAACCTCGCCATCGCGAGCAGCGGTATGAAGAAGAAGAGCCCGAGGAGGACGAGGAAGACCGCCCGCAGGACCTTCATGTCGACGACCACCTCGCTGTGCGCCGTTGCAGAACGGCGATGAACAGCAGGCTTGCCAGCAGTAAGGTGATGGTCCACAGGATAATCGCGTAGGCGAGGTCCTGCTCTCCGGTGATGACATTGCCCTGCAGCAGGAAGCGCACGAGGAGCGGCACGATCTGCGCGCCCGGGTTGAGCACGTAGGCCGTCGCATAGGCGGCGAATGAGTTGACGAAGAGCAACAGCAGCCCCCCGAGGAAGGAGGGCAACAGCAGGGGCAGGCCCACCGAGCGCCAGTAGCGGCTCGGGCTGGCGCCCATGATGGAGGCAGCCTCCGCCCACGTCTGCCGCAGGCCGCCGACAGCCGGCATCATCACCAAGAACATCAGCGGGATCTGGAAGTACAGGTAGACGACGACCAGGCCCCAGAACTCAGAGAGGCTGAAGCCCGACTCGGTGATGTCCACGCCGACGAGGCCGAGCATCTTGGTGATGATGCCCTGCGTGCCGATAGCCGCGATGAAGGCAAAGGCGAGCGGGATGCCGCCGAGTTGCGAGGCGACCGCCGACCACGAGTCGGTCGTCGACCTCAGCCAGCGCGGCCGCTGCATGCTGCGCAGGCTGAGTGCGAGAAGCAGGCCGATAACGCCGCCGATCACCGCACTGGTGACGGCGAGGGCGATCGAGTTGACGAACGCCGTGCGATAGGACCCCTCGAGGGCCCGCTGCAGGGAGGTGAAGCCGAAGGAACCACCGGGCGTAAGCGCCTTGATGGCCAATCCGATGGTCGGGACGAAGAGGAAGAGGCCGACGAAGGCGAGGAACGGCAGGGCAACCGCGAGGGTCGCCGTGTCGAACCTCCTCCTCACGTCGGCCTCTTCCTGTGAACTCGTCGGGACTAGGTGCGGACCGGTTCTACTGGTCCGCGACCATCGGCCCCCACTGCTCGGTGATGAGCGCCTTCGCCTTGTCGACCTGCTCCTGAGTCGGGAACGAGATCGCGGCAATGGTCTCGGCCGACGGCAGGTTGGCCGCGACCTCGGGCGTGATCAGGCCCTTGTCGAGCAGCGCGGCGTAGCGAGCCGGGATGGCACCGCCTTCGAGGTAGCCGAGCGCGCCCTCGTCGCTCACCAGGTGGTTGAGCCACAGGCGAGCGGCGCACGGATGCGGAGCCTCGGTGACCACGGACTGCGCGTAGTAGCCGCCGTAGACGCCGTCGGACGGGACGATCACCTGGAAGTCGAAGCCGGCCTCGTCCAGTGCAGGCTTCAGGCCCGGGAAGTTGTACGTCCAGTCAAGCGCGATGGGCACCTCGCCGGACAAAACGGCGGCCTCGGTGACGTCGATCGTCTGGAGGTTGCCCAACTTCTTCAGCTCGGCGAAGTATTCGATGCCGGGCATGATGTCGTCGTACGAACCACCATTTGCCAGGGCGGCGGCGACGACGGCCGCGAAGGCGGCGCCCGCCTCGCGCGGATCGCCGTTGATGGTGACCTGGCCCTCGTATTCAGGCTTCTTCAGGTCGGCCCAGGACTTGGGCACGTTGGGCTGGATGGTCGCGTTGGTCGCGATTGCCAGCACGCCGTAGTAGGCGCCGACCCAAGTGCCATCTTCGCCCTTGAGCGACTCGGGGATCTCATCCCAGACGAGGGGCTTGTAGGACTCGAGGTAGCCGGCGTCCTTGGCCTGCTGCACGAACGACGGGCCGATGTCGAGGACCTCGGGCATGTCGGGCTGGCCGCGCAGGGTCTCGACGGCGGTGAGCTCGTCAGCGGAGGACGCATCTGGGTTCATGACGGGAGCCTGGATGCCGTACTTCTCGACGAAGGAGTCGATGATGCCGCGGTAGTTGGCCCAGGTATCGGGAAGGGCGATGAGGTTGACCTGCCCCTCCTCCTTGGCCTTGGCCGCGATCTCGTCGATGGTGCTGCCGCAGGTGTCGCCGGGTGCGGGGGCAGCCGAGGTGGCCGCCGAAGACTCGGGCGCCGCGGATGAGGTTCCACCCGAGTCGGAAGACCCGGAGGAGCAGGCGGCAAGGAGCAGGGCTCCGGCCGCGATGGCAGGGATGAGGCGTCGCATGAATCTCCTTTTCGGTGACGAGGTGAGTGAGCGCAGCCTTGCCCAGGCCGATGGCCCACCGATGAACGCAGCCTAGACGCCCATTGTCGGGTCGGGAAGCGTTTCGGAGGATTCGGACGCGCCTCAGCAGGAGGGCAGGCGGGCCGCCAGCCACTCCTCGAGACCGTCGATACCCAGCCGCTCCTGAGCCATGGAGTCGCGCTCACGGACGGTGACCGCGTTGTCTTCGAGGGTGTCGAAGTCAACGGTGACGCAATACGGGGTGCCGATCTCGTCTTGGCGGCGATAGCGGCGGCCAATGGCCCCCGCATCGTCGAATTCGATGTTCCAGCGCCGCCGAAGGCGATCGGCTAGGTCCCGCGCCTTGGGCGACAGGTCGGCGTTGCGCGACAGCGGAAGCACGGCCACCTTCACCGGCGCGAGTCGAGCGTCGAGACGCAGCACCGTGCGCTTGTCGACACCCCCCTTGGCGTTGGGCGCTTCGTCTTCATCGTAGGAGTCCAGCAGGAAGGCGAGCACGCAGCGCGTGAGACCCGCTGCCGGCTCGATGACGAAGGGAAGCCAGCGCTCGTCGGCCTCCTGGTCGAAGTAGGACAGGTCGGTGCCGGAGTGCTCGGAGTGGGTGCGCAGGTCGAAGTCGGTGCGATTGGCGATGCCCTCGAGCTCCGCCCACTCCGAGCCCGCGAAGTGAAACCGGTATTCGATGTCGACCGTGCGCTTGGAGTAGTGGCTCAGCTTCTCCTTGGGGTGCTCGAAGAAGCGCAGATTGTCAGGGTTCATGCCCAGGTCGAGGTACCAGTCCCAGCGCTGCTTCAGCCAGTAGTCGTGCCATTCCTCGTCGCTGCCGGGCTTGACGAAGAACTCCATCTCCATCTGCTCGAACTCACGGGTGCGGAAGATGAAGTTGCCCGGCGTGATCTCGTTGCGGAAACTCTTACCGGTCTGGCCGATGCCAAACGGCGGCTTCTTGCGGGAGGCATTCATGACATTGAGGTAGTTGACGAAGATGCCCTGGGCGGTCTCAGGGCGCAGATAGTGGACGGCACCGGCGTCCTCCACGGGGCCGACCATCGTGCGCAGCATGCCGTTGAAGTCACGCGGCTCGGTGAAGTCGCCCTTGGTCCCGCAGTTGGTGCACACGATGTCGGCGAGGCCACCGGTCGGGGGCGCGCCGTGCTTGTCCTCGTAGGCCTCGATGAGCTGGTCGGCACGCCAGCGCCTGTGGCACTTCTTGCACTCGGTGAGCGGATCGACGAAGGCCGAGACGTGGCCGGAGGCTTCCCACACCTGGGGAGCGAGGATCACGGAGGAGTCGATGCCCACGACATCGTCACGGCCGCGCACGACGGCCTGCCACCACTGACGGCGGATGTTGTCCTTGAGCTCGACGCCAAGCGGGCCGTAGTCCCAGGCGGAGCGGGTGCCACCGTAGATCTCGGATGAGGGGAAGACGAAGCCCCGGCGCTTGCTGAGGTTGACGACGGCATCGACGCGATCGGCCATGGATCCACTCCGGCTGGTTGTCGGCGGACAAGCCCCGCAGTAACGGCTTCGCCGGACTGCCGGGCATCAACCCCTTGATCCTAGCGATCGTCGAGGCGTCGCCTCGCCTCGGCCTCGTCGATAGTGTCGAAGTCGGCGTAATGCCAACGCAGGTCGCGCCGCGCGAGGGGACGATGGATCGCGACGATCTCATCGTAGACGGAGTGAAGCCCCGCCTCCGCCTGACGGGGGCAGACCGGCACGGCGAGGACGATGCGCACAGCACCAGCTGAGCGCAGGGCTGTGCCCACAAGCCACGCGGCTGTGCCGGTCTCCACGCCGTCATCGACGACGATGACATCGCGCCCGGTGATATCGGGGACCGCGGTCACGTGCGGCTCGCCCTCGCGCTCCAGGCAGACTCCGGCGAGCGGCAGCCGGAGCGCCGCAGCGACAGGCTCGGCAACGGGTACGCCATTCGGGATGATCGCCAGCAGGAGCGGATCGCGCAGGCCACTCGCGACGTCACTCACCGCGGGGGCGAGCCGCGCGCCTGCGTCGGCAAGCTTCGCGAAACCTGTCATGAGGGTGCCGGCGGCACGATCTGCGCGGAGGCACTGCCCAGGCTCACGGTGCTGGCATCAGCGGCGAGCGCACCCGGCGCATCCACGACACCATGGACATCGCGGAAGTGCAGGACCTCGAAGGCAGTCGGCTCGTCGAGTGCCTGCGAGATCACGGGCACCACCTGCACCTTGATGTCGTACGCCGATAGTGCACGGCGATAGGAGCCCACCGTGTCCCAGCCGAGCTGGAGCACGATGAGGTCAGGCTCGTCGATCGCCCGCGCCATGTGTGCATTGACGAAACCGACCTTCGTCGCCAGCAGGGCAACGGATGCGCGCAGTTGCGCCGTAAGTGCCGGGACATCGCGGGACCGGAAGCGAAGGAGGGCGACGAGCCCGGGGGCCGAGCCGGGGTCTGGTGCTGGCAGCATGCCCACCACCGTAGCTAGGGTGGGACGACGGATCACCGACCACTCGGGCCCGTAGGGCAAGGAGGACCATGGCCGCACGCGACAAGCGCACCGGCGTGCGCGGGCCGCGCGGCCCCCAGGGAGCGGGTCCCTCCAGCCAACCCGCCTTGAAACCCGCGCCGTCTGCCGAGGACCCCACCGTCTTCCAGCGGATAAGCCTGCCCCTGCTCACCCGCCTCACCCGGCTGCCGAAGTGGCTCATCGCCGTCGTTCTGTCGGCCCTCATGGTGCTCGGCATGATCCAGACCGGCTCCCTCGCCTGGCTGGGAGCACTCATCCTGGGCCTGCTGACCGTCTTCTTCCTCTGGCTCCTCGTGCTGTCCTGGCCCGCGGTCCCGGCCAGCGGTCGCATGCTGCGCGGCATCGTGGTGGTGGCCCTGGCCGGCGGCGCCGTGCTCAAGGCGATGGGGCGGCTCTGATTCCGGCTTAAAGGGCGACTCTTCCTTAAAATTGAGCGAGGCAGGACATCATGCCGCCTGGTTTATTTTTAATGTGCGCGGCCATGTCCAAGCGGATCGCAGGATGAAGGCCAGGAGCAGCACCTCGATTCCGATGCAGAGACCGAAGAAGGACGCCTAGTCCCAAGATTCCCCTACTGCGTTGAACACCGTGACGGGGATGTACAGCGATGCTACGACGAGGTTCGTGGTGCGGTTCACCCGGGCGGGGAGCGCCATTGAGAGCACGACCATCAGGGCCGGGATCGCGATCACCGCGAGGAACACGGTCAACAACGTCGGGCTGATGTCGAACTCGAAGACGATGCCAGCCCGGATGTCGTCGACGATGCCAGGTTTGTAGAGGTGGAAGTAGTCGACGTAGACATAAAGGAACATGAAGCTTGTCCATGCGGCGGCGAGCTTGGCCTGCACGGGGATCGGCGGGCTATCGAGCAGTTTCGGGGTTTTCGTTCGAATGGCCATCGGCTCCTCTTTCCAGGGCAGATGTTAGCGCCTGATGTACTTCGGGATTTGTTGACTCTGTCCGGCTACCTGTCCTCTCGGAACTCCACGTGAGCACGTGCGCGCGGATCGTACTTGCGCAGCACGAGGCGGTCCGGGTCATTGCGCCGATTCTTGCGCGTGACGTAGGTGTAGCCGGTCCCCGCCGTGGATCTCATCTTGATGATCGGACGCACGGCATCTTTCTTTGCCATCAGATGCGCTCCCCGCGCTTGCGGAGGTCCGCGACGACGGCATCAATGCCTCGTCGGTCAATGGTCTTGATTCCCTTGGTGCTCAGCGTCAGCGTCACGCGCCTCCCCAGGCTAGGGACCCAGTAGGACTTGCGCTGGAGATTGACCCGAAACATCCGCGACGTGCGCCGATGCGAGTGACTTATGGTGTTTCCAAAGCCATGAGTGGCTCCGGTGACTTGGCAATACGCCGCCATGCTGCTCGCTCCTTTCCGGTGAGCGCCCGCGTCAGCGAGCGTCGTCCAAAAGTCCGCGGTGCAGGCTTCGCAGAAGCCGGCGAGGCACAAGTTGACGCTGGCCGTTTCGCTCCACGGGCACGAGATCCGGAGGGGTCGCTCGCCATCGAGCGCGCCGCGATCGGGTACGCGATCGCGACATTCGACGCTTGGGAACGGCCATTAGGACGACTCCCCCGTGTCCTTGGGAACGCCACCGTAGCGCCTTTCGAAGCGCGCCACACGACCCGCGGAATCTAGCACCTTCTGTCGGCCCGTGTAGAAGGGATGGCTGGCGCTGGAGACCTCCACATCAATCACGGGATAGGTCTCGCCGTCCGACCACAAGATGGTGTTGTTCGACTTCGCTGTGGACCGAGTAAGGAAAGCGAAGTCGGCGCTCTTGTCGCGGAAGACGACGTATCCGTACTCCGGATGGATCCCGGCTTTCATGCATTTCTCCTTGTTGCCGATTGTCCGCCGTGTGATATCTTGACAATGATTTTCATTAGTGTCAAATGGCAGGAGGCTCTGTGACCCGCGTCCCGCTCGTCGTGCTCTCGTCTATCGACCCCGTGCTGAGGGAGGCCGCCGTCTTTGGGCTTGCCGTCGATTCGGCGGGAACAACGGTGCTGCGCTACGACATCTCAGAGGATCCCGGCGAGCTACGGCGGACAGTCATCGTCCAGGGGGAGGTCGTCGAGGACCTCCGCGCTCCTCTCGCTCATGCCTGCGCGAGCTGCGCCATTCGGGAAGACGCAATCCCGGTCATGGCCAGCCTGGTCGACCGCGGGAAGTGCGATTCACTTGTCCTCGCCCTACCGGTGACCGCAGAAAGCCACGGAGTCAGCCGCACCCTGGCGAGAGCGACCGCGAGCCCGGGCCCTCTCTGCCAGGTACGCCTGGCATCAGTGGGTGCCCTGGTGGATGTCACAACCTTCGAGGAGGACCTCCTCGGCAAGGATCGCGTCTGCGACCGCGGTCTGGGGTTTGGGCAAGACGACGAGCGACCAATCGCGGGCGCATTGGTGGAGCAGGTCAGCCATGCCGATGTGCTGCTCGTCCATGGCCATGCGCCAACGAGCCCCCGCGCATCTGACCTTCTGGACCACGTCCGTGCCGCAGATGGCGTGCGCATGGCGAGCATCCACGAGACGGATCTGCGCACGCTCCTGCGCCTCTCTCACGACTCAGAGCGCGCCGACGCTCGCATGGATCCGGTGTTCGCTCGGCCTCACGGCGGCTCAATGGACCAGGGTGCGTGGACGATCGAAGTCGCGACACCCCACGCACTGCACCCCCAGCGACTCGTCAACAGCGTCGAGTCACTCGCAATCCCGGGCGTCCGCAGCTTCGGGGCCTTCTGGACGCCCACTCGTCCCTTCACGGTGTGCACGTGGGACGCTGCCGGAGGGCAGCTGTATATCGGCGAGCGCGGCACGTGGGGCCGAATCCCACCGCGGTCTCGGCTCGTCATCACCGGCGTAGGTGACGGGCGAGAGGCCTTGATGGAGACCTTCCGGCTCGTCTCCCTGTCATCACAGGAAACAGAACGTGGCCTGGGCGAGTGGCTGGGCGCGCCCGATCCGCTGGACTCCTGGCTGGGGGCCAGGGAGATTCACAGCGCTCCGGGAGACGGGGCCGCCTGACCCACCACCCCCGAAGTGTCATGGCAACGATAACTATGATCAGTAATGTCTATTATCAGAGCGAGTCCAACGCGAAGAAGTCAACGGAGGAAGGCATGATGTCAACTCGCCGAGTGCACCTGATGCCGGCACTAGCCCTGGGCAGCGTCGCTGCCCTCTTGGCAGCGTGCGGAGGTGGATCCAGCGCGCCTCCCACGACGTCAGCTGAGCCTGCGACTCCCCCTGCCTCGAGTCCCGCGGCACCCACGTCCGGGCCCTCCCCGACTGGGGCGCCGCTGAAGGTCGTCGCGGCCTTTTATCCCTTGCAGTTCGCAGCACAGCAGGTAGGCGGAGCGGCAGTTGAGGTGGTCAACCTGACGCCCCCGGGTGCCGAGCCTCACGATCTCGAACTCACTGCTCAGGATGTCGCGCTCATCGGCGAGGCTGACCTCATCGTCTACATCCCGGGGTTCCAGCCAGCCCTCGATGAGGCAATCGCCCAGGAAGCGGCTGATCGCAGCCTCGATGTGCTGACCGCGATCCCGGATCAGCTCGAGGGTCACGACGACCACGACCACGGCGACGAGGACCACGGCGACGAGGACCACGGCGACGAGGACCACGGCGACGAGGACCACGGCGACGAGGACCACGGCGACGAGGACCACGGCGACGAGGACCACGGCAGTGAGATGGGAATCGACCCGCACGTGTGGCTGAACCCGCTCAACATGGGGATCATCGGCGGTGAGATCGCCAGTCGCCTCGCTGAACTCGCACCCGAGGGTGCCGACTCCTTCGCCACGGGAGCCGCCACTCTCGAGCAGCAGATGCAAAGCCTTAATGACGAGTGGGCGGCCGGGACGGCGCAGTGCACCAACCGCCTGCTCGTGGTGAGCCACGAGGCCTTCGGCTACCTTGCCGCTCAGTACGACTTGACCCAGGTGGGAATCTCGGGTCTTTCGCCCGAGGCCGAGCCCTCCCCAGCTAAGGTCGCGGAGGTAGTCGACCTCGTCGAGGCAGAAGGAGTGAGCACGATCTACTTCGAGACACTTGTCGATCCCAGGATCGCCGAGGTAGTCGCCTCCGAGACAGGTGCACAGACATTGGTCCTTGATCCCCTGGAGGGACTGGTCGAGGGGGCGACGGGCGACTACGTCACCATCATGCAGGCCAACCTGGCCAATGTGCAGGCAGGCAACGGCTGTACGTGACGCGGGGGCATTCCTTGACGAACGGTGCCGTACTCGCCATTGAGCACGGCACCGTTCGCTATGGAGGCGCGCGGGCCCTGGACGATGTCACGTGCGCCTTTCCTGCGGGCCATGTCGTCGCCGTTCTCGGGGAAAACGGCTCGGGCAAGACCACGCTCGTCAAGGCGCTCCTCGGCCTCGTCCCGCTCCACTCAGGTGAGGTCAGCATCCTCGGCACGCCTCTGGGACGGTTCAAGGATTGGCCCGACATTGCCTACGTCCCTCAGCGCCTCCTGTCCGCTGGAGCGGTCCCTGTTTCCGTCCAGGAAACGGTCAAATCAGCCTTCGTCACGCGGCTCGGCAGAGGTCGCGTGAGCCGGGGCCAGCGGGAGCAGCGCACATCTGAGGCCCTGCGCGCCGTCGGACTCGAGGAGCGTCGGCGCCATCGCCTAGACAGCCTGTCAGGCGGCCAGCAGCGCAGGGTGCTGCTGGCAGGTGCTCTCGCCAAGGACCCGCAGGTCTTCATACTCGACGAGCCCACGGCTGGCGTCGACGCAGACAGCCAAGAGCGCATGGCAGCGACTTTCCGAGACCTTCGCGACCAGGGCCGCACCATCATCTTGGTCACGCACGAACTCGCCAGCTTTACGGCCCTCGCAAGCCAGGTCATCGTCATGCAGCGCGGGCAAGTTGCCTACGACGGCCCAGCGCCTTCGCCAAAGATGCTGCGCGACCCGGTGTGGCATCACAGCGACGACATGCGTCCGCTTCGCGACCCGCGTCCGATCGTGGAGGGCTAGTGGAACTCCTCGACTACGACTTCATGCGCAGAGCTTTGATCGCCGCAGTTATCGTCGGGGTTATCGCACCCCTGGTTGGGGTCTTCCTGGTCCAACGCCGCCTCGCCCTTCTGGGCGATGGGATGGGCCATGTTGCGCTCACCGGAGTGGGCTTGGCCTTGCTCACCGGCTTAGCCCCAATCCCCATGGCACTGGTCGTGGCCGCCTTGGGTGCCATCGTCCTTGAGCTCATCCGCCACCGCAGTCGCACCGCTGGCGACATCGCCCTGGCGCTCATCTTCTACGGCGGCATCGCAGGCGGCGTCCTCCTCACGTCACTCGCAACCGGCACGGCCAGCACGGCCCTCAACCAGTACCTCTTCGGCTCCTTGTCCACAGTCTCTGTCAATGACCTCTACGCCCTTGCTGTCGCAGCAGTGGGTATCGTGGGCATCCTCGTCATCTTCGGCAAGCAGCTCTTCGCTCTCTCGCTCGACTCTGACCTCGCTCAATCCCAAGGACTCAGGGTTGTCCGGCTCGGCATGCTGCTCACGGTCCTTGCTGCCATTGCCGTGGTGGTGGGGATGCGCACGGTCGGGCTACTCCTGGTCAGCGCGATCATGATCGTGCCCATCGCTGCGGCGCAGCAGGTCACCCGGTCCTTCTCGTCGACGACGGTCATCGGGCTCCTGATCGGCGTGGTGAGCACCACTTTGGGCCTCATTGCTGCCTTCTTCCTCGATGTGCCCCCCGGACCGACGATCGTCTTCCTCGCGCTCGGGGCCTTCATCGTCCTCGCCACCGCGGGCTGGCTCGCCCGAGGCCGCCACGCCGGGTAGGAGTTGACACAATTCATAAGAAAATACTAATATAAAGAGGTGACACAGGATCAGGAGCTCGAGGCGGCCGCGGACCTCTTCAAGGCCCTCGCAAACCCCGTGCGCCTGGGCATCCTCAATGCCCTCATTCCGGGGCCGCTTTGCGTGCACCAGCTGGCCGCTATCACGGGGGCTAGCCAACCGCTGGTGTCCCAGCACCTGCGACATCTGCGGCAGGTGCGCCTGGTCACCTCCGCCCGCCGAGGGCGCGAGACCGAGTATCGCCTGGCGGACGAGCACGTGGGCCACGTGCTGAGCGACGCCATCGACCATATTAAGGAGTCCTAAGATGTCTGCCACACACATGCTCGCCGAGCGCCATCACCACACCCACGGTCCCGATTGCGGCCATCCCGCTGTCATTCATGAGGACCACGTCGACTACCTACACGACGGCCACGCCCACCGTGAGCACGACGGGCACTACGACGAGTGCACGACATGTTCATGTGGTCACTGCTCGGACTCCTGCGCCGCCTGCGCGTGCACCGACTGCACCTGCATGACGTGCAATCACGCAATGTGCTCGTGTGACAATTGTGAGCCCCACGGCTGCACGTCGTGTGCATGCCAGGACTGCATGTGCCCGACCTGCCGGCACGCTGCCTAGGATCTGTCCATGCCCGCGTCGTCACGCGCTGCCTCGCAGGTCGATGCCGGCGAGGCAGTTGCCATTGGCCAGCGCTCCACCCGGCAACGCCGCGCCGTGGTCAGCGCCCTCGACGACATCGAGGCATTCGTCTCTGCGCAGCAGTTGCATCAGCGCCTCGTCGCCGACGGCACGTCCGTGGGACTTACGACGGTCTACCGCACCCTCCAGGCCCTTGCCGACGCAGGTGAAGCCGACTCGATCGTGCAGGAAGACGGAGAGGTGCTCTATCGCCGCTGCAGCGGGGATCACCACCATCACCTCGTGTGCCGCGATTGTGGCGTGACGATCGAGGTCCAAGACTCCGATCTAGAGGCCTGGGCGCGGCGCATCGCCCGTCGACACGGCTACCGCGATGTCACTCACTCACTGGAGTTACGCGGGCTGTGCCCCGAATGTGCCACACCCTCGCGTCGACGTTCTTGAGTAACGGCTTTCTGTGCCCGCCAGGCAGGACCGCGGCGGATCAGCACGATGAGACTCGTCAGCGCCACTTCAGCGATGGCGATGAGCGCAATCGTGGGTCCCACCGGCCAGCTAATGTGGTAGGCCGCCAAGAGACCCGCAATACTCGCGAGGACGCCGAGGATCGAGGCCGTGAGCATAGCCGTTGTGAACGACCCGGTGAGCAGTCGTGCTGCCACCGCTGGGGCCGTGATCAAAGTGATGCACATGAGGACGCCCACCGTCGATAGCCCTATGACAACGACTAGGGCCAGGGAGATGACGAGGAGAGCATCAAGCGCTCCGACGCGCACACCGATCGTCCGGGCATGCGCCGGGTCGAACGCTGCCATGGCGAACGCTGGCGCGAGCCAGGCACAACCGGCGACGACAATGATGGCCAAGAGCCCCTGGGCGGCTACCTCGGGCCATGTCACAGTGAGCGGGTTCCCGAAGAGGATGTGGGCGAGGGCGCGCGGGTCTCCCAGCAGGGTCGCGCCCACTACGCCAGCGGCAAAGAGACCTTGACTCACAACCCCTATGGCACTGTCCTCGGGAAGGCCGAGCCTCAGGACGAGGAACACCACGAGAGCCGCCATGAGCAGCGCTACGACGACACCGCCGATGGTGAACGCGATTCCGAGGGCGGCTGCGGCTACAACGCCGGCGAGGATGGCATGCGACATGCCATCCGTGAGGTACACGAGTCGCTTCGTCACCGCCCAGACACCAATGACCGGCGCAGAGATGCCCACGGCCACTCCACTGACCAGGGCTCGCTGCATAAAGGAGAGCGAGAAGGGCTCAAGGATCCAGGCCGCGAGATCCATCACGCGTCCGACTGTGCATGGTCTACTGGCAGCGAGTAGAGCGCAGCTATGCCGTCGCCGTTGAGTACCTGAGAGGGTGGTCCGTCAGCCAAGACACGACGTTGAAGGGCGACGATACGGGCGAAGTGCTTCGCGGCGATATCGATCTCATGCAAGGCACAGAGCACGGTGACGCCCTCATCATTCAACTTCATCAAGACGTCAGCTAGCCCGTGAACGGCGCCTGGATCCACACCGGCAAAGGGCTCGTCTAGCACGATGATGTCGGGGTCCTGGACTAGGGCTCGGGCAAGCAGCACCCGCTGAGCTTGGCCACCGGAGAGTTCCCCGATTCGGCGATGGGTTAGCCCTTGCACGCCGAGAAGAGCGAGGCAGTCGCGCGCTGCTGCACGGTCTCGACTACTCGGTCGGGAAAGGGTGGCACGGTGCCCCTGCCTGCCACACACGACAACGTCCTCAACCGTCAGTGGAAGATCCCAACGAGCCAGGGAGCGTTGAGCGACGTAGGCTACACCCGAGGCTCTAGCGACTCGAAGGGCTCGCCCGTTAATGAGCACGTCTCCCGTGGTGGGCACAAGGCCGGTCATGGCGCGCAGTAACGAGGATTTGCCTGCGCCGTTGGGGCCCACGAACGCGACCACTTCACCGCGGAGAACGTCGAGGCTGACATGGTCAAGTGCAACGACCTCTCCGAAGCGCACGCTAAGGTCCCGCAGCTGGACTGCGGGCGGCACGTCACTTGGCTTCACGTGCATCGGCGCACTGACCGAGAGGCTGCGACCACTGCCTCGTAACAAGGAGACGCATACGACCTCCACTTATTGATAACGACTTTCATTATCGTTAGTTGGTCGGATTCCTGTCAAGCGCCTATCCTGAGGAGGTGTTCGACGACACCCACTCCAGTCCGGGCGGTGCTGCGTGCCCCTCCGCGAGAGGGGAGGCCCCTCGCCGTGTCACACGTCAGCGCCAGGAGGTTCTTGATGCCATCCAGGCATCGGATCGGTTCCTCTCGGCTCAGGAGATCCACGGCCTCTTGCTTGGCAGCGGGTGTGAGGTGGGACTGACCACGGTGTATCGCACGCTGCAGCGACTCAGCCATGAAGGTGTCATTGACGTGCGCTCCTGGGAGGATGGACAGACACGTTACCGACGTTGCGGATCTGTCACGGGAGGGCACGTCCACTTGGTCTGCCGCGTCTGCGCGAATGCCTTGGAACTTTCGGACACGGCCCTGTGGTCAGGCCTCGGTGAAGGCCTAGAGGCGAACACGGGATATGCCGAAATTCGGCCCTATCTTGAATTCCTTGGAGTCTGTCCCGCGTGCCAGCGCTCCGCGATGCGTTCGGCCATCGCCTAACAGGCCGCAAAGTCCAGTGTGGTCATCCTGCCTGTTGACCCCGCTTCCAGCGGAAAACATGGATGCTCAATTCATCAGGAATCGGCGAAATGCCGGGACCCCCTGTCATGACCCAGTCGACCAGCGCGGCGAGTGCACCTGCTGATCCCGACCATCCCAACCAAGTGCCGCGCGCCCCACGTTTACGGCCCTCGCGGGACGGACGCACCACGACGACGTCACGGCGATCACACGGCCCTAGGCAATCGCTCGTGCTGATAGACACGTCTGGCAGCCGTCTCCTGAGATCTTCCAGCCAGTCTCGAGCCGCCTCTCGGTCATCGGTGCCGCAGCAGCAGCCACGGCACACCGTGAGGGCACACCTTCCATGACCCGCTACCACGGCACGCAGGCAACCTGGCCCGTCGCGGCAATGGCAAACACTCGCGAGCCATCGGGGGCCCAGGCAACATCACGCACGAGTCCATCGCACTCAAAGGCTACTTCCTCCGGCTTCAACGCTCGTTCGGGTATGCCATCCGCGGCACGATGCATGGTCACCTGACCAGAACGCCAGCCGGTCGCGAGCACGGCTTCGCTGGGATGCCACGCGA
>Ga0194133_10002591_pt1 | contig 27528 bp, 25 predicted proteins | sample TA2KigOf40mmetaG_FD_155448 | JGI IMG/M metagenome (GOLD analysis project Ga0194133, IMG submission 155448) | Freshwater microbial communities from Lake Tanganyika, Tanzania - TA2015055 Kigoma Offshore 40m | ecosystem: Environmental > Aquatic > Freshwater > Lake | place: Tanzania: Lake... | reverse complement strand
GCAACGCCTACGACATCAAGGAGGGGCAGATCGAACAGCAGCGCCCCGGCCTGATGCGGGAGGCGGAGCGGTTCTTCATCCTGCAGCAGATTGACACCCTCTGGCGGGAGCATCTGCAGGCCATGGACGCCCTACGGGAATCGGTGGGCCTGCGCGGTTACGGCCAGAAGGATCCGCTGATCGAATACAAGAACGAGGGCTACGACATGTTCCTGGAGATGATGACGCAGATGCGCAGAAATGTGATATATTCAATGTTTATGTTCAAGGCAGGCGAATAGGTGCAATGGGGAACCAGAAAGAGACCAACCATGGTAGCAACAGGGCTATCCTGGAATTGACAGACGTGTCGTTGAAGATACCCATAATATCCCGGGAAACAAGATATCTAAAAAGGGCATTAGTGAGTTCTTTGACAGGCGGGTTAATTAGAAGAACTACGCAGGGGGCAGAGATAGAAGCGATTAAAAGAATAACCTGCACCATACGCGAAGGAGAGAGAGTTGCGCTTATCGGCCACAATGGTGCAGGAAAGAGCACTTTTATACGCCTTATCTCTGGAATATACTTGCCAACATCAGGCAAGATAAAAAGATATTGCAGAGTCCATCCAATGATCAATAAGTCGTTTGTCACGAGCATGGAGCTAAGTGGAACAAACGCCGTAAAAGGCTATTATCTGCTGATAAACGGAAACCTAAGAGGGTTCAATAGTTATCTTGAAGAAGTAGTTGAGTTTTCTGAAATCGGGGATTTCATACATTTGCCTATCAAAGGATATAGTGAAGGAATGATGGCAAGGTTACTCTTCTCATTACTAACGTCACAGGCACACGACTGTTTGGCACTCGATGAAGGATTTGGAACAGGCGATGCTAGATTCTTTGCGAAAGCACAAGTGAGATTAGAAGATTTTTTAAGGAAAGCTGGGACTCTACTGCTAGCGAGTCACTCTGAAGGTCTTCTTCAAGAATTTTGCAGTAGAGGTTTGGTTTTTCATAAAGGGGAGATTACTTTCGACGGCGACCTTGAGGACGCTCTGTACTTCTATCATCATGGGAATATCTGAAACGGTCAAGCAAGGATGGTCCACCAGAAGAGCATGGTGGTTCACAGCGACAGCAAGAACACGGGAAAGGTTTGAGAGGACTGCGCTTGGAAGTTTTTGGTTAGGGCTGTCGAATCTGCTGTCAATAGGGGTACTAGGGGTTGTTTATGGTTCCGTATTCAAGGTGAAAGACTTTGGCCACTACTTTGTGTATCTAGGACTTGGGCTGGTCACCTGGAATGCAATAGCAGGAGCAATTCAGAGCGCGCCATATATTCTAAGATCAAATGCAGCAAAAATAAAAGGATATAATACACATCCTATTTTTTACACCTTAGAGGAATGGGCGTTTCAGCTACAAACATTTGGACAGTCGTTCGCTCTAGTCATTATTGCGTTGACTTTTTATAATCACAATCTTGTATTTCATTTATTTACAGCTGGCATACTACCATTGATAAATCTAATAATGTTTATTTACTGGTTACCGCTAATAATATGCGTCCTCGGCTCGGAATTTGAAGACCTATATCAAGTGATACCCATTATATTGCAACTAATGTTCTTGCTGTCTCCAATATTGTATCAGAAGAGTTCGCTAGGAAAGATGGCTTGGACTGCAGACATTAATCCCATCTATCGCATACTCAGCAACTTAAGGCAAGCTCTAATTGATGGACATCTAAGGCTTGAGCAGGTAATTACGGTTTTTGGATTGAACATCCTAGGGTTAGTAGTTTCGTTGGCACTTTTTTCGAAACATCAAAAGAAATTACCTTTTATAATTTAGCAACAAAGATAAAGGAAGCGAAGCAAGTGTATACATATGTTCTTAAGCGAAGGAACAGAATATCTGTCATGCGACTATAATTGAGGGGAACCTGTAAGGTACCGGAGAACGAAGTTTTGGGATGTGTCGACTGATCATTATATTTGGGAATTGATGGGAGGTGCGGGGTAATTAAGAGGAACTGATCCATCGGGACAGGTGAGATAAGGAGAAAGGTTGAACAATCAAAAAAGAATACAACACTTTAGCGACAGCAAAACCACAAGACAAGGATGTCCTCATAAGGTCCGAGCACAGACAGTACTGTTGGGAGTCCAGGATGCTTGCCAAAGTTAGATCTACGGCATATTCCAAGTTAGATCAGCGATACGTATGGCTAATATATTGAGGAATTGAGGGAGAAATGGACAGGCCTAAGACAGGAATCATCACAAATAAAGAGACTTACAAATTGAGGGTTAAATGTGCGCACATAAAATTCACATTAGGCGTTACGAAATAATCGACTGCTATACATTAAACAAGCGGTTACAATAAAGAACGATGAATGGTAGGAAGTAAGGAGTGTGACATGAGATGTAGGGTTTAAGCAAGGAGGAAAAGAATCCAAGGAATAGGATAAAATATTCTATACTGGCGGAGAGCATAGAGTATACTGGCTTATAGCAACAGGAAACAAGGGCAGAATAAGATCAAACTGAGGAATAATGAGATGTGGCAAACATAAAGGACAACCAAGAAACATAGAGGTGATGGTTCATGGTAACAAAAGATAAGATAAGACAAGGGCAACCAATCTAAGCCAGCAAACGGGGATGCTGTAACGGGACAAGCTGCAGGAGGACTGGACAGTGGAACTTGTGGATAAGTGAAGTTAATCAGCATTTGGCCTAAGGTATGATGAAAGGCTGCAAAGAGACGCAATGAGAAAGTTTGACATCTGCCTGCCGACTCGAAATAGTTCAGGAGTAATACTCAAGCTACTTGACTGCCTAGTAAGCCAAATTGAAAGTACAGGGAGTAGGCTTTTAATTGCCGATGGTGCATCAAGTGATAATACGCTAGATATTGTAAAAGCAAAAGTCCCTTCGGCTAGAATTGTCTCCAGTAAGGACAACAGCCCGGAGCAGGGTATTAATATGTTGTTTCGATACGGCACAACAAACATAAAGCTCTTGATAGGGTCAGATGACTGGGTATGTAGTGGGTACGTGAAGGCCATGATTAATGCAAGTAATGCTTGCATTGGGAAGGGGGTCAAGAGGTTTGTTTTATTGCCAAGGCGATTTATAAATGTATCTCGGGGGAAACAAAGGTTGAGCAGGATCCCGCTTCCTTTGATTAGGATGATGGGTATTGGACGCGGGATAGGATGGACAGTATATGACGAGGGAGGTGTCAGATTACTGAGCGAAAAGCTTGTTTATGCATCAGACTATGAGTATCTACTACAGTGCCACTTAGATGGCTATCATTTTGAGTACGTAGATTGCACCTACTTCCATAGCAAGGATGGAAGGAGCTCAGACTCATTGCTGCTGGGTATACTGGAAGAATACAAAATAGGATGGAATAAAAGAAGAAGCAAAATTAGCGTGGAATCGATGGCATCTACTATGCTGCTGGCAATTAAGGCAGTCACGAGGCTGGTAATGAAATATTTCAAGTTGTAGTGTTGGCGGATGATATGATTAGGTGACTTGCATTGATGTCATGCTGATATCCAGAACGCCTTATCGCTTCTCGCTATATGGTGGTGGGCTAGATTACCCAGAGTGGTATGAGAATGAGACAGCACTGGTGCTCTGCGCTGGGCTTGATTATTATTGTTATCAGACGGTTCGTAGACTACCACCCTTCTTTAACCATCGCTATCGCGTAGCTTATTCAGCGGTTGAGACAACAAGCACTGTTGATGAAATTAAGCATCCTGCAGTTCGGGAAGTTTTGCGCGAGTTTGGGAACGATATGCCAATAGAAATTTCACACGTGGGGGATTTGCCATCGCGAAGTGGCATAGGAAGTTCATCAGCATTTACAGTAGGCCTTGTGAATTGTTTAAGCGCACTTCGTGGGCAATACTTAGGACGGTCAAGGCTTGCACAAGAAGCAATTAATCTAGAGCAAAAGATCATGAGAGAAAAGGTTGGCTTTCAAGATCAGTGTGCGGCAGCTTATGGCGGCATTGTTTTAGTTGAAGCAGATTCGACAAGCATTAGGCCAAGAAGTTTTATATCCAGATCTGAGTATGTGAAATACATTGAATCAAACCTAATTATGGGCTTTGATGGCATCGAGCGCTATTCAACAGTCGCATCTACGAAGGTTTCTGAAAGCATATTAGATGAATCGAAGAATAGTTTGATGCATGAACTGCTTGCGTTGACAAAAGAAGGCATTAAGTGTTTCGGAGAAGAGGCGGACATCGATAAGCACGCAAAGCTAACCCAACAGTGCCGAGATATAAAACTACGACTGAATGGCGATGATCAGAATAAGCGTACAAAAGAGCTTATAGAAGGAACGGAGAAAGCAGGGTCTTTATGTACTCGCGTGATGGGTGCTGGAGGTGGTGGATTTTTTGTATGTTGGGCGCCTCAGTATAAGCATAAACAAATCAAAGATTCAGTTCGGGTTAAAACATGGGTGGATGTAAGATTTAGCAATGCCGGGAGTCAGGTAATTTTTTCCGAATCATGAACAATCCAAATACATTAGATAAGATAACAGCTGTCCTGTGCGCGCCAGGAATTCTGAATCAGCTCAGAGCGCAAGCAGATGAGATAGCACGATTAATACATTGTGCAAAGGCCGATGGCAAGATTATTACGATTTACGGAAATGGCGGGTCAGCCGCAGATTCCCAGCATTGGGCAGCTGAGCTCGTGTGTACTTATAAGTCAAGAGAACGTACGGCATATCCAGCGGTTGCGCTAACAACAGATACTTCGATTATTACTGCCTGGTCCAACGACTTTGAGTATGAATATATTTTTTCGCGACAAGTGGAAGCGTTTGCAATGATGATTGGGCTTTCAATTGGAATAAGTACATCAGGTAGATCAATAAATGTGCTGAATGGTCTGAGGAAAGCGAAGGATTACGAGGCGCGGACAGTCCTTATCTCAGGCAATGGAGTTGAAGAGTCAAAAGAGGTTGATCTCCATGTTCGGTTCCCGTCCTCTGATACGCCGACAGTTCAGACGTTGACTCAGATCATGTATCATGAGGTTTGCGAGCTGCTTGAGAAGCTTCAATGAAGTACCCACTGATGCAAAACAACATCCTACCTGAGGATCTTGAGGGTGTAATGCAACTTTTGCAGGAAAAAGATCCACGTCTCACATCAGGGCCGCGGGTAGCAGAATTTGAAAGGAAATGGTCTGAATGGCTCGACATCAAGTATTCAGTGTTTGTCAACAGCGGCGCATCTTCTAATCTGCTTGCGATGGCATGGTTGAGAAGACAGTACCCTGAAGGTGGTCGAGTAATACTGCCTCCATTCACATGGAGTTCCGACATTTCTTCGGTTTATTGGATGGGGTTTGAAGCTGAATTTGTAGATATAAAACTCACAACATTAGCTATAGATGAGGATATTCTGGAACAAGTCATTGAGAAGTACGATGACATTAGAGCAGTATTTCTCACCCATGCACAGGGAATCAACGGTCTGACAAACAAGATTATCAAACTTTGCAAAGACCATAACATTCATCTGATTGAAGATGTCTGCGAGTCTCACGGGGTAAGATTGCAAGATGGAAAGAAAGCTGGAACAGAAGGAATTATTTCGTGCTTCTCATTTTACTATGCACATCATATGAGTACGATAGAAGGAGGTATGCTTTGTACAAATGATCCTGACATTTATCAGTATTTCAGGATGATACGCTCCCACGGAATGCTGAGGGAGGCGACAGATAAAGATATTCAGTCATGTTTCGAAAACAAATACTCAGACTTAAACCCACTATTTATTTTTACGGAGCCTGGTTTTAACGTCAGGAACAATGAGATTGGGGCGACGATTGGAATATCACAAATAAAGCGCCTTGACAAGATGATCGAGCGCCGAAGGCAGAACTTTGAGTATTTCTTAGAAGGCTTACCTGACTGGGCTTTCAAAGACTTTAATCTGGAAGGCCAGAGTAATTATGCATTCAATCTTATACTAAATCAAGCAGATAATGATCTGATGAGTCGTCTTGAGGCAACATTAAATGAAAACTCAATTGAGTATCGACGAGGCAGTGCTGGGGGTGGTAATCAATTGCGACAGCCCTATGTAAGAAGTCTTCCAAAGTTTAAAGATGTGAAGCCTGAGATAATTACTCCAGTAACGGATCACGTTCACTTTTATGGCATGTATATTGGAAATTACCCGGAATTACCTCGGGAGGACATAGACTGGCTATTAGGGGTTATTAAATCAATATAGGGGGTGGAGTGATGTTATCAGTTGTTGTTCTGGCAGGGGGTCAAGGTTCAAGAATACAACCTGTCTTAGGGAACACTCCGAAACTTTTAGGACTGATCAATGGTATTCCCTTTATTGTTTATCTGCTGAACTGGCTCAATGAATCATTAAGTTCCATTGACTATGAAGTTTCACTAGCAACTGGCATTGGTCACGAGAAGATTCAGTCGTATATCGATATTAATTCAATAGAATGTACGACCATTAGAGAACATATTCCACTTGGCACGCTAGGAGCAGCTGCTCATGCAGCAGAACAGATCGATGCAAATGATACTCTAGTCATTAATGGCGATACATTATTCGAATGTGATCTAAAGCAAGTATATAAACAGTTTTTATCAGCTCAGAGTCGACCTATGGCTATCGTTAAAAAGTCTCTGACTAATGACCGCTATGGCGGCTACATAATTGACAAAGAACAAGGGCATCTTTTAATGACAGGCTCGGATTCTACGGTCATATCAATGGGAGCACTCTTTAGTACAAAGAGGTCCATTGTTACAGCACGGGACAATGCTATTCAGGCTGGTATTACAAAACCGATGATGGATAAAGATTTTATTGTTCCTAATAAGGTGTATCCCTTTATTCTCCAAGAAGACACAACATTTATTGATATTGGAACCCCTTCAAGTTACGCAAAGGCACAGGAGCTTATTCCAACAAAAAGATTTAGTCGGACTAACTAACATGAGAGTTGCTGTTTTGGGATCACGTGGATTAGTTGGGGATGCTATTGCAAGAAGAATGGATAATGTAGTTTTATTATTGTCAAGGGAGGTGTGTGATGTTAATGATAGCGCAAGGTTGATTACACTGTTTCGGAATGAGAAGGTTGATACAGTAATAAACTGTGCGGCCAGAGTAGGAGGAATTCAGTTAAACAAGAATGAGCCTTATACAATGTATGATACAAACACAAGAATCGGAAATTCGGTTTTAGCAGCATGCTTAAAGTCAGGCGTTACAGACCTAGTTCAGTTCTGCAGTAATTGCGCTTATCCTGCGAGGGCAATTCAGCCGTACAAGGAAATAGACTTGTTAATGGGCGAACCAGTAAAAACAAACAAAGGATATGCAGCTGCGAAGGTTGCTTGTCTGCATGCTGGTCAAGCTGCAGAAGAGCAATTTGGATTACGTGTTTACCACCCAATACCTTGCTCTCTGTTTGGCTTGCGTGATAACTACGACGTTAGTAATTCTCATTTTGTTGCTGCTGTGATCAGAAGAATAAACAATGCAGTTAAACAATGTCACGAAACAATTACGTTTTGGGGAACGGGTACTCCACGACGTGAATTATTGTATGCGGACGAGCTTTCATCTGCAATAAGTATCATGATAGAAAGAAGATACTCTTATCATCCTCTCAATATAGGGACAGGAATTGACACTCCAATAAGAGATATTATAGAAGTAATAGCAGACCATGCTGGATATAGGGGTAGGGTTTTGTGGGATGAAACGAAACCTGATGGAGCCTATCAAAAACTACTGGACTCATCATTAATTAACTCGTGGGGTTGGCATCCATCAGAATCTATGGATGATGCACTATGCAAGACATATGATTTCTTTAGTTCTTCTGCAGATATGAGGTTATGAAAGTTGCTGTCATTGGAGCTGGAATTATTGGCCTAACTCTCACTAGAGAACTTTTACTAAGATCCGAGAATCTGACAATTGATCTATACGATCAATTTTCAATTCCTTCTAAGGGAACATCAATAAGGAATAGTGGCGTGCTTCATGCTGGTCTTTATTATAAACCTAATTCATTAAAGGCAAGATTGTGTAAGGCCGGGACAGAAAAACTATTGAGATATATCCAGGACAACCACCTCCCCATACTGGACTGCGGAAAGATATTGGTACCCTTTGATGAAGTTGATGTTACCAATCTTTTGTCAATTAAAACAAAAGCAGACGCTAATGAATGTGAAACAGAATTGATCTCACACAGTGAGGCAGAAAAGATTCAGAAAGGCATCGTAGGCCAGGATGTCTATTTATGGAGTCCAAAAACAAAGGTCTTTTCACCGGGGCACATTCTGCATCAATTAAGTATTGATTTAGGTTGTTATCATGTAAATTTCTGCCGTGACAGGGTCTGTTCAGTCAACTCTTCAAATACTACATTGCTGACTGGAAGATCAGGGGTTGTGTCATACGACTATATTTTTAATGTTGCGGGTCCAGGTTCCCTTCGACTCTATCAGAAGGATCTGCCTGGGATAAGTCGACTGGCAATGTTACCAATTCTAGGTCAATACGCCAGTTTGATAGGTGGACCAGGAATTAGTACCAATCTATATCCGGTACCAGATCCGGAACTGCCATTTCTGGGAATTCATGTCACGCCAAAGCCTGGTGGTTATCATCCAGTATTAGGGCCTAATGCCATACCAATTTTTCGAGATTATCTCGATGAATATGATTCCAGTGATCTGATTAGTTTGCTGCCACGGCTAGGCCTAGAGGCTGCGATGTTCGTACAAAATAGGTGCAATTTTAGGAGACATGCTATTTCAGAGTTTACATTCTCGCCCGTTGCAAAGTTTTACGCTAACACAGTAAGATTCTTTGATGAGTTGACCCAGTCAACAATCAAGGTAAGAATGGCACCTTACACATATGGTATTCGGCCACAGCTGGTTGATATGGATACACTTGAGTTCTTTGAAGATTTTATATGTGAACTTCATGGGAATACACTTCATGTTGTAAATGCGGTAAGTCCTGCCTTTACGTCTTCCATGGCACTCGCTGAATACTTGATTGAAAAAGTGCTATGAGTACAAATGAGTCATTCATTACATCGCGTTACCAGGAAGTTATCAATGGTGGGGAGACCACGAGGCTAGGCGTTGCCCTTGCACTGATAGACCTGAACAAACAGATTCTTTTGGAACGTAGGTCTGATAATGGATGGTGGGGAATTACTGGTGGCCGCATAGAGCCTGGTGAGACTCCTGAAGAGTGTGCTATAAGGGAGGTTATTGAGGAGACAGGGGTAGTGGTCAACCCAGCATCAATAAGGCTTCTAGGCATTTATGGTGACCCAAAAGACGGACGAATTCTGCAATATCCCGATTGTCGAGTGCACTTGATAGACATTGTTTACTACAGTGTTGTGGACATACGACAGCCACTAACCTTAAGTGAAGAAAGCTTTGAACTTCGCTTTTTTACCGGTAAGACTCTGCCCTCAACGATAGTACCTCCTGCGCAGAGACCTCTTAACGATCTAATTACTCATAAGTTGGTTCAATGAACTGCTTTCTGGATAGAGACGGAGTGCTAAATGTTGATTATCCATATGTCGGGACAATTGATCGTTTTACTTGGTGCCCTCATATCATTGATATTCTTCGAGATCTACATGGAATGGGATATCGGTTAATACTAATAACAAACCAGTCTGGCATCAATCGAAGGTTCTATTCATATCAAGATTTCCTGAATCTCTCATTCTTTATGCTGGGAGCCTTAGCAAAGCATTCAATTGAATTAGAGATTAACTATTGCCGACACACAGAGGCAGAAGATTGTAAATGCCGTAAGCCGAGGACAGGAATGCTAGACAAATACGCTATAACAGATCGGGATATATTTATTGGCGACAAGAGCACTGACATGATGGCAGCTTATGCTCGGGGTATTCCAAATAGATTCCTTTTGTCGTCCAGACCCTGCGGCCCTTATACGGAAGCATTTCAGAACCATGAAGCTTTGCATTCGAGGATTCGTATGCTAGGATTGGGTGGCGAATTGAATTAAATGCTAAAAGAAGAAGAGCTCGTTAACTTTGAGCGCAGGGTTGCCGAAGCATTTAATGCTGCAAAGATAAAAGCACCCATACACTTGCATGGTGGCAATGAGCAGCAACTAATCGACATATTTAAGAATATAAGAGATCAAGATTGGGTATTTTCTTCGTGGCGTTCCCACTACCACTGCCTGCTTAAGGGTGTACCTTCAGGAAAGCTGTTTCAGGACATTTTAGATGGTAAAAGCATCACGCTAGTATATCCAGAATTCAAGATTTATACGAGTGCCATCGTTGGGGGCATTGTACCCATTGCTCTGGGAGCAGCATTGGCCACTAAGAAAAAAATGCTTGATCAGCATGTTTATCTGTTTATGGGAGAAATGACCAGCGAAACAGGTGCCGCACATGAAGCTCATAAGTACGCAGTAGCACATGACCTGCCTATAACTTTTATTATAGAAGATAATGGAAAGTCGGTTTGCACAGATACTTACTCTGCCTGGGGGTTAAAGCAACTAACACTTCAGAATCAGCCAAAAGTGCACACTTACAAATACAATCTACCTTGGCCTCATGCCGGGGCAGGCGTTCGGGTTCAGTTCTAACTTATGGCATACTTCGACGAACTCAAACGTTCAATGGAATGGCTCTCAAGCCAAAACGATACCATTTTTATTGGTCAAGCAGTGTCTGTTCCAGGTACTGCGATGTCGAACACACTGAAAGATGTTCAAGAAGATAAGAAAATCGAGCTGCCTGTGTTTGAGGACACACAAATGGGTATGTCTTTAGGAATGGCTCTAGCTGGTATTCGTGTGGTGTCTATTTTCCCAAGGTGGAATTTCCTGCTATGTGCCACAAACCAATTGGTCAGCCATGTTGACAAATATCCCACAATCACATCTGGCGTTGTGTCGCCTGGTTTAATTATTCGTACGGGAGTCGGCTCGGAACGGCCATTGTTCCCGGGGCACCAGCATGTAGGTAACATGAGTGAAGCTTTTCGCTTAATGCTGTCAAATGTAGATATAATCGAGCTTCATGAGCCAGAGGATGTTTATCCTGCCTACGTGCAAGCTTACCAGCGGACGGACGGTAAGTCTACGTTACTCGTTGAATTTGGTGACTACTACAGTGAGAAATAAAAATCATGACGCTTGATTGCCTCTTGATAAATCCAGACTCATCACTGAAGGCTTATCAAGGCCTCAGCTCAAAATATTCAGCAATCGAGCCACCCACTTGGGCATTGCTTTTAGCAGAAAGTTGTCGTTCAAAGAATTTCCGGGTTGGAATTCTTGATTGTTGTGCCGAGGCTCTTAGTATTGACGAAGCTGTGCAACGAATCGATTCGTTGTCGCCAAGAATAGCCCTGTTCGTTGTTTATGGCCAAAATCCTAATGCGGGTACGACAAGTATGATTGGAGCAACTGAGCTTGCTCGTGAGTTAAAATCAAGGCATCCGCATATACATGTTTGTTTTGTCGGTTCGCACGTGTCCGCTTTGCCTAAAGAGGTAATTAATCTTCCATTTGTAGATACAATCTTGCTGAATGAGGGTGTGTACGCCCTGCACAATCTCCTAGCATCAGATATAAATAATGATATCTCATCGGTTAAGGGCATAGCTTGGAAGGAGGATTCTGGCTTGGCAATCCTCAATGAACCTGAGATGACTGTACCTCAGGAGAGAATGGATGAAGACCTGCCAGGATACGCATGGGATCTACTTCCTTGCCGTGAGCGTCCCTTAGATCTGTATCGGTCACACGTTTGGCATGGAAACTTCAATGAGGATATGCGAACACCCTATGCAGCAATCTATACAAGCTTAGGCTGCATTTATGGTTGTGAATTCTGCATGATTAATATCCTAAATAGGATCGATAGTTCAGATAACATAAGCTCTTCGGATAGCCGTATTATGAGATTTTGGTCTGTCGAATGGGTGCTTAATCAGTTGCAGCAGTTGCATGATATGGGTGTCACGACAGTTCGCATCTCTGATGAAATGTTTCTGCTCAACCATCGCTACTATGTACCTATTTGCAAAGGCATTGTCGATCGCGGACTGAAACTGCACATGTGGGCCTACTCACGTGTAGATACTGTTCGGGATAGCCTTCTAAAACTTATTTACTCTGCAGGTATTAAGTGGTTGGCTCTAGGCGTTGAAGCAGGTAGCCAGGTTGTACGCAGAGAAATATCTAAGGGCTCCTTTAAAGATACAAACGTGCGCGAAATAATCAGATTAATACGATCACATAATATTGCTGTCATTAGCAATTATATCGTTGGATTCCCAGACGATACATATGAAACAATGATTTCGACTTTGAATTTAGCTCTTGAGCTAAATACTGAAATGATTAATGTATACCCCTGCCAGGCATTGCCGGGTTCTCCGCTCCATGTGCGCGCAAAACTTGAGGGTTGGCCGGTGCCCGAAAACTATGAGGGATATGCATTTCTATCATATGGAAGCATGCCCTTGCCAACAAAGTATTTATCGAATAAACAAGTAATAGAGTTTCGTGATTATTTCTGGAGGACGTACTTTACTAATCCAGCATATCTAGACCTAGTAGAAAAGCAATTTGGAGCGGCTCAGCGTGCTAATATAGTAGAAATGGCAAGTTTCGATTTGAAACGAGCCATCCTTTCAAGCTAAGACTATGGCATCTATTCTTGTTACAGGGGCAGCCGGCTACATTGGTTCGTTACTTGTCCCTAGGCTTTTAAGTCTTGGACACAATGTGACTTGCGTTGATAATTTAATGTATGAACCTACAAGTCTTCTAATGCCATCGATTAATCAAAATTGTAAGTTGATTGTAGGAGATGCGAGAGACCGTGAATTGATGAAACCATTAATTGAAAAAGCAGACGTAATCATCCCATTAGCTTGCCTTACCGGTGCACCTCTGTGCAACAAAGATAAAGTAGCTGCCGTCGGGGTTAATCGAGATAGTGTAACAATGTGTTCTGAACTAAGTTGTGCAAGCCAATTAATAATTTATCCATGTACTAATAGTGGCTACGGTGTCGGGCAAGAGGGTATTTATTGTACTGAGGAGACGCCCCTGAATCCAATATCCCTTTACGGCCGCGTCAAAGTTGAGGCTGAAAAGGTACTACTTGACAAGGGCAACGCTATAACATTTCGGCTAGCAACTGTATTTGGTGTCAGCCCAAGACCCAGGCTAGACCTGTTAGTAAACGATTTTGTATACAGAGCTTATTACGACAAAGCAGTAGTATTGTTTGAAGCTGATTTCAAGAGGAACTATCTTCATATAGATGACGCTGTCGAGGGTTTTGTTTTTGCTTTGAATAACAGCCAGCTTGCAGGTCAAGCATTTAATCTAGGGTATAGTGAAGCAAATTTATCTAAAAGGGAGCTGTGCGAACTTATCCAGCTTCAGCTGCCTAGTTTTGTCTACCTTGTATCAGAGATAGGAGAAGATATAGACAAGCGTAATTATATTGTGAGCAACGAAAAAATTGAGAATTCTGGATTTAAAGCTCGCAAATCGGTTGAACAAGGTGTTGCTGAGTTGATAAGCGCTATGCCTCTCTTGAAGAGAAATCAATTCGCGAATGTCTGAGTGCTTTACTGGGAAAAGGATCTTTATATTCACGGGTAATCATAACACGCTCGTAGGGATTAGTGATTATTTAGATTCTTTGAGGACTATCTTTTTAAGAATTTCTAAAGATGTTCAAGTCGGGAACTTATTTCCGCCGAAAGACACAGATTTATTCGTTATAATTGAGTCATACTGTGACTCCCGTCGGGAATACATATTGCGTCTGTACGAATACCTGCGACTGAATAACATTCCGGCAATGCTAATACATACAGAGTTTTCCGGAAAAAATGATTCATTAAATATTTTTCAGTTTAGGGATGTCCTATCTAGAACAATAATGCCTGGATTTATACCATTATTCTTGTTTCCAAGAATTCATTGCAACATATTTTGGAGATTAACCTTTTTAATAGTTTTGTTGTTATTTTACGTGCCATTAATATTAACTGGATTTTCATTTTCTGAGTTTAGAAAGAATATATATTGGAAAGCTAGGTCTCTAGCGCTTTCTAGATATAGGGAGCTGAATCAGTATCACGCTTGCCTAAGTTCTGATGTTCATCAGTCACTGATGAAACATCATCCGGATCTTCAAACTTACTATTTGAGACCACTCCTCAACTATGACATAATTGAAAATTACTATTCTGTTGACAATATATCTGTTGATACATCAATAGTTTTTATGTCCGGCAATCTGACAAGTTACCGAAAGAATATACTTTACCGTTTAATTCGTCTGACGAAATCATATGATCCATTTCTGGAGGATGGTATTCGTAATAACAATACCTTCGGTAAGCAAGTACAGTCGATCGAAGTTTTTCACAGACATAATCTCTCGGGCAAAAACTTTATTGTTTATTCTGCCTTCAACGTAATTGTATCGATGGTTTCTTATTTCAATAATGTAAGAGATGGGAGGCCTTGTTTGTTTGAACTCTATATTGGTCAGACTAAGAAGTGGAAATACCATAGCCCAATGCGAATTATTCGCTCGATTAGAGTTGGTGCATTGCCGATATCAATAGGTAATTACAATAACTCTGACATTTCTGAAGTTATTTTGGAGTTTACAGATATAAGTGACTTCTTAGCGAATTTCACTACTCGTACTCCAGCATTTGTAGCATGCTTGATGAAGAACATAGTTTCTTATCAAGAACAATCGATAGCTCATAACTCAATAACACTCGGCAGTCTTAGAGTTTTTAAAGAAAGCTAAGAGATTATGGTGTTAATATTATACTATTGCCGTTCACTATATAAGGAAGCATGCCAGTTGATCCTAGTTATAAAGATTTAACATTATGCGTTAAGCAGGTAATCCTATGTTTCTAAGATTGACAGGGCATCAGATTCGAGCCTATACGTATACGTTCCTCTTTCTGAGTTTTTGAACCTGGTCTTATACTCTTACTTTTGAAGTATGACCATTAGGTTTGATCATGACTGTTGTCTTAAAAGGGTCGTTAAGATTGTTCGAAGACCCTTGATCTGTTGCTATCTGACAATCTGCGCACAAGTTAAGATTTACCGACAACCCCTTGCTGTTGAATTAAAGGTCTGTTAAGTTAGTCGAGTAAGCGTTAGATCATTTCGGTAAGGTAAACTATCTTCCTAGTTATTCATTTTGTCTAATAAGTTTTTTGCTATCAGAGAAAAGACTAGGGTGGTCTTGGACATATTTTTTATAGGGCTCATCTTCTTTGGCCCATTATTATTCAAAGATCTACTTGTAGAAGTGTTAGCCTATGTAGGTCAACCTAGTCCTATTACTCTATACTTTATATTATTAGCATGTGCGACATTCGTTCTGCCTACTACACCTGTGAATATATTATCAGGATATCTCTTTGGTACGATTACGGCTACATTGATAACATCTCTTGCAGCTTCTACAGCAATCTTCTTACAATCAAGGCTGAGAAGCTTGATGTTAGATAGAGATGCTCGTGAAGGTTCAATGTTCTCTCTTTTCAGAGGCTATGAGATAAGTTCTTATCTTGTTATGTTTGTTTTACGCATCAATCCAGTAATACCACTGCCATTTAGTTCTGCTCTTGTCAAAGGAATAGGTGGTACTAAGCTTATAAGGATGTTACTTGTAGCTTTTGCTGGAACAATACCCTCAGCATTTCTTTATTCAAAGTTTGGGTACTCACTTGAAAAATCCACTGCTTCGTCTCAAACTATATATTTTATAGCGATGCTATGTTTGTGCTTGCCAAGCCTCATTTTAGTTTGGCATGGGAGAAAGAAGAGATTAGTATAAAGTCTGAAGTCTGGTTAACCAATTGCAAATTATCAAATATGATTGAGATATCTACATTTACCTAAAAGAGATGTAGGATATTATGGGTTGCGCTAATTTTGATTCCGGGAGTGGTGCTTACAATTGTATTGTGTATAAGATCTCAGTATCTCAATCTTTGCCATCAGAGGGCGTATCGATTCTGTGTACCCATTTATATACTCTAGTTATTGATTGTAGATATAGTAGATTTATTTCGAGGTGGATATATGATTGGTAATGAAAGAGAATATCAGTGAAAGTCCTTGCGCGATCCAAAGTTTTTGATCATTTATTATCATGGTCTTGTGACATAGAGGCTTTTTGGTAGGGAACTATATTATCGCGTAGCGAGAAATTACTGCTGTTGAAAGTGATTTATGAAACTGACTATAATAGCAAAGCCTTCATCGTGAAAGCAGTGGCTAAGATTCAGTTGAAACAGGATTTGAAATGCAAGGCGAGGGTGAAGGTTGTCCCTTCTTATTTTATGGCGAAGTCATATGACACACGAATCTGTTAGTGAATAATAGGTGTTGCCATATGTAGTTGCCTCTCGAGCTTAGCAAGGTGTGTTGGAAGTGCTTAATCTGTAAGTTCGGCAATGCATGGGAGTAGTAGACTAAAGGGTACCAATAAATAAGATATTCCTTAATAGCTTGTTAGTATTTGGAGGCTGTTCTGAAAGTAGTGAGGCAACCTTAGCTGTTGTGCCTCACCAGGTTCGTCAGCGGAGCAGCTCAGCGAGCTGCTGCTGAAGTGAAAGCCAAGCAAGGCTGAGTGCTTCCTGAGCAAGTTATAGATCCCCAAGTAGAGAGGCAGCCACTGTATTCGCTCTTCCTAGTTCGGGCGGCCATGGCATAAGCCTATCTCTTACAGAGGGACTTGGTGAGCCACTCGGCCTTGCCGTTGGTTCTGGGTGTGTAAGGTATCGTGCCGATGGACCTCAACCCGAAGATACGGCAAGCTTTGGCGAAAGCTTTGGAGACGCATGCAGCCCATTGTCGCTCGTCACCCTACGGTGCTCAATCCCCTGGAGGTTGAGCCAGGCGACAGCACGGCTGAGAAAACGGATCACAGTCGACTTCTACTCGTCTGTGAGCACCTCGGGGTAGGCCACCATGTGGCGTCATCGACAGCGAAACGGGCCTTGTTGTAGCCAACACTAGTGGAGCGGCCCTGCTGCCGATCGCCGGTGATGCGGGGACCCACCTTCCGGAACCGGAACAGCGACTTGATGTCAGTGTGGATCTGGGCTCCCGGCCTCTACCATTCTGTCCGCTGAACCAGTGGTTTGGGATCCAGATTCCGGAGACGGCACAAGCCCAGCCGGCTGAGGGTCCTGTCGACGTTCGAGACAGGGGCGTGGAGCACCCGAAAAATATGGCACAGCTGCAGACGCTGGTGCCGAGGCGCCACGGCGTGTTGCAGCTGCTGCGGGTCGATCGTCCGCCTCTGGGTGCGGCAAACACTCAATCGATCCGGCAGAGTGACCAAAACGCCAGAACGGTAACGAGCCAGCTAGCGAGGCGCAGCGGAGACTGATTCGTTTCTCAGCGGCCAGCTCTGCGAGGCTGCGGCCTTCCTATAGGTACTGGATCAACAGCCGGAGTCATCCCCGCTTTGTCAGACGTGCATTGGGGTGGCTATTCATGGGTGAGTGAGGTCAGGGTTGCTGGGTCACACCTCAACCAGTAGCGGCTTCATAACTCCTTGTCAGCTGAACAACCTGTTGAGACAGAACAGCTAACGGATGATGTGTTGTGCCGTGTACCTGGTGGATTCGTGATGAGGTCCCCGGCCAAGTCTGGCCGGATTAAGAATCTTATTAACACTGGACCGATCTCAGAGGGCCACGTCAGTTGTTTTCAAAGGTAATCACAACTCAGTGAAAACAGATGCCTGCATAGAGGTTTGGAATTATTGCGAACCAAACACGCTGTAATATTCAATTAACTTCATAAAGCTTATTGGGATGAATAGCGCAATGCGCACTTGTGACCAGAAGGCGGACAAGATGGCGAGAGGATCTAATAGGGTCATGGTCTAAGGGTGTCCGAAAAACAAAAAACATGGTTCATAGAAAACTGAGTTCATAGCGGGTTTAGAGTTTTAAGTCAGAAGTGGGTTGTTCATCTATTTCACAAGACTCTGGTATCTTTGTTTGTAGGCGGCGCAGGAAAGAGTGAGCCTGGGTAACACGAAAAGGCTGGCGAGTGCTACAACTCAATGCGCAAGGCAATGAGCGGCATGATATCTCCACAATCCCTTAAGATTAATAGCAAGGCTAGGCTTGAAAATGCGTCGGTGGAAACATAGAGGTACAAGCCTCAACTATAATGCAGATGGAAAACACATGGTACTTGTAGGTCTCATCAAAAACTTCGCGCTCGCCACCAGAAATGATCGCGGGTCATCATCATGCCATCAGGGTTTTCGGCGTCAATCTTATGATAAGAGAAGGGATTATTTGACTATGGGGGACGAGGAGTAGTTCGTTATAGTCTCTGCAGAGGCAGCGAATACCTAGTGAGAGTGTTGTGGTGAATATGCGAATGCATAGCTTACAAGTACATATAGCGACACATCAGGTTATGTATGTACATGACGAGAACAAATAGTAGGTACGGATGCTACTTGCCGAATAGCCTGAAGAGAGGATAGTATAAGCATTGAGCGGGATTCGTTTTGAGGATTTGCAGGCCGTCTAAGAATGCTGTAATAGGATATACTATATTGGCAGCTAGAGTTTCAGTGCAAACAATGCTGAGGGGCGGTGCGGCTTAACAAGAAACATGAGTGGGTTAGGGTTAGCAGCTACTAATTTGCAAGGGTTAAAGTTTGTGTGCTTAGCGTTCCAGTGCGTGAATTCTGAGTGGATAAACATTGAAACGTGATATGTTTATGGAAAGGAGAAATACGCTTGAGACACTCATGTTTCTCGTTATAATCACACAGCAGTACTGATGCTATGGGAGTGTCATCTGATGGAATCAGGATAGTGAGTCAACCGATCTCATAGGGGTGCCGAATGAGCAGTATTTACAGATCGAAGAAAGACACGCATATCACGCATATATGTCAATAGCTGAGTATTATGCAGTAGCATCCTGAGGATTTTAAGGGCCAAGATTGTAGCCGATATGAAGAAAGAAATAAACCAATATATTCATTCAAACAATCACAGAGGCCTCAGAAGGTAGGATAGCAAGATTATAAGAATTATTTGTGAGCTTTTTCTGTTAGGCAATTATGCAATATTTGAAAACGGTCTAGCATGGTTTTAAGCCATATATCCTCATGATATCATCCTTAGTGTTTATCAATAAGTATCGGAAACTAGCGAGTCTTTTGACAGGCAGCTTATACAGTCGCTGTTCATTATTTCTCCAGTTTGCTAACATTATAACATGATAAGTTGTCCAGGTCTTATTGTTTAGGTACTGAACAGCAATCTGCGTTGGCATTCTCTGCAGCTCATCTGGGCCGGATTGAATAACAAGACAGTGAACTTTTACAAGTTTTTTGCTAAAGAACGTAACATGATAGGGTACTCCGTGTGGTAGTGAAATTTCCCAGAAAGAGTCAGGTCCGGAATCTTTTGGGTCAAATAGAAAGAGTGGATTTCGATGAGAATTGGTGGCATTTTTTAGACTAAGTTGGTAGAATAGTGTAGTTTTAGTTATTCTGCGGTTTGGATCAGAATCAAATAAAGTTGTGTTACTATATATCTTAGATGTATCAATATATGGATAAGAAGGGTGATTGTCGGGATCAGGATGGAAATATTTATCTGGGGTGCTGGTATGTCTATTAGCAAGTTCTTGCATTTGGTCAAATTCTTGCATTTGGTAAGGATACCCCTCATCTACGGTAGGAACCGTATGAATATTCATACGCCTAACTTGAAATGGAGTCATACCAGCCTCAACTAGTCCTGCACGAATAAAGCCATCAATTGGATTTCTGTTCAAACCAGCGAAAGCAAAATCTTTATTGACGATTGATGACCCAATAACTGTTTCATTTCTTTTAGGTAGTTGAAAAAAGAAACCATTGGGTTGTGGTATAGTTTTGGCGTTAAGAGAGGAAGCATGTAACTTGTTTTTAATAAGAGCGACCTCACGCCCAAGCTCAACACTTAATGAATAAGATGTAGAGTAGATTCTTAGACAAAATGTAATGAAAGGGATTATTAACACATAAATGCTAGGACTAGATCTTTGTCTAAGTTCGAAAGAGTTAGAATGAGAGCAAAGAAGATTGTAGACAATAAGCATTGCTATGGCAGATCCTGCAAAACCATTTCTCGTAGCAACAAATCCTGCAGCGGATATGGTTATAGGAAGACTACTGAAGATAAAGACACCAAATAAGTACACATAGAATTGAAATGTTTTGGAAGCACTATGTTGAAGATGGGTGTTCGAACGCGAAAAAACATATAAAGATGATAGTCTATAGATGATGAATAATGAAGTTAATGTCAGTGGGATAACTCCCATCCACCCGTCAAACCATAGTGAAAAACTTTGGGTAGTATACTCTGTAAATTTAGTCAGACTCGAGGTTGGATCAAGACCAACTGACGTGGAGTAGCCGGATTGGATGTCTGTTGAACTTAGCCCGAGGAAATTAAGAATAATACTACTATTGAATATCTTTACATATATGAAGAGACTTATACTGAGTGACAATAGAATTAGAATATCTCTGATGTATTCAGCTTTGAGTCTAAATACGTGGCGACGATTATCAATTGATACCTTAGTGCAGGAGTAAAAAAGTATGATAAAAGCGGATGAAGGATAGACTAAGAACACTGGTATCATTCCAACAAAAAGCCAGACAGGAAAATACTTATTGGAACGGTGTGACGGTCCTTTTAGGAATAGATAGTATATAATTGTGGAATAAAGGATACATAAACTGCCTGGAATCAGGTTTGTGACCCAGATTATGTACAAAGCAGGTGCGGGAAGAGAAAAGCAAAGTATAGAAAGAATTATAGATTCCTTTTTTCGATAGCCTTGTAACTGGAGAATTAAACTACTGATTAGAAAAGACAGAAATAATAGAATAAAAGAGATAATTCTATTGAAACCGAGTGAATTCACACTGTGAATAAATGAGAACTGGATGTTCAGCAGCAACGCACCAAGTGGTCTACCAATGAGAAGCAGGTGTTTTGTTTCTGGGAAACCACCACAACAAGATTCATTATCATAAGAGTAAAAGAGGTAATCATTATGCATTCCGTATTTCCAGCTAAGTGGAAAAATACAAATCAGCATTAAGAAGATTGAAAGGAAGATCGTTCGCGGTTTTAGCATAGTAGTCTTATTTATTTGCGATACTCATTAATTGATTCAATTTTATAGCTTGGTCTTTGTCGGGTTTCTTTAAGTATTGCCTCGATATAGAGGCCTTGAATATAAAAAAGACATAGGATTAATATACCAATTACTGCAAGGATAATAAAGACTGGCATGGAGGTGATGGGTGTATTAGGAAATATAGTCACACAAAAGACTGTAAGCATGAAGGCGATAATTGCAAATAAACTTGTTACACTAGCGAGTTTTGAGAATGCCATAATGCCCCTAATGAATTCTCTGTATGGAGCTCCGGAAGAAAAGCCCCTTATAGATTTGCCATCGTTACGACTGTGACGCTCGTAAGGCAGATAGATTTGATTATACCCAGCGTAGACAGCTAAACCTCGAAAGTATGGCTCACTCTCGTTATTTTCTAATAGAAACTCGACTACCCTTGACGACAGGAGTTTAAAGTTCCCACAGTTTTCACGGAGTTTTACAGAAGATAATCTGTTAATTGCTTTATATGCAAGGCTAGTCATAATCATTTTAACTGTACTCTCCCCGTCTCTACGAGTCCGAAATGTATGTACTACGTCAAAACCTTTCTGGTACTGCTCGACAAGTTGAGGAATCATTTCAGGCGGGTCTTGCAGATCAGCTTCTATATTTACGACAAAGTCTGAGTCAGAGATTGATAAGCCCGCATATATACAGGGTATTACACCTGCTCGCCAGGCCATATTTACAACAATTATGGGGTAGTCCTTGATAAGTGTATTAATAACCTCAAGAGATCTGTCGGTAGAACAATCATTAATCATTATTATGTCATACTCGATATCCTGGATACTTTTTAATGACTTATCTATGCGAGTAACTAGAGGCACAATATTAAGCTCCTCATTTCTGAACGAGACAATAATAGAACCTTTGATTTTTTTCACAAGATTTATTGTTAGCTCTTCCATTCTAGCATAATAAAGTGCCTTCGCTTAATTGAAGTTTATATTCTTTTCTTAATGCAGAAGGTCGGCGACACAAGCTGGATTACAGATAAGGATCTAAATATGGGCAAAGGCTCTTTTATTTGTCATAAGAAAAAGGATTACTGTATTCCTACTAGTCATGGTGCTTCATTTGTTTAGTTTGTATGCCAGTGGAACTAAGACTTTGATGATATTTGCTTGACTTTTTCAAATACCAACCGATGTCTTGGACAGATTACCTTTATAGTGCATAAAACGTGAGTATCTCATATAGATTTTTGCCCAGATATGACCTTTCTGGGTTAATCGTACTTTACCATTTGTGATCTGTATTAAGCCTGATTGTTGCAACTCATTAATTCTGAGGTTATAGATGTCAAAAGCGGGAAAGTTACGCGTAAAGAATTGATATACATACTCATTCTCATTTGTTCGCGACAGAGCTATTATTATGCGCACAGTAAATGAACGTTCAACGGAGACTGGAAATAATATAGTGAAAGTTGTGGATAGTCCTATGAATACAAGAGATGAAAGAGTAATGATTAGGTTTCTTAGAAGCGAGTCGCTTGTATGTCTAATCAATATAAGATGGTGGCATAACATGCCAAAGAATGCTATGATGCCCTCGAAATATAGAAGTCTCATAAATAAATAAGGCGAGATTTTTATTGTATTTGCATACGGCTGTAGAAATAAAAATATTAGGAACTGTAGTGAAAGTACTAGAATTACGCTAACGACAATTTGCTTCGAGTGATTTTTGAGTGATGATGAGTATTTATTTTTCATTACACTGTTTTACCTGTTCCATTAGGGGGTCAAATCCATAGCCATTTATGATTTTACTTCGAGTGACAAACCAAAGATCCTCATTTCTTACATTTAAACAACTCATGTTTGGGATATTGCTTGCAGCTTTTGCGCGTTTATAAGACTCTTGGGGCAGAGATTGGCGTCTGCTTATATACTTTCCAAGCGATTGACTCATAGAGAATACTTCTCTATACGTGAAGTCAGGCTTGTGATAATAGTGAAACTCCTTTAAATATTCTGATACGCTCAAGGCTGATAATAAAGTGAGCGTACATAAACATATTATTCCTAGGTGTTTGATCTTTGGAATCACTTGAATCCCAAGAACAATACTTAGGTTATCGCAGAGATATACTATTAGTAGTAGTGCTGTTATGCTTATAGGGGATCCATAGTAAAAGGTTCCCCAAACCTTATTACGAACGACTGTCAGAAGTATTGTATGAAAGAGAATGCCTAATAATAATGAGAGCACTAGATATCTTGCACAATCTTTCTTGGTTATATTCACAATTTCTTTATTGAAGTAGGATTTATCCACGATAGATATCCTCATGACTAAAAATACTAAGACCATAACTATTGTATACAGCAATAATTCCCCAATAGGAGTACCTAAGAATACTAATCCAAAGACGTGAGCAACTGCTGCTTTACTATTATAAAAATAATTCAAGAGGATCTCCGCAAGAAGATTTAATATCCCGTACCAGTGCTGCGTTGTTCCTGTAAATAGATCAGAAATGATAAAATAGTTGTTAAGTGTTTCATACCTTATTCCCATAAGAGAAGCGAGAAATGGGAGCATATACAATGAAGTAAGAATAGCTATTGTGCAAGATAAAAGAATAATTTGCGTGTAGAACTTCCTCAGAGAATGATTGAATAGCACTAAGTGGAGACCTACTAGTAATATAACCATATAACCAGTCTCGTCACACAGAAGCGTAAATGTATACAGTAATACGTAGCTGATTGGGCGACTGAATGATGGTGAATTATTCTCCTCATCAGTAAAATATATAAATAGACATAACAGTATTCCAAATGTAGCAAGAACTTTGGCAGGCCTAAAATAGAGAAGCATAGATGATAGATTATTTATAGAAAAGAGATATAAATAAAACGCTATGTATTGGGAATACTTTTTTGTTGTAAATAGTTTTGCTATTTTGCTGAAGAGCCAAGGGTTGACATAAAGAGGTAAAATCCACAGTATTGAAACAGTTCTAAATCGAAAGACCAATGGGTCAAGAAATCTAATTCCTCTCCAATGCCCCTCAACTACTTGAAATATCGATGAGACTACTCTGGTTTGTCTTGGTGCAAATTCTAACTCTTTCCAATTTAGGATTTGTTTTATTATACTATCGTGGCTGTTTAGGACATATCTATCGATAGTTTGGACCTCTGGGTGTATCCAGCCGTGGACAGCAGCGTTCCATAGGATAATTACCAATGACACGAGATATAAATATAAATATCCTTTCCTGAAGAGATAAGCCTTGTTGCTATCAGTTCTCATTAGCCTTGATTTATCTCTTCCCAAATCTTACATGATGTAATTTGTGTCTGCTTCTATTATTAATTTCTCCTCAGACTTGCAATGCTACGTCTGTTTCCACTCCGCAAGCAACATGCCCCGCTGTTTTTATTGACTAATTTCATATCTAAGACCGTGTTTACCCTTTGTGATATCCAAGATCTTATGCATGTTGTTCTCAGCTGCTAGGTTCCTGCAAATGTGTAAGGTATATAGGTCTTCAATGAGAAGTGCTATAGATCGTCAACTTGGCTTTTCTTGATTCTATTGATCATACTCAATGACGCTTATAACATACCCTCAACAGTTATATCACTGAAAATTTTATCATTCGTTATGGCTTATCATAGGGCGATTGTGCTTGCTAGTCATGGTCCCTAGCCCATATTCAGAAGATACAGGCGTAATGATAATTCAATCACATCGCAGTAGGTTGCAATAGCCTAATGATAGAAAGGTTGACTTTGATTAACTCATCGATACCACATCAAAGGCAATACGGGAGGATAAATCCATAAAGATACGGTTTATAAGCCCACATGGCTATATGGTTGCCAAATATGATCCGAACACCCTACAAGGTCGATACATAAATCAAACATATAATTAGTCATTCAATCTGTACATGGTTAAAAACCGCGCGTAGTATTTCAAGCGAAAAGGCTATAAATGGATTTAGGCCCAAATTGAATATTTCAAAATCGAATCAACAGGAACTCCGACCCGTTCAGCACCAGCCAGAGCAAGCAACTCAACTAATACACAAACACCACTAACAGATTTGTCCATACTACTTATAATTTCAACAGCTGCTTTGGCCGTGCCGCCCGTGGCCAAGAGATCATCAATAATTGCAAAGCTGTCGTAATTAGCGATGAGGCTTTCTTGCATAGCAAGCTCATTATCGCCATACTCAAGACTATATGCTCTACTTAAAATAGGACCAGGCAATTTACCTGGTTTTCTTGCAACAAGCAATGGTTTTGCGCTCCGCAAGGCGACTGCAGAGGCCAAAAGAAATCCCCTGGCATCAATACCTACGACAACTTCTGACTCACGGATGGCTGGCATCTCACAAAAATATTCGATAACTTCTGAGAACAGCCCTGGATCTGCAAAGACAGGCATGACATCCTTGAAACTAATTCCCTCTTTTGGAAAATCAGGATAAACATTGATTTTTGCATCCAGCCTTTGAATCAAGCCTGAAATTGACACAAGAAAACAGTAAATTAGTCAGAGCGAACACTATCACATGTCTGTTCAAACAATTCCCATCAGCGGACGCTTGGGCGTGCTCGGCGGTAGTGGCCTTTATGCCATGGAGGGCCTGGAAGCGGCCGAGGAGATCCGCGTTAACACCCCCTTCGGCAGCCCCTCCGACAGCCTCAGGCTGGGGCGACTCGGGGGAATGGAGGTGGTGTTCCTTGCCCGCCATGGCCGTCACCACAGCGTGATGCCCACCGAAGTCCCCTATCGAGCGAACATCTGGGCGCTGCGCTCCCTGGGGGTGCGTTGGATCCTCTCCGCCTCGGCAGTTGGCTCGCTGCAGGAATCGGTGCGGCCGCTGGACATGGTGGTGCCTGATCAGTTCATCGATCGCACCCACCAGCGACCGCTGAGCTTCTTCGGCGAGGGTGCCGTCGCCCACGTGACCATGGCCGATCCGTTCTGCCCCAGTCTCAGCCGCGTGCTGGCGGATGTGGCCGAAAGCCTGATGCCCGAGGGGCGCAACCTGCATCGCGGCGGCACTTACCTGTGCATGGAGGGCCCCGCCTTCTCCACCCGGGCAGAATCGAACCTGTACCGCAGTTGGGGCTGCTCGGTGATCGGGATGACCAACCACACCGAGGCGCGATTGGCCCGAGAAGCGGAGATCGCCTACGCCACCCTCGCCATGGCCACCGACTACGACTGCTGGTTTGCCGGCCATGACAGCGTCACCGTCGACATGGTGATCGCCAACCTCAAGGCCAACGCCGAACTGGCCACCCTGATCGTGCGCACGACCGCGGAACGGATCGCCGCACTGCGGCCCACCAGCAGCGCACACACGGCTCTGAAAGATGCCCTAATGACGGACAAGTCCTTCGTACCCGCAGAAACACGGCAGAGGATTGACCTGTTCACATCACCCTACTGGGGCCCCTACGAGGTCTGAACAGACGGCAGGGTGAGCCAAAAACAAGAAAACCCGGGAAGGGCATGGATGTCAAACTACAGACCTGCAAACAAACGATGACCTCAAAATCTTAATGTAGGTGGTTATGCAGATCACTTAAACCACATTGACTAAGGTGATAACTGCATCCTCCCAGAACCCACACCACTGACACTTGCCAAAACTCAGCAATCATAGGAACACTGACCGATACTTGTTAAAATGCGGTGCAAAACAACAATAACTTCTAAGATCTCACCAATCACACTGCAAACCAACTTGCACCAAGAATTAGGCTTAGCTTAATACTGAAGAGTTCGTAGCCTGATCGAAAAAGAGTGAGGGTGGTTGCCCTACACGCAAGTCATCATTGAAGTTTGCCATCAGAGTTCAGCAGCTCATTAAAATCTTTTCACTCCAGCTTGCGAAAAAGCTGCTAGAGCCAAAAACACTTGCAATGTCATCAGAAAGGGACTTACGTGCGTTGATCCCTTTTGCATTAGGAATCGCTTAGCACGCTTGCCCCAGCTCCAACAGCTGCAGCAGGTACTCCCCATAACCGCTCTTGCGCAGCGGTTCCGCCAGGGCCGTGAGCTGATCGGCGCTGATCCAGCCCATGCGCCAGGCCACCTCCTCGGGGCAGCCCACCTTCAACCCCTGGCGGTGCTCAAGGGTGCGGATGTAGCTGGAGGCCTCATGCAGCGAATCGCAGGTGCCGGTGT
>Ga0194133_10002589_pt1 | contig 27582 bp, 41 predicted proteins | sample TA2KigOf40mmetaG_FD_155448 | JGI IMG/M metagenome (GOLD analysis project Ga0194133, IMG submission 155448) | Freshwater microbial communities from Lake Tanganyika, Tanzania - TA2015055 Kigoma Offshore 40m | ecosystem: Environmental > Aquatic > Freshwater > Lake | place: Tanzania: Lake... | reverse complement strand
TGGTGAACGCGAGACCCCTATGATCTCGAGCGATCAAGTCGGAAATACTTTCCCTATGCCACACCGCCACCTTCAATTCCTGATCGACCAATTCGGTCTGGTCACGACCGCCTGGTTCATCCGCCTGATGAAAAGCGGCACACCGCCAGAGCAGCTTGCCGGCTATTGCGTACCGGATCCGCGGGACAGCAGGCGGGATGGCGTATTGCGGGCGCTGCAGTATGCCGGCACGGTGCCCGACTCGGCGCTGCCGGAGAACATCCGCACCGCTATCCGCCCATGACTCAGCGTTCCTATGCGGAGCATTCCGGCCTGACGACCGGCTATGTCACGATGTTGGTCAAGAAGGGGATGCCGATGGACAGCATTGAGGCGGCCGATGCCTGGCGTGCTCGGAACATCCGGGCCAAGAACATCCGGCGCCCTACCGACACCATCCCGGAGGAAGGCACCGCCGTGGAGCAGGAAGGCCCCTACCGTCCTGCGGAGGCCTCGACCCCTATCGACACCGCCACCGCGGCCACGGACTCGCCGGAGGGCGCCTACGAGCGCCAGCGGCAGATTGAGCGTGCGGCCTATGATCTGGCGGTCGAGGCCTTGCGTCACCGTCGGGCGGATGCCGGGCGCCTGGTTGCGATCCATGCGGCCGCGGCCAAGAACCTGACCAGCGCCCGGGACGAGGTGACGGCGCAGGCCGAGAAGGAGCGGCGGCTTGTCTCCGGCGACTGGGTGAAGCGGGTGATGCAGGAGCACGACGGCGCGGTGGCTTCCCTGCTCAAGGCCATGCCGAAGCAGCTTTCCGGGCGGATCGCTCCGCATGACCCCGAGCACGCCGAGCGGGAGCTCAACCGCTGGGTGCAGGAGGTGGCGCTCAAGACCCTTCACCAGACCGATCCATGGAAATGACCTACCAGCTCCACTTGGGCGACTGCCTCGAGGTGATGCGAACGCTGCCGGATTGCAGCGTCGATGCCGTCGTCACCGACCCGCCCTATGGGCTCTCATTCATGGGAAAAAAGTGGGACTACGACGTGCCCGGCGTCGAGGTCTGGGCCGAGTGCCTGCGCGTACTCAAGCCGGGCGGGCATCTGCTGGCGTTCGCGGGGACACGCACGCAACACCGCATGGCGTGCAACATTGAGGATGCAGGCTTTGACATCCGCGACATGATCGCTTGGATCTATGGGTCCGGATTCCCGAAGTCGCTGGACGTGAGCAAGGCGATTGACAAAGCGGCGGGGGAGGAGCGTGAAAAGGTGAGGCACAAACCGCGCTCAGAAACAAGCGGGACAATGAGCGGATCGTCCGATACCCGCCCGTGGATTGAGCGCAGTCGAGAGGTTGGCTACCACGAAGTTGACGGCCCGGTCCCCGTGACCGAAGCCGCCAAGCAATGGTCCGGCTGGGGCACGGCGCTCAAGCCGGCCATGGAGCCGATCACCGTCGCCCGCAAGCCGCTCGACGGCACCGTTGCCGAGAACGTCCTGGCGCACGGCACGGGCGCGATCAATGTGGACGGGTGCAGGGTAGGGACGGAGGCGGTGACGATTAACACATGGAATGATGGCGCAAAGCCATTTGGCGGGGGTGCGGGGCATGAATACACAGGCCGCACCGTGCAAGGCCGCTGGCCCGCGAACCTGATACACGACGGCAGCGACGAGGTGGTGGGGCTGTTTCCGGAGACGGGGCCAGCAAAGGCGGCGGCAAGGGGCGGCACGAATCCAAACCCGATGGACTGGGGCAACGGCAGAGCGGATGGTGATATCGTAAAGGGCCACAACGACGCCGGAGGCTCCGCCGCCCGGTTCTTTTACTGCGCGAAGGCGTCGGGTGAGAATCGGGGCAATCACATCAAGGGTGCGCTTCCGCTTTTCGGGATTGAGGAGGAGGTCTGGCGAAACAACCACCCCACCGTCAAGCCGACCGACCTGATGCAGTATCTCTGCCGCCTTGTCACGCCGCCCGGTGGCGTGGTTCTTGACCCATTCATGGGCAGCGGTTCGACGGGCAAAGCGGCAATCCTCGAAGGATTCCGCTTCATCGGCATTGAACGCGACCCGGAATACCACAAGATCGCCATGGCCAGAATGTCCAACCAACACGAAGGGCGCCTTCTGTGAACCTAACCGATTTGCAGCGCAGCCTGCTCGACTATCGGCGCAACCTCTACCGCCCGACCCCGCAGCAGACGGTGGTCGAATGGTCCGAGGCCAACCTCAAGCTGACGGCCAGGCAGACCGAGCATCCCGGGCCGTTCTCGACCAGCGTCCGCCCCTACACCCGGGAGCCCATGGAGGACTGGAAGAACCCGGGCGTCTCCGAGGTCACGCTCTGCTGGGGCTCCCAGACATCGAAGACGACTACCCTGATGGCAGGTCTGGCGTGGCTGATCGCCAACGAGCCCAGCCCGGCCCTGTGGCTGATGCCGTCGGAGCATCTGGCTCGGTCGTTCTCAAAGAGCCGCTGGATGCCGATGTTGGAGGACAGCCCGGCCATGCTCGAATGCTTCCCGGCAGAGTCTGATAAAATCACCAACCTGGAGCAGAACTTCACCCGGTCGACGCTAACCTTCGTCGGCTCCAACAGCCCGGCCAACCTAGCCTCCCGTCCCGTCCGGGTGCTGATCGCCGACGAGGTCGACAAGTTCGCCGAGGCCACGGCCAAGGAGGCCGATGCCCTCGACCTGGCCGAGCAGCGCCTCAAGTCGTTCTCATCGTCGAAGGCCTTTATGACATCGACGCCCACCGTCGTCGAAGGCCGGATCTGGCAGCGGTTCCTCCGCGGCGACCAGCGTCGGTTCTACATCCCATGCCCACATTGCCGGGAGCCCATCAAGCTGCTGTGGCCGCAGGTCACCTGGGAGGACGCCCGCACCGAGGATGGCAGGCATGATCTAGCCAAGATCCGGGCCTCGGCCCATTACGTCTGCCAGCTCTGCCAAGGGCGCATCACCGATGCCCACAAGGTGGCGGCACTACGGCATGGCCGGTGGATGCCGGAAAATGCTGGCGCTCTCCCGGGCGTCCGGTCCTACCACCTGTCGAGCCTCTACAGCCCGGACCGCAAATGCACCTGGGGTCATCTTGCGGTCAGCTTCCTCGAGGCCAAGGCCTCGATGGCCGGCCTGCAGGCCTTCATCAACGGCACCTTGGCGGAGCCATGGGAGCATCAGGACGTGCAGCAGGACCGCACCGAGACCGCCCAGATCGTCCGGGTCGACGGCGGCCGCCGCTACCTGACGGCGGATGTCCAGGCCGTCGCACCGTACCTCTGGTGGGTCTGCCGCGAGTGGAAGGACGGCAACAGCACGCTGGTGGCCGCGGGCCATGCCGACGACTTTGCCGCCCTTCGCCGGGTGCAGGTAAAGCTCGAGGTCCATGACATGGATGTCGGCATCGACTCCGGCTTCAACACCCAGACGGTCTACGATGCCTGTGCCGGCTATTCAACCACCACATCCAATCCGGTGACATTCCCTTGCGGCCTCCGGTATCCGCCGGAGGGAGGCCTCCGCAAGCCGATGATCATCGGCTGGATGCCGCTGAAAGGGCGGGAGGTGGGTGCCAGGTTCACTACCAAGGCCGGCGCGGTGCATCCATTCGGGATCTCCACGTCATCGTCGATGCGGACCGATGTCGTCCAGCCGCTCCTAGTCTTCGACACCGAGCACCTCCGGGAAATGCTGTCTCGCCTGCGAAAAGGCGACATCGACCGGGAGTGGGGCATCTCCGACGCCCCGGGCGAATGGCAGGTCGACGGCGCCTACTTGGCCGAGCCCGACCTGTATTGGCGCCATCTGGATTCGCACGTTCTACGTCCGCAGGCCAACCGAGCCGGCCGGATCAAGCACGTCTGGATGAAGCGAAATCAGAAATGGCCGGATCACCTTCACGACTGCGAAATCATGCAGCTCGCCATGGTCATGCTTTGGAACGATCTCATCCCGCAGGATTCTGTGCTAACCGCTTGATCTTCCGGTCCTGACCCGCATCGTCCGCGGCGTGTTCACGTTTACCGTGTCCATCAAGCGGGCCTATCTCCGCAGCGTCTACAGCGCCCTCGGAGGCGCGACGCTCTTGGACGCCCTGACGTCGAAGGTGATTGCCGCGGCCTCGGTGATCGAGTCCGGCCAGGTCGTCCGGTCGACGTCTTCCTCCGATGTCTCGGTGGAGTTCGCCGAGCCGGGCAAGGGCGCCCCGACGCCCTCCGAGATGGTCGAGATGTGGGAGTCGTTGATCGGCGACTATGATCTCGCCGTCGATCTTCTCGACCAGGACGGCATCTCCAGCCCGACCGATGCGGAGATCTTTGACAAATTGATGGATGAGGTGCTGGTGGCCGTCACCTCCTATGGCGGCGACTTCTCCAACTTCCGTCGAGAGGGCACGATCCGCACCTCAATGACCTGATGGGCCTGATCACCGACATCTTGGCCAAGTTCCGGTCGGCGCCTGTCGACCGTTACGAGGGCGCGTCCAACAGCATCCGGCGCTCGTTCCTCGATACCTCCTACACCTCGGTGAGGTTCGATGTCACCAGCAGCACCAGGCAGCAGATCGTCCGAAAGTCCCGGTTCTTCGAGCAGAACAACGCGGTGATGAACCGGCTGGGCGACCTGTTCGAGAACTACACAGTCGGCAGCAACTTCTCCGTCCAGCCGGCCAGCTCTGATCCCGACTGGAACCTCCGAGCCAAGCGGGCCTGGGATATTTGGTCGAGATTTCCTGACATTGGGTCGAGACAATCGTTTGGCACATTGATGTCGCTCGCCGCCCGCGGGTGGTTCTACGATGGCGAATCGTTCATCCTCCTGACCCGCGGTGAGTCCGGTCGCCCTCGTCTGCAACTCATCGAGCCTCAGCAGGTAGCCACCCCGAATGGCCAGGAGAGCCAGCCCGACATTTTTGACGGCGTGCGGTTTGACCCGCGGACTGGTCGAGCCTTGTCCTATTTTTGCGGCCAAGAGCAGCAGCAAGGGCAGCTTTCCGACGTCCGGTCGATTTCGTCGGATTCGATCATTCACATCTTCGAGGCTCAGCGGGCTGGCCAGCTCCGCGGACTTCCTTTTGTGGCCTGCGTCATCAACGACCTGCACGACCTCGACGATCTCCAGAAGCTGGAAATGGAATCCTGCAAATTGGCCTCCAGCGTGGCGCAGATCATCAAGACCAGCTCCGGCGAAGTGCAGGCTACAAGCCTTCGGTCCGGTGTGGCCGGCAGCCAAGGCACCGCCCAGACCTATTACGAGAACATCTTTGGTTCGACGGTCAAGGTGCTCAAGACCGGAGACGAGTTCGAGCAGTTCCAAGCCGACCGCCCCAACGTCAACATGAGGGAATACTGGCGCAGCCTGACTGAAAAGGTTTGTGCCGGCGTCGGCATCCCCTACGTCCTGGTGTTCCCGGAAGGCATGCAGGGCACGGTCTACCGCGGCGCCTTGGACATGTCGTCGGTGTGGTTCCGTTCACGCCACCAGGTAATGGCCTCGGCCGCCCGCCGCATTTGGGAATACGTCATGGAATATGCCATCCGGGTGGACCCGACCCTACAGGACAGCCCGGACGACTGGTACGAGGTGGCGATCCAAGCTCCGCGGTCGCCGAATGTCGACGTCGGCCGCAACTCTGCCGCCCAGCTTGCCGAGCTAGAAGCTGGCATCACGACCTACGACGAGATCTACGGCGCCCGGGGCATCGACTGGCGGTCGGCCCTTGAGTCTAAGGCCCAGCAGGCAAAGCATATCCGAGACCTAGCGGTCAAATACGGCATCGACATCTCCGAGATCTCGACGGCCCAGAAGCTGCCTATTGCACCGGAGCCCGCCTTGCCGGCGGTCGAGGACACGCCTTCGGAAGAACCGTTGCCAGATCCGATCCCTGCTGAAAATGCCGGGCAAGTTATTGCCAAGGCGACGACCCGGCGCAAACTGAAGGCGAAGAAGAAATGACGACTAAAGTCAACAACTGGCTTTCGTACAGCCCGCGGGCCTCGGCCTCTGAGCCGGCCATGCTTCAGATCTTCGATCAGATCGGCGAGGACTGGTTCGGTGGTTCCGGCATCTCGGCCAAGGCATTCTCTGATGCTCTGCAGTCGGTCGGCCAGGGCCCCCTGGTTGTCGAGATCAACAGCCCGGGCGGCAACGTCTGGGACGGTCTTGCCATCTACAACATGCTCCGCGGGCGCCAGGCCCCGGTGACCACCCGGGTGATCGGCATCGCTGCCTCCATTGCCTCGATCATCGCCCTTGCCGGTGATGACGTGGAGATCGCCGAGGCGGCGCTGTTTATGATCCACGACCCGTCCGGCATGGTGGCGGGCAGCTCCGATGACATGCGGAAGATGGCCGATGCACTCGATCAGCACGCCGAGGTGCTGGCCGGCATCTACGCCAAACGCACCGGCAGGACGACCGATTCAATCCGCAAGGCCATGAAGGCCGAGACTTGGTTCACGGCCGCCGAGGCGATCACCTTCGGCCTGGCCGACCGTTCCACCGAGCAGCTCGCCATGGCGGCCTGCTGGCATCCGCGGGCCGTCACCAAGACCGCGCCTCCGGCGGTCCGCGCGGCCTTGGACAAGGGCATCAAGCAGGTCGAGGATGGCTATGGCGGCGACGGCCTCGAGGATGTGACCCTCCGGGAGGCCTACGCCCTCAAAGCCGGCGAGGCACCATCTGAAGGAAAGATCCGCAAGGCCAATGCCTGGTGGGCCCGCAACGAGCGCTTCTTGGAAGCCGAGGCCAACACCCCGGCTGACGTTGCCGCCAACCTTTGGGGCGGTGCCGCAGGCCGTGACTGGTTCCGAGCCCTCTACGCGCAGCTCGAGCAGGAAGAGCTGGAGGATTCTGATGAATCCATCGACGACAAGATTTCGACCGACAGCACTTCCGCTGGCGGCGATGGCGCAACAACCGCGCCGACATCACAGACACCACACAACATGGAAACCAAGACCCCTGATCCCGTGGTGCCGGCCGCTTTGCCTGCGCCGGCCCCTGCCGCCCCTACCGCGCTGGACATCGAGGCCATCGTCGCCAAGGCCATAGCTGCTGCCATCAGCGCTAAGGCCCCGACCGCGGCGCCGGCTCCTGAGCCCGTCGCTCCGGTTCGCGTCGAGAACCTCGGCAACCCGTTGCTCGAGCAGCACAAGAAGTTTCAAGCCGGTGCCAAGCGGCGTGACTTCCTGATCCAGAACCACTCCGAGCTGCTCCGCCAATCGGTCATCCACGCCCCGCAGAACGCCAACACGTTCGCTTCCGGCTTGGTTGTCGACTACCTCGCTGACGCCGTGATCACCGTGGCGGCCACCCGCCTGGCCTTGGTCAGCGCCTTCTCCCGCAACGTCGGCCTGGACAACCTCCGCCCCCGCGCCACGGTCCAGGTGAAAAAATACACCACCGGCACCGCCGCGCAGACCAACCCGTCGAGCTGGGAGACCAACAACGACAGCACGCTGGCCGCCACCTCGGTGACGGTGAATCAGATCGCCAAGAACTTCACCGTGACCCAGCAGGAGCTCAACCAGGGCTTCGCTCTGGCTGACTTGGCTGCTGGTTCGGCTGACCTGTTCGCCTACGGCATCAGCGACGTGCTGACCGCGCTGATGGTCTCCGGCAACTACGGCGCTGCCACGGTTATCGGCACCGCAGCGAACTTTGACACTTCTGACCTGCCTGCGATTCTGGCCCTAGCCAAGAACTACCGCTCGAAGAATCTGATTCTCGACGGTGGCCATCTGGCCCGTCTGCAGTTCTCTGCCGCGTCCAACACGTTCCCCGATGGCCGGTTCGAGGCCCTCAACAACGGCCGGTTCGGCTTCGACGTGATCGCCGAGAACAACCGCTGGACGTCTGCCGAGGCCAACACCGCCGGCTTCGTCTGCGGCCCGGATGCCATCGCCATCGCCGCCGGTCTGCCGGTCGGGATGATCGCTGGCGAGTTCCTCGAGCAGCGCACGGTCACCACGAACAACGGTCTCTCCTGCCTGTTGTCGGTCTGGTACAGCCGGGCGAGCCGCTCGCACATGGCGTCATACGACATCATGTTCGGCGCTGCTGCTGCAGATACCACCCAAGCCGAGGTCTTGGTCACCGCCTAATCGCCTGGACCATGAGAATCGCCACAACCATCTCGGTGGACCGCAACGGCAAGGCCAAGATTGTCGCCGGTCCCGAGGTCGATGCGTCTCTCCAGCGCAGCGACTTCAACACCGCGAATGTTCCCGAAGGAGGCAAGCTCATCCTGTGGATACAGGGAGCCCTGTGCCCTAAGATCCGCAAAGGATAAGCAGCTCAACCTGGGGGCCTCGGCAATCCGGCCGGGGCCCCCTAACCGAAAAACAAAATGGCCGTTCAAACTGATATTGCAACGCAGGATTCGATGGGACATCAGGGCTTCGCTCTGGTGACCAATACGTCTGCACAATCCGCTGGGTACATCGCCATCCAGATCGTCTCTGCTGCTGTATTCACCAGCATTAGCGGCACCGGCATCAGCGGCACCTGGACTGCAACGACCATTCCTGCTGGCTTTACCATCGTCGGCAAGATTTCGAGCTTCCAGCTCGCCAGCGGTTCCGTGATCGCATACCTCGCTCGCGCCTGATCCATGACGCTCTCGCTGTCGCTCAATCTCTCGACATCGGATGATGTCATTGAGGTCATATATCCAGCGATGGATCGTCAAATGATGCAGGAGGACGGCACGTCATTTGTTTTCCAAGAGGACGGCACTTCCAAAATCATCTTCTCACTCTCAACCGACTAACGCTCTCGACCCATGCCTGATTCTAAGATTACAGCCCTAACCTCAATCGGCACTTCAACCGATCCGGCCAATGATCCTCTGGTGCTGGTCGATGTTTCCGATACGTCGATGGCAGCGACCGGAACCACAAAGAAGGTGACGCTGAACAACCTGTTGTCATCGTCTCCAACTGCGACTGGAGCGTTTACTGTTTCCGGTCTGGTGACCGCCGGATCCGCCACCATCACCGGCGACCTGACCGTTGATACCAGCACCCTGAAGGTCGATTCGGCGAACAATCGGGTGGGTATTGGGACGGCGAGTCCGGCGACTACTCTTGATGTCAGAGGCGCAAACAATACCACGCAAGCGATTTTCACAGGAACCGTAAACCGTGGTCTTGTTATTGCAACACGCAGCGACGGCTTGGCAGACGACAGAACTGTTGTCTTCAATGCTGCGTACTCTATTGGAGCCTTGGGTCAGTTAGCTTTTCAAATTGCTGGCAGCGATAAGATGTTGCTCGACTACGCAGGCAACCTTGGCCTAGGGGTTACGCCGAGTGCGTGGAATAGCAGTTGGAAAGCGTTTCAATTTGGCTCTGGCGGCGCGATTTCTGGACATACTTCTGCATCGCTTCCTTGGCTTGTTGCTACTTCAAACGCGTTTATCAATAGCGCGGCTGATTTTAAGTTCATATACAACGGATACAGCACTCGCTATCTTGCGCGTGGTGATGACGGAACTCATTCTTGGTGGACTTCCAACAATGGTGTTGCCGGTGGAACAATTGCCTACACGCAGGCGATGACGCTGACGAGCGATGGGAATTTGTTGGTGGGGACGACGAATACAAATCCGGCTTACAATGCTGTTGATGGAATTTCTATCCAACCTGCTTTCTTGAGTGTTTCAAACACTACTGGAGTTGCTGGGGCATTTAACCGAAACAATGATGGAATTGTCCTGTATTTTACGAGAAATGGAACTGCTGTTGGAAATGTATCTGTCACTACAACCGGAACCACGTTCAACAGCACTTCAGACTATCGTTTGAAGGAGGCTGTCGCTCCGCTCTCCGGTGGTCTGGCTCGCGTCAATGCTCTCAAGCCTTCCGTCTACAAGTGGAAAGCCAATGGTTCCGCTGGTGAAGGCTTCTTGGCTCACGAATTGGCTGAGGTTGTTCCTGCTGCTGTGACTGGCGAAAAGGACGCTGTGAATTCCGATGGATCAATCAAAGCCCAGTCGATTGATATGTCTCGCGTGGTTCCGATCCTCGTCGCTGCCATCCAAGAACTGACCGCTCGCGTTCAAACCCTCGAAACCCGCTAATATGCCCACCCTCACTTGGCTCATCGAAACCCTCTGGGTTCGTCCCGTCGAAGGCTCGCTCACCGATGTCGTCGTCACCGCCGCCTGGCGTTGCAACGGCACCGATGGCACCTACACCGGCAGCGTCTACGCAACCGTGTCGTTCACACCGCCCGATCCTTCGGCATTCATTCCGTACCCCAACCTCACGCAGGCAGAGGTGCTGAACTGGGTCTGGACCAACGGCGTGGACAAGGACTCTGCGGAGGCTGCTGTGGTGCAGCAGATCGAGAACCAGAAGAATCCTCCGATCATCACGCCTCCGCTGCCGTGGCCGACTGGTGGCATCGACGCTTCGACGCTGCAAGCTCCGCCGAAGCCTGTGGTTGCGAATGACGAGCCGGTTGTTGATCCTGTCGCGCCATGATCAACATCCCACTCACCGAGCAGCAGGTGCAGGCCTTGCTCCAGCTCATCGACATCGCGATCAAAGCGGGCGGCTACCAGAACGCCAAGGTCGGCGTTCCTCTGGCCGATGCGATCCTCGAAGCTGCTAACGCCGCAAAGACCCAGTAGACCATGAACCTCCACGATACCATCCGCGACCTCAGTATCGGGATCGGTGGACCCGCTGGGGGCCTGCTCGTGGCCGGCATCGTCTCCGATCCTATGGTCGCCAACATCAGCGTCATCTTGGGCTCGCTGGCGGCCCTGACAGTCATCATCCGCAACGTCCTGGAGATCTGGAAAAACCGTAACAAATGAATCCCAACATCGCCTCCCTCATCCGCCACGCCCTTACCGCTGCTGGTGGCTTCTTGGTCGCCAAGGGCATCGCTTCGACTGAGCAGCTCACCGAGATCGTCGGTGCGTTGCTGTCGCTGGCCAGCGTCGGATGGTCCATCAAGAGCAACCGCAAGAAGCCCGAGTGAACTGGATCTATCAGATCCTCCGCGCCATCCTCGACTTCTTCCGCGAAACCCCAGCTACCGATGTCCAGCACGGCCAAGCTCCGCAGGATCTACGGGATGATCTGGCTCGTCGTGTTGCCGATCTGCCTAGGCTGCCAGATGACCAAGGTGGTCCTGGTGCCTCACGGTGATCCGGTGATGCTGGCCAAGCCCGTGACGGCCAGCGTCTATGGTTTCGACCGAGACAAGAAGCTCGTCGGGCCGTCCAATGTGACGCTGCCCGCCGGGTGGTACGTTCTCCCAAAAGAATGATTTATGGCCCAGCAAACCATCAACATCGGCGCCATCGCCAACGACAACACCGGAGACACGCTCCGCGGTGCTGGCGAGAAGATCAATGACAACTTCACCGAGCTCTACACCGACATCTCGGCCCTGACTACTGCGACGGCCTACACCCCGACCTTGGTCGATTCCGGTGGCGGTCGCACATTTACGTTTACGATTGCCACAGCGCGCACAACTGAGATTGGCAATCTGAGATGGTTCACGGTCGACTTGACCGTCACCGCGGTCTCTGGGTCCGCCTCCGGTGAGCTTAGGATCAGCCTGCCGGCAACCTCTACCTACTCCGGGTCTGTCGAGATCTGGGCCGACAACCTTACTTCCTCGGCCAAGACCGACATTCAGGGCCTGATCTCCGCCGGAACAAATTACGCTCAACTCTCGCACTACGAGAACGGCAACGCCGATTCGCTGACGGCCCACGTCCAGGCCACTTCTCGTCTGATCATCACCGGCCTGTTCTTCACCACTCCGCCGCCGTGACCATCATCGGATCCAGTCTACAGCAGGGCATGACGGTGCTGCAGCAGATGCTGGGGGCGCCCATGTTCATCTGGGAGGGATCTTCCATCCGGTGCATCCCGGCAGCCGTCAACGACGCCAACACCCCGGTGGCCGGAGGATTCCAGGACAACGTGGCATCTCGGATCCTGGTGAAGTTCTCCGATTGGAAGACCTGCGACAGCACGCTGGTGACGATGGATTCCACGCTCTACACGCTCGACCAGGGCACCACCTTCTCAAGACTGCAGCGGGAGGACTCGGGCTTTGTTCTGCAGGAGAACACCGACCGCATCGCCCTGACCTTCTGCAAGCCACGTCCGGTGGTCGGCCGGACGCTGGTTTACCAAGGACGCACCCTGCGGATCATGTCCTGCCGGGTGGATGCCTCCGGCGCCTATTACAGCCTCGAACTGGGGGCCAAGACCAAATGAGACCGGCAGTCTACATGGAGGTCGACACAAGCCGCTTCGATGCGGCCTTGAAGCAGTACCTGCTGTCGACCCAGCGTGACCTGCACAAGGCGATCAACGCCCGGTTCTTCTTCCTCATGGTCCGGCTGTTCGTCCTGGTGCCGCCCAAGAGCCCGGGACAGGAGCGCCGACGCATTGCTAACTACCTCGGCACACCGCTGGGCGACATAAACCGCAAGAGCAAGAAGACCGGAAAACGCATCGGCCGGTCTAGGTTGCTGCGTCGGGTGCATCTGATTGCTCAATCAAGGGAAGCCAAGGCTGGACGGCGCGGCCTCTATGGCGAGCAGATGAAGGCCGCTGCATCGTCCTTGATGCGGAAATCCATCGCCTCGGTCGGCTACCTCCGGTCCGCGGTGGTCAAGGCCATCCGAGTCTACAACCGCGGATTCACTCAGTTCCAAAGCCCGAAGTGGAAGCCGTTGTCTAAGCCTGCAGGCTACAAGGCGCCCAAGAAGACCAATGCCGCTCTGGTGGCCCTAGCCAATCAATACGGCCTGCCCGAGGAGAACGTCGCCGTGCACAAGGGCACCCGTGCCCGCGGTTTCCAAGCTGTTCCAGGATACAACCCGACCGCCACCATCGTGATGACGGCCGGCATCGCCGACAACCAATACAACCGCGTTGCCGGGATCTACCATCCGGCCATGCAGCGGGCGCTCGACGACGAGACGGCCGAGCTGACCAACCACATGACCGAGGCCCTGCTTGCCAACGGAAAGGTCTTGGAGGACAACGGCTTCGACATCAAATGAACGCCGTCGCCCTTAGAGCAGAAAAGGCTGTGGCAGACTATCTGGCAGCCGCCGACTGGTCCGAGTCTGGCACCGGGACGCCGACCTGCCTGACGTCCTACAGCCGCGGCCTTTACGATGACCCGGATCTCGAGGACACAATGCCCAACTTCCCGCGGCTGGTTGTCTCAAGCAATTCGGCTCGGCCCATGCAACGCACCGACCTGACCTGCGAGGTGGAGATTGAGGTGGAGTTGCAGCTATCGGCTGACGACACCGACGAGTCGGCAGCCCTCTCGACCGTCCGCATCTTAGACAACCGCATCCTGCCGCTCTTCGATGATTCCGGGGCTTCGGACCTAGATGCCGCGGAAGACGACGGCAATGGCCCGTTCACCGCGCAATTCGCCGCTCCGCTTGATTTTGGTGCATCTTCGATTTCCAATCGGTCCAGAACGTTCACTCGCAACTTCACGCTTTACTGCAGCGCAACCACCTAACCCAACACCAACAACATGGCTTCTTCACAAGGACGCGTTTATCGTTTCGGCTCTCCTGCCACCCTCCAGCTATACGATGCCAACAACAACTTGGTCATCGTCGGCTACGTCTCGCCCGACATGGAATCCTACGACCTGACCCATGAGGCCGACACCGAGGAGGTTCGCAACTCGGCCGGCGAGGTCGTCGGCCATATTGGCTACAACGACCGCCTGACGCTGACGGTCAATTTCATCCCGGCCGCAACCTCTGCGGCCAATGCGCTTCTGGCCACGACTCTGCCCGAGGTCAACGGCACCTGCATCCTGACCGGCGCTCCGCAGGTCAAGATGGGCGGATATGTTGACGCCATCAACGCTGCCACCGGCAACCGCTGGATCTATGCTGGCGGTGGCTCGCTCAAGTTCACCCAGACCGGCAAGGTCACCGGCACCATCACGCTCAAGCGGTTTACCAACCTGAGCGCATCGGGTGCTGCCACAAGCCTGTGACCGGCCTGGCCGACATCCTGACGATCACCGCTGGCCCGTGTCCGATCATCATGGGCCTGCGGGTCGTGCCGTATTCGGTGGGGCATTCGCTCCTGCTCCACCGCATCGGTTCGCCGCTGGTCATCGGCGGCGAGGTCAGCCGTGCCGACCTCATGGAGGCCGTCATGGTCTGCTCCCAGTCGGTGGTCGAGTCCATCAAGGCCATGCGGTCGCCGCTGCGGAAGGCTGTCCTGTGGCTCTGGGCACGCCGGACCCGCGGCCTGTCGTTCGACGTTGAGTTCGGCAAGTGGTCCGAATGGATGGCCGGGCAGTCGACCGCCCCGGAGATCCTGTCGAAGCCGGGCAAGTCCCGCGAACTGGCCATGCCGTGGCCGGAACGGATGCTGGCCTGCTGCCTGGAGATCGGCTTGTCCGAGACCACCGTCCTGGCCATGCCCATTGGTGATGCGGAGAGGCTTGTCCTGGCTCGCGCCGAGACCCACGGTGACGTCGAGCTGTGGAGCCCGAAGGAGGAGGCCCTGTGGCGGTGGGTGCAGCAGAACCACAAGAACTGATCCATGGCCATCTTCTCACTTCTGGCAAAGCTGGGCCTCGACGGTACGTCCTTCGAGACCGGGCTGAAGCGGTCGCAGTCGCTGGCCAAGGGCATCGGCCGGGAAATCTCCGGGACGCTGGCCGGGATCTTTGCTGTCGACAAGCTGGCGCAGTTCGGGATGGAGGCTGTCAACACGGCCGGCAAGCTGAACGACCTTTCAACGGAGCTTGGAGTTTCGGCGCAGTTCCTCCAGGAGATGAAGTTCGCTGCCGACATGGGTGGCTCCAGCTTGGATGACGTCTCTGCCGCGCTCCAGAAGATCACCATCGCCCGCGGCAAGGCGCTGGGTGGAGATCAAGGCCTGCTGGATGCTTTTGCCCGATTCGGGGTCACGGCTCAGGAGATCAAATCCGCCAAGATCGAGGACATCTTCCTCAAGATCGGCAAGGCCTTTGAGGGAGACGCGAACCCGCAGAACCTGCTGGCACCGTTCCGAGAACTGGCTGGGCGCGGCGCCGGATCACTCATTCCCGCAATGGCGTCAGGACTTTCGGATGCAGCAAATCAGGCTCAGAGATTGGGCATGGTCATGTCGACCGATGTGATCGACACATTGGACGAGGCAAATGACCGCATGGACATCATGCGGAAGACTATAGAAGCTGGAACTGGCTCATTCATGGCAAATATTATTGAGCCAGTTTTCCGGCAACTCGACGCGCTTGGAGCAGGTATTCAAGGATTCTTTGGTGCTATGTTTGCGGAAGGCCGAGCCGGTTTCCAAATCGAGAACTTCTTTCAGCAGTTTGCACAGAGCAGACGTGCAGCCCTGGACGAGATGGATGCCGAAATGCAAGCCAAACGTGAGGCTAGGGAAAAACGAGCAGAGGTAAGAAGGAAGATTGAGATGACTCCTGAAGGCTATGAAGGCGAGAAGTTCAAGACCGTGGCAGTCTCTGCCGCCACTGGAGACCAGCTTGCTAGGACCGGCGGCTTCACCGCTTTCCAGAACAACATGGACCGCTACTTTGGCGCGGTGAAGACCCAAGCGCAGGACATCCGGGACATCAGCCGCAACACCCAGCGCACCGCCGAGGCTGTTGAGGAATAACATGGCGACGATCCAAGGCATCCCGAATCCGACGGCCCTCGAATACATCGAGGTAAGTCGTGGCTTTGAAAACACCGGCACCGGCCGGGTGATCACGCTCGTCTTCAAGGGCTCCAAGGACGCCCTGCGGATAGCCTCAGCCCAATGGGTCGCCCTGGGTGCGAAATACCAGATCCGAGAGGATGGTCCCTTTTCAGAGGCCACGGTCACCATCGGCGGAACCTACTTCGATCCCGGGACGCCGATCTCAGATCAATCGGCACCGTTGTCCAACGAGGTCGCTCCAGAAATCCGCTATGAGTTCCGCACCGATTACGTCGACGTGTCTGTGTTTGCGCTTCCGGCAGTTGCAAAGGAGGCAGAGGCAACTGGAGATCCCGCCTTTTACAAGAAGACCATCGAGGAGACTGTCAGGAACGGCCAGAAGCTCACCGATGTGTCGCCGCTAGGAAATCTGCCTGTGGCCAGACGAATCTGGCAGAAGTTATCCCGCGGCGAAGAATCGTTTCCTGTCGCCCGAATCAGCCTGACCCGCATTGCTAGCTTTCCTGGCAACCTTGGATTGCCTCAGATACCACAGGGCATCCCGCCGGTTTATTTGCCGGCATCATTCGTTGTTTACTGGTCGCTCCCTTTCAGCATCCAGCAGATGCTGCCTGCCGTGCCAGTTGATCCTGTGACCGGCCAGGTGCAGGCGCCGTCAGGGACAGCTTGGGGCTGGAGGCAAACCAACTTTAGTTCCAGTCTTATCCAGAAGACAAACCAAGTGGAGCAAAACATATCATGGACATTTGCTCCCTACGACACCGACATTTACCCGTTCATATAACCCCAACCCGCATCCAACATGGCAGACGAGATCCAAATGACGGCCCGGCTTTATGCGTCCAAGAATGGCGCCTACCTCCCGAGCGTCACCTACACCAAAACCGCCACCATGGTCGGCACCGACCTGGGATCCCAGACGCAGGTCATCGGCCTGACGGTCGAATCGCTCGACGTGCCGGTCGACGTGAGCAGCCCGTACAAGCTGCTCATCTCCAATCTTGACGTCACCAACTACGTCGAGCTGGGCTTCGTAAGCGGCACCTACACCATGCGGATCCCGGCAGGAGAGACGCTGCTGCTGCCTTATGTCAGCGCCACGCTCTATCTCCTGGCGAACACGTCGTCAGTCACGATCCAAGCCACGTTCTGCGAAGTCTAACCCATTACCACCATGGCAAACGAAGTCGAGATGTCGGCCCGGCTCTACGCCAGCAAAGGCGGGGCCGTCATCAATTCGCAGAGCTACTCGGCCATCGCCAACATGACCGGGACAGACATGGGCCAGCAGACCCAGGTGGTCGGCACCACCGACGAGGCGCTGGACCTGACGGCCGACCTCGGCACGCCCTACCGGCTGCTGGTGGTCAACCTCGACCTCGTCAACGCGGTCTCCATCGGGCCGTCGAGCCCGTACTCGTTCCAGATTCCGGCCGGTCAGTTCATCCTGATCCCTTGGGTAGACGCCACGATGTACGTCAAAGCCTCGAACAGCCCGGTCAAGATCTTCGCCCAGTTCTGCGAAATCTGACACCATGGCGATCCAACTCCCAGCCAAACTGTCCGAGCGTGGTCTCAAGTCGGACCATGCCCGTGCGATCAACCAACTGATCGAGGCCGTGCGCCGGGTGCAGCTCATTGCCGGCCCGGGTCAGCGGGTCGAGCAGAACGCCAACGGCACGACGCTCAAGGTCCAGCCCGGCCTGACCATCACCCAGACGGCCGAGGAGTCTTGGTTCTACTGATCCACACGCCATGCCATTCGCCGTCGACCGCCTGGAGAAGATGTGGACGGCGGCAAACCTCAACAACCTGTACAGCCGCTTCGACCAGAAGTGCGCTCGGGTGCTGGATGACAAGTCGCCGCTGTTTGCTGGTTCCAAGGATGGCCCGTGGGTGGGCCAATATCCGTTCGGGGTCTGGTATGTCTTCCGCAACGACCCGGACGCAGCACGCCGCCTTGTAGACACGGGAAACGGCATTCCAGGCATCGGCACCGACTACAGGGACGAGCATTCTGAGGTCGCTGCCGGGATCGAGCTGTCGAAGCTGGAGAACAAGCACCTCGACGTGGTCGGCGGGCAGGTCTACGTCGACCGCTTTGTTGCCGCGGGCGACCCGTTCACCTGCGACGTGGCTGCGATTCACTACTCATGGCGTTTGTGGCGCCGGGAGATCGCCGGCATCCAGTACGACGTCCACCTCGGCTACGACCCGACCAACGCCGGCCTGAGCAGCTACATCCGCGGCAGCCTCGGGCCAATCGACCCGACCCTGCCGCCCGGCCGGATCCACAAGCACCGGCTGGCCGTCGCCGAGATCGCCATCGAGGGGCTGTCCAGCTTTTCCATCCTCAACACCTACCAGCGCTTCGACTGTTGGCGCGTCCACAACTGCGGGGCCAACGTCCTGCGGGTCAACCTGCAACTGCCCGACGGCAGCTCCGAGCGGCACTTCGTACCCAAGGGCGGGTGCCGGTCGTTCCGCCGCAAGCCGGATGGCACCTGGGCGAACACCTGGCCGGGCGGTGGCGTCTGCACCTACTTCTTCCCAACCTTCACCGGGGATGTGCCTTTCTATGCGGGAGGCCCGCCCGACTGGTCAGCTAATTCGGCCCAGTCACCGTTTCTCGCCATTGAACGATCTGCCCAAGCCAACAACGTCGCGAACCCGTTTGTGTTGATGGAATGGCGCCGTGTCATGGGTGCGATTCACGACCCGTTCGCGTCCTACGACATCCGCCAGATCTACCAGCGCAGCTACGCCGACCCCGGTGCCTTTGCGACTGCGGTGGGCGATTGCGTCTTCACTTGGGGCCGCGCCCGCGTGACCTACGAAAACGCCGCGGGCGACATCTTCGACGACCGGGTCGTCCGATTCAACGGCACGTCGACCCTCGAGCAGGGTCTCAGGTCGCTCGGGATGACGGTGACGGTCAATCCCACCGATCTGACCCTGACCTCGAATCGGGGCGTCATCCGCATCTATCCCATCGACGCCAACATCTTCACCCGGGAGGGCGTGCCATATTGGGAAATCGGTTCCACCGCGGTGGTCATCTCGACGATCTACCCGCAAACCTTCGTCCGGTCGTCGTCGGTCAACTTCTACGAGTCGAAGTCATGGACCGCCGGCAACGAAGTGACCATCTTCGACCAGATGATCGACCTCCGGCGCAAGGTGGCCGTCGAGGAGGGATTCATCAACAACTACGACGACGTGCACGACATCGTCGAGGAGAAGGTCTCGGTCGTCACCACGACCCCGATGGGGCTTGTCGTCAGGGCAACCAGCTCGACCGGCATCGACGGCGATCTACTCATCAACTTCGAGGCCAATGCAGACAACGAGTCTCTGTACATTGCCGACCGTCCAATCGGCTGGGGCGCCGGGCCATGGGCAACCAGCCGCTACACGGCAAGGACGCGCATCTACTACCTGCACCGTCAGCGATCAACGACCGCGCCCCAATGGTCCGGCTTGTTTCCTTCGATGTCGCTGGCTGTAAGCTCAGGCTTCTGGAGTGCTCAGGCCGTCAACACCGCCTTCATCCCTCCCGGCGGCCCGTGGGGCTTCTCATCATCGGTCTGGGACACCGAGCGGGCCCGTGCCTATGGTTTCGCGGTCGGATCATCGGATCCTCGAGGCTGGGGCGCCGACTTCTGGCAGAACAAGTGGGGCGGTGCCAACGGCATCGACGCCTCGGTGAGAATCCCGGGCAGCCCGAATCGCACCCGGCAGCTCGACCTAGCCGACATCAACAACGTCGGGACACGACCGACCGACGACATCTTCCGGGACGAGCTTGGCGCCAACTATGCGGCGACCCTGCCGTTGCCCGTGACGTCGCCGGCCAACTATCAGGAAGGCCTGACCGACCTGCGATGGACTTATGGGTCCGAGTCCGGGTTCGACGTGCCGTACTACCCGGGCGCCAATTCCGGCGACACCACCGGAGGCGGGCCGTTCTTCCACAAGATCCCCAAGTCGACCTGGCTCTGGAACCTGCTGGAATGGTCGGTGCGGTCGTGGACGCGGGCCATCCCGCTTTGCCACGGGCAGAACGTCTGCCCGGTGCGGGACGCGTCTGGGGGCGCCGCGGTGCTGGACGTGCTGACCGCCGGCATGCTGACTCTCGGGACGACCGGCTACGAGGCCGGCCTCGACATGCGCGTCTACTACGTCTCCGAGGCGCAGGCCGACATCTGGATCGCCAACGGCGTCATCGCCTACAGGCAGACCGACCCTGGAGGCAACGACTACTGGTTCATCCCGGCCGTCGAGCTATCGACCTATTGTCTACGCATGGGCTTTTCATCCTACAACTGGGACACCCAGAATGGACGACCAACCGAGAATCCACCAGTCGATCCGACCCGGTACGATGCCGTCCGCAACTACGGCCCCGGCGAGCGCGTGCAGGCCGCTAGCTACCTCGATGTGACGACCGGAAACTACGTCTACCTCTTCCTCCGGTACGTCGACCTGCGCCTTCCCAACGAATAATCGACCCTCGTTTGACCCGCATAAACATTGGGTTTTCCGCAAAAAATGTAGAAAAGTGCAGAAAAGTGTAGACGCCGCGGCAGAGGCGTGCGATTGTCTCCTCGTCGAACGAAGCAAACGAAGCAAACAAAGCAACCTGTATGACCTCCCACCACCCCATCGCGGGTTCTAAGTTCTCCAACGCCACCCTTCGCCGTCTGGCCAAGAAGCAGATTTTCTTGGTCAGCAGCACCTGGATCCCGGGTGCTGACGGCAGCTTCGCCAATGGCGAGACGGCCTTCTTGGTGAGTGACGGTCGGCTGCTGACCTTCATGCAAGTCCTCAAGTTAGCAGCCTAAGGCACCCCCACCCAGGGGCGCGACTGGCCAACGCGCACAACTTCTTCCAAACCATGAACCTCACCAACCTTATCACCGCCCTGATCGCCGTGGAGTCCTCCGGCAACGACCTTGCCATCGGCGACGGCGGCAAGGCCATCGGCGCCCTGCAGATCCACAAGGCTGTCGTCATCGACGTCAACCGGATCACCGGCTCCACCTACCGGCACCAGGACATGACCAACCGGGCGCAGGCCCGGGCGGTGTGCGAGGCCTACCTCAAGCACTACGGCAAGGGCGCGACACCAGAGCAACTGGCCCGGCGGTGGAACGGTGGGCCTACCGGCGACCGCAAGACTTCGACCGAGGCCTACTGGTCTAAGGTCAAAAAACAAATGAGCAAAAACATCAAATGAACATAAAAGAACCAATCAACGACGAAATCAACGCAGGGACTGGAATGACAAAGGTCGAACAGTACAAGTGGCTGATGACCGGTAAGCCAGGCGATCTTGTGTACCTGGCAAAGAGCGCACTGCAAATTGACCACAGCTATCAACGCAACGCCAAGAACTCCAGGGTATTACGGCTGGCAAAGAAATGGAACTGGCTGGCCTGCGGGGTACTGACGGTTGCAATGCGTGGCGGTCGGTACTATGTGGTGGACGGACAACACCGCCTAATGGCTGCGCTAAAGCGCAGCGACATTGAGTTTTTGCCATGCTTGGTATTTGAAAGCGCTGAAATGCGTGACGAGGCAGTGGCATTTCGTGACGCAAACAAGGAGCGCCGGCCCATCACTACGTTTGAGCAGTGGAACGCAGAGCTGGTGGCTCAGGACGAGCCAACTGTATTCGCGCACTCAATTATTATGAAATCTGGGCGCATCCCGTCCAATGCCGCTGCGCCCACCACGGTGCGATGCCTCGGAGCTTTGGTGGCGGCAGCGCGCAACACGCGCAAAGAACTTGAGCTAGTGTGGCCGCTGGTAGTGCAAGTTTGCCAAGGTAATGTGCTGCACGAACGCGTCCTGAGTGCGTTGATGTACCTGGAATGCAACCTGGTCGATGGCCAGAGCGTTGTCGATAAGCGCTGGCGCGACAAGATCCTGCGACTCGGTTTCAAAGGTATTCAGGATGCATCGCAGCGAGCGGCGGCGTTCTACTCAAAGGGCGGACCGAAGATCTGGGCACTAGGTGTGATGCAGGAGCTCAACAAGGGCTGCCGCACAAACATTCTATCAATACGCGAAGAAAGCTGACGAAATGAAGAAGACCATCAACATCACCGCCGACACTCACAAAGCCCTCCGGGCCTACTGCCTCCGGGCAGGACTCAAGATGCACGCCGTCGCCGACAAGGTGCTGGCCTCCTTCCTACGGAGGGCTGCCCGATGAAGCGCATCCTCGCCATTGACCCTGGGGCAAGCGGCGGCCTGGCCTACCTGGGCGCCGCGGGCATCATCCTCGACTCCATGCCGGCCACCGACCAGGACGTCAGCATCCTGGTGATGGACCGGCTGGCGATCTCGGATGTGGTCTACATTGAGCGGGTCGGCGGCTACGTCGGCGGGAAGGGCGCCCCCGGGAGCTCGATGTTCAACTTCGGGCGCAACGTCGGCTTCCTGCACGGCCTCATCTCGGCCAGCAAGACCAGGTGCATCGAGGTGCCGCCGCAACGGTGGCAGAAGACGCTAGGCGCCGGCACCAAGGCAACGCACGGCACGCGGTGGAAGGCGCACCTCAAGGGTATCGCCCAGCAGAGGCAGCCCGGCCTAGTCATCACGCTCAAGACCGCGGACGCGGTGCTGCTGCTCGAGCACGCAATGCTCTCGGAGGGAATCAAATGAGCCAGAAACACACCATGCCGAGCGACCTTGCCAAGCTGAAGCAGGAGGTGTGGGAGCTCAACCACATCATCCAGACGCTGCGGTGGGATCTGGATGCCAGTCGCAACATCTGCCGCCAGAAGAACGACCGGATCAGACACTTGATCCGGCTGGGGCTAAAGACCACACGACCGGAGGCTCTAGATTTTTGGCAGGAGGAGGAGGAGCTATGAATCAACCTAAGCAACAGATCAAAGCGGGCGCAGAACCCTACCACATCAGCAGGGCCGAGGCCGGCGCGGCGTGCCGGGCTGCCCGGCAGCACAAGCTCCGCGGCGACGTCGGCTACTGGCGCCGACCAAGAGGAAAGGCCGGCAAGTGAACATCACCGACAGGGACGTGGCCAGGACCATGCAGGAGTACGGCGGGAGCTTTGTCTCCGCATTGGGGGCAGCAGCATTAAGGGCTGACCCGACCAATATGGCGAAGATCAAAGAGGCCTGGCCCGATTACTGGGCCTACTACCTGCGACTGGCCCAAAGCAATTTTGAGGACGAGAACTCGCCCTCGTAATACAGCAACAACCAACACAAAAGCAAAGCAACATGGGAATCACAGCAAGCAAAAGCCAGGGCGGCAACTTCACGCCCTGCCCGGAATACCAAGGCAGAGCGGTGTGTGTCGACATCACACCGCTGAAGGCCTACGAGACGCAGTACGGTACGAAGCAAAAGTTCAAGGTCGCATTTGAAATCGACCTTATCGACGAGTCGAGGACACCAAAGCAACCATGGGTAACAATGACCGCCCCCATGACAGTCAGCCTGCATGAGAAGGCAGCTTTGACCAGGCTCCTGCGCGATTGGTTTGGCCGGGCACTTACACCGCAGGAGACCAGCAGCTTCGATCTGGACACGCTCATCGGGCGCCCGGCCTCGCTGGTGATCGTGCATGAGGCGAGCCAGGACGGCAGCAAAACATTCGCCAACATCAAGCTGATCCAGCCGCACAAGGTGGGTGCTGCACTACAGCCCTCTGGACTTTGGGTCAGGATACAGGACAGGCCGCCTCGCGAGGACCAGATGACCATTCAGACACCTGCTCCAGCGGCGCCGGTAAAAACGACTGAGGTCAAAGTTCACGTCGGCAAGTTCAGGGGCATCGCTCTGTCAGAACTCACGTCCGATGCCGTGCGTGGCCTGGCCGAGCATTGGTTGCCGAAGGCGCAGGCTGCCGCCGAAAAGTCGCCACAGGACAAATTGCTGATCGCTGCCGTCACCAAGCGCATGGATGAGATCAGACAGGCCGAAACGCCCACCTTCGACGACGACATCCCATTCTGAAGATGAAACTGCAACACTTGGTGCCGAAGGTTGTCCTGATGCGATCCGATGGCATGACCCTGCAGCAGATCGGCCAAGAGCTGAAGCTGTCGAAGCAGCGGATCAGCCAGATAGCCAAGGCGGCCAAACGCCTGGAACAGATCCAGGCCGAATGGGGCTATCCATTCAGCGCTCGGACCTACCACGTGCTGCAGCGGCTGGCGGTCGCCGACAAGAAGGAAGCGCTGGCACTGTATCACAGCGGGCACATCCATCCGGCGGTGGTCACCGGCTTCGGCTGGGTCTCCTACCGGGAGATCTGCGACTGGCTCGAGGTGCCGATGCTCAAGGAGCGGCCGAAGGCGCCGCGGCTGTGCCCGCATTGCGGGAAGGCGGCCTAGACACTCTGCCGGGACTGGTTGCCCGGCGGCTCATGGACTCAGCGGGGGGTGCGCACCCGCAGAATAACGCACGACCAACTTTCCAACGTAAGACATCACCATGCCACAATCACCCACCATCTACTTCGACATTGAGACCGGGCCGTTGCCGTTCAACGAGCTGGTCATCCCGCCATTCAATCCGGCAGACGTAAAAGTCGGGAACACCAAGAACCCGGACCTCATTGCCGAGAAAATTCAGAAGGCCGAGGAGAACCACCAGGCCGACTACATCAAGAACGCGGCGCTCGATGCACTCAGCGGACAGGTGCTCTGCATCGGCTACCGCTACGAGCACGAGGAGATCAGCATCCTGTGCGCCGATGCCGACGGCGAGGCAGAGATGCTCCGGCAGTTCTGGAGCCTTTGCAGGCCGCGGGACAGCCGGCATCCGCGGTTGATCGGCTTCAACATCAAAGCCTTCGACCTCCCGTTCCTGTTTAAACGATCTTGGAAGCACGGCATCGTCCCACCCTATTGGCTCCGTAATGGCCGGTACTGGCACGATGGGATCGTCGACCTGCGCGAGGTCTGGCAGCTAGGCGACTCCAGAGCGCATGGCAGCCTGGCTGCCATCTCCCGGCACTTAGGCCTCGGCGAGAAGCTGGGCAGCGGGGCGCACTTCCACGAGCTCTGGCAGACCGACAGGCAGGCGGCAATCAACTACTGCCTGCGCGACGTACAGCTCACCCAGCAGGTCGCAAACATCCTCATTCAAACCATCTCGTGAAATGAAACGCTGGAACAAAAAGGCGTGGCCGTTGCTGGCTGGGCATCGAAACGGGACAACGCTGGAGGTGTGGTGCCCATACTGCAGGAAGACCCACATCCATGGGTGGTCGAAGGAGACGCCGGATTCGGATGCGGAGCATCGGATCGCCCATTGTCATCGAGGCAGTCCGTTGTACAACAAAGGCTACTACATTACGGTGCTTCCAAAAAAACGGTCGGAATACCAAACAGTGGTGGTCGATGGGTAGGCCAATCAATTCATCGATGCAAACAAGGAAAGAAAAGGGCCGGCCACCAGCCTTCCAGCTTTACGCCGACGACTTCATCGCCGGAACCGCCGACATGACCGCCGAGGAGGTCGGCGGGCTCATCCGGTTGCTCTGCCATCAATGGACGCACGGCGGCATCCCGGCTGACCAAGACCGTGCAGCACGCATCGCAGGACTGATGGGGTCGCCATGTTTTGGCTATGTCCTGGCTAAGTTCTCGCTATCCGTTGGCCATACGCTCCAGCACCCTCGACTCGAGAGGATCAGGGAGGAACAGCAGGCTTTCCGGGCAAAACAAGCAGCCGCAGGCCTCAATGGGGCCAAGAAACGATGGAAAAAATGGCCAGACGATGGCGACCCCAATGGCCAAACGATGGCGACCCCATTGGCCACAGCATGGCCAGATGATGGCTCTCCATCTCCATCTCCTATTAATAAGATACAGGCGGACAAGCCGCCTTCCGCTCGGTTCCAGAAGCCGAGCTCGGAGCAACTGCACATCGAGGCTGCCCGGATTGGCCTCCCTGCCATTGAGGTCGACAAGTTCCTGAACTACTACGAGTCGAACGGGTGGCGGGTAGGCAAGAACCCGATGAAGTCATGGCCTGCTGCTCTCAGGAACTGGTGGGCACGCCTCAAAGAACGCCCTGATGCAATAGGAAGTAGAGGCGCGGAAAAACAGGCAATCGACTGGAGGGACTCGCTATGAGCGACCCCTATTATCCGACCGAGGATGAATCAGGCATGATTGGCGCCTGCCTAACCGGAGACATCGATACCTGCTCGGATGCCTTGGCAGATGTGCATAGCTCCTGGATTACCCAGGACGACCTCCGGTTGACCTTCGATGCCATCCGCGGATTGGTGCAGCAGAACAAAAGCCCGACCCTCCAAGAACTGGCAAAGGAATGGAAGAAGGCCTACGGCGAGTTTCCGATTCCGTTTGAGGCCTGGAACAAGGCAATGGCAGCCTGCCCATCGCCCGCCAATCTGCCGTACTACACGCAGGGCATCACCGAGGCCGCCCATCGGCGCCAGCTCAAAGACACCGGAGATCGCCTGATGCGCGACTCCGCTGTCCTAACCCTCAAGCCGGACGAAATCGTCTCCAATGCGGAAGCAGGACTCAGCATTGACGTGTCCCGTGAGACTCTCTCGACCAGCAAACAGGTGGCCGGCAGCTTCCTAGACCAAATGCAGGATCGGTTCAATCGCAAGGGCAGTTTGTCAGGCATAGCCACCGGCTTCCATTGGCTCGACGTCAAAACCGACGGCCTCCAGCATCGGGAGATGGCAATCATTGCTGCCCGTCCCTCCATCGGGAAGACTGCCATCGCCATTGCCATCGCCAATAAGGCAGCGGTCGAAAACAAGGTGCCGACCTTGTTTGTCAGTCTTGAGATGTCTAAGGAGGCAATCCTGAGAAGGATGGTTTCGACGATCGGAAGTGTGCCGATGCAGAATCTCAAGAGTGGCGACCTCACCGAAAGCGACATGAGGCAGATGATGTCAGCCTCGGGCAAAATCAGTCACAGCCCACTATGGTTCCTAGATGGAGCAGCAAGCCACAGCATCTCCTCCATCACAGCCAGCGTGCGACGGGCCGTCCGCAAGCATCAGGTCCGCCTTGTCATCGTCGACTATCTCCAAAAAATCAAGGCAGCCGACCGTGCAGAAAAACGCACCTACGAGGTCGCAGAGGTCAGCGGCAAGCTCAAGGATGTCGCAGTACAGACCGGAGTGGCCATGCTCTGCCTTGCTCAGCTAAATCGAGAGTCGGAAAAGGAAAAGGGCAGACAGCCACGGCTGACCGACCTAGCCGACTCAGGTCAGATCGAGCGTGACGCCGACATCGTGATGCTGCTTAATCGCGACCGCAAGGAGACCAGCGGCGAGGCCTGCATCATCATCGCAAAACAAAGAGATGGAGAATGTGGCATTGTAAACCTTCATTATGAGGGACAATTCTGTAGGTTTTCTGATTCATCTCCAACTTTATGACAAATAACAATTTATCATTATGTTGATGTCGTTTGATATTCAAAAGGCAAAGCTATTGGCAGAAGCTAAGGATCTAGTCGCCAAGGCTGTCAAAGCTGGCCTCATGTCCTATCCATTGGGCACCAAGTTTGACATCACCGGATCACCCATTGCCATCATCGACCCGGATGATTCTATCACATCATGCACACACACTCCTCAATTATGTCTGAAGGCTTTTCAATTACGAGATCTTGGTATGTCGCTTGAGGATGTGGCCAAGCAATGCCGGGTGCCCAAGGGCTCGGTGGTTTACATCATTTCCAAGGGCCACGAGCTGCACCTGCAGGCCCAAAGGCAGGCACATCATCCCTGCACCATCGGTCAAGGAGTCTCCTGCCACCCCCCCCAAAACAGGTGAACGCGAGACCCCTATGATCTCGAGCGATCAAGTCGGAAATACTTTCCCTATGCCACACCGCC
>Ga0194133_10002583_pt1 | contig 27684 bp, 12 predicted proteins | sample TA2KigOf40mmetaG_FD_155448 | JGI IMG/M metagenome (GOLD analysis project Ga0194133, IMG submission 155448) | Freshwater microbial communities from Lake Tanganyika, Tanzania - TA2015055 Kigoma Offshore 40m | ecosystem: Environmental > Aquatic > Freshwater > Lake | place: Tanzania: Lake... | reverse complement strand
TTCTTGGACCATTGGGAGAAATACTGTCTGTGTTGATATACTGATTGGTAATGTCTTGCTGAGTAACCTGATATTTCCAGTACTCCCGCTGAATACCCAACGAGTTCCAGTCATTAAAATACTGAATAGCCTGGTCGATACGATCCTCGACCTGTGAGTCGTCCACATTAATCTCTATGACTGGTGCACCCAGTGCGCGAAGACAGTACTCTTTAAATTCTTGTCTGTTTGTAGGCAGTGGCATACAGTTCTCCTTTTAAGTATTTAGAGAACAAAACGAGTCACCAGCCTCTGCATTCCTTACTCAGTCTCAATACTAATCTAGACAGTTCTCCTTCTCGGTCACATATTCTGTTGCATTCAGGACACTCAACAGGGAGGTAAACGGTATTGAATCCGTCCGATGAGTAGTGAATTTTACCGCGCTCGTATACCCGTATAGAAAACCCATAAGGAGCAGAGTATTGTGGTTCTAATTTCTTAAAATCACTGAACGAGTACGCGGTTCCGTTAATGTGTATGGTTTCAAGATTATAATGGACTAATTTCATGCTTCACCACTTGGAACACTTGGAACACCCTTTGATCGTGGTTTGCGTCCAAATTTATTATCTGTGTACCGTCCGAATATAGACACCTCTTCAGATCGTTTAAAGTCCAAATTACGTTTGTATTCTGGTGGCACACCCCCCACTGATTTATCGTTTTTTGAAAAAACAACAAGTTCCTGAATGAATGACTCTGTGGTAAATCCTGGTATAGAACTTAACGCTTCTTCGGTTGTTGCTCCATTAATTTGAGACAAAACAGAATTGTACTCTGTGTATACACCTGCAAAGTAGTTTTTAATATCCTTGTCCAGAGCCGTAATTGCAGACGCACTCATAGTGTGTACCGTTCCATCAGCGTCCGGAAAATAAAAGGTTGCAGTAGAACCACTCACCCCAGCGGAAATGGTTGACAGTGCGTTTATATTTGACGCATTAAGAGAAAACGAAAATGTGCTTGCAGAGAATCCTGCTGGATAAGTTGAAAACAAGTTGCTCATAGGAGCAGGACTTGCACAAAATCCAACCAGTAGCGTGTTGCTCAAAACACCATACGATAACTTTAGTCTGTTCTTTGCCACTTCCTTTGCACCCGATAAATCAAGCAAATTTTCAACACTAGAAACTTTCAGGCAAGAACCCGTTTCGTAACCAAACACATAAGAGTTTCCGGTTACTCCTGCACTTGAACTGTGTCCTCCATAAACACCAGAAAATGCACTCAGTCCCATTACTGAATCGGTTTCAAGTTCAGTACCGGAAACGTAAAGAGTTCCATCAAAATCACCTTCACAAACAGAAACGACTCGGTTTTTTAGATCCAGAGGAAACAAGGAATAACCCAAAGGACCGTTCATACTCATAAAAGCAAAAGTGTATATTCCTGCATGCCCACCATCGTCTGGAACCGGACCGGTAACACCGTGTGCAAATCCACGAAGAGCCTCTGTTGCTGTGCCTCCGCTTATCATTAAATGGGATAGATATCCAGTATACGGATAGCGTCCTTCCAGATCCGCACCAACAGAAACAAGATTGTTTTCGTTGTTTCTGAAAGATCCAGTAAATCCGCTATCGGAACTTGTACGTATTCCGTTCCAATACGAAGAAACCTCAGCACTACCCCCCGCATTGCTGTACGCTACTGCCCAATGATGCCATTGATTCAGTGTTATTCCGCCAGGAGTAATATACAGAGATCGAGAAAACCCTGAACCTAAGTCGTTGGTGGTTGCCCAAGAGTAAATGAGACGATTAGTATCTGGATCAATCTGAACAGCCCAAGCGTCAGCACTGGTTCCTGCTGTAATATTTTTTACCACACCAACAACAACAGGATTATAGTTTGTAGACTGTGCAGCACTGAGATACATAAAACCACTTATCAAAAAGTGATTCATATAAGTGGAGTTTATTGATAAAGGTATAACCAAAGTTGCAGCAGCCTGTCCTGCTGAAGCGTGTGGAGTTCCTGGAAAATAAGCGCACCTATGTCCAGCAAACGCCAATGGATCGCCCACATTAGAACCAATGGTTGCCACCACAGGATTATACGCAGCCTGACTAACTCCGTTCTCGAAATAATTGTTTCGAAGATCTAACAGAGCAGTTGTTTGAAACAGCATCTCACTCCGGGCAAATGCACCGTACATTTCTCCTGTCAGTGCTTGACGTGCTGTCGGAGGAAAAGAAACGGATCTTTTCTGATTTCCACCTGACGGCAGTGTGATTAGTCCGTCTACAATAATAGCAGACTTTTTGTCGTCTCCAGGACCAACAAAGAATCCACGGGTCTGTACCTCATCGGTGTCTCCAATAACCACATATCTGAAATTGTTAGTTTCGGCTAGAGAAAAGTTCGTGAGGTCTATTCCCGTCAGCTTTTCAACCCCTCCAAATTTGTCAATTTTTAGTACTGTTGACATTGTTGTTTCTCCTCAATAGACTTGATACGGGAAGACTCCGCCCTTTCCATTTGGTCCAAAGAAAACAAATGATCCGCTGTAACCACGATTGGTGCCTATACTTGGTTTTACCACGTATGTTGAGTAGTTAAAGGAGGACGAGTCCGTTGCTATCGTGCTTGATGCGCCGTAGTCTGCACCAACACCATCAATCATCACAGGCAATCCGTAGAACACCGTGTTTGCAGTGGCAGTAGATGAGGTCGAACCAAGAGGGTGAGTCCAGAATCGGTACATCTGACCTGTAGATGAAACATTATAGAACCGCTTGCTCTGATCGGTCTGACAAACTTGCAAACGATAACTTTGGCTACTATTAGGACCAGACCAGCCAATGGTTCGCACTCGACCACTAGTTGATGAGTTTGCTCCGATTGATGATGTTGGAACAGTTTCTAGCGGAGCAATCTGACCGCCAAATTCACAATACATCTGAAACAAACCGATGTCTTTACACTCTTCTGTGATAGTCCCGTCTGCGTACACTGCACTATCAGAAAGAATTAGAACTTTTGGAGAATACTGAGATACTGGTACAACCGATCCAAACGAAACGGTTCCTGCTTTTGTTGCACTAACAGGCGATACAGCAATTCCTCGTATTGCGGACAATCCTGTCCAGAAATTGACGGTAGTGCTTGCTCTGGTTGGACTAACGAGAATAGATGTGGAATCAAGATCAATAACCGAACCAACTCCCTCTGAAGAAACTGAAGCCACGCGACCAGAAAGACCAATAATGTCTGGATGCCGTGTAAACAGAGAAGGAACAGAAATTACCGATCCGTGTTCCGCCAAAAGACACGAATCGGTAAAGAATTCTCCCATGATACACGAATACGGTAATCCTCTAGAAGATATAAACTTGTGTGTCTGTAGTTTAGAATTGTTTGTTGCAAGAACACCACAAGCACCGCCACTAACAATCATATTCTTGTGCAGAGTCAAGGTGGAGTTGTTTAATATTACTGTAGAGTCATATGTTCCTTTGCTGTTAAGCGAAAACTTTGCGCCATGCAAATTCAAAAAGCTAAATTCACTAATAGCAGAGTTTTGTGTGATCTTACGCAACTGTAGACCCGTTCCGTTGTCTGTCGTTACACCAACAGTGAGTCCTTCTATGACTAGTTTTGAGGTTGTTCTTGTTGTTTCAGAATCGTTGCTAAAACCAACAAGTTCAATCTTCTTGTTTTGGGAGAGATATGTGTTCAGATTAGCAGTAGAGTTTATTAGACTTGGATCTCCGAACCGCACACCGTAGAAATAAACATTAATTGCGCCAGCACTGCCTGCACCTGATGGGAAAAATTCTGTACTACTTCCAAACGTGGTGGTAGAACTGTTTTCTCCAGAGTAATACGTACCAACAATACGCCCAACAGTTACTCCGTCGGCGTACATTACCACACTGTTAAAAGAAGGACCGTAATTCCACGGATCAAGGCTTTGCCATTTCTGTGGACTGTAGATTCCAGTGGTGTTTCCTGTGGAAAGAGTTAGGCCACTAAACCGTGGAAGATTGATACCCAAACGGAACGAAGGATACTGAGTTTTATTCAAAAATATCCCGCTGCCGATAGAACACCGAGAGTTCGTGGCTTCGAGAGGAGGACCAGCGTGAGTCTGCACCCAAACTGATTCGTCTGTGGAATGAAATCCTGAAAAGAAAGGGGAAATTCCTGTATTAGCATCACCTTTGCTTGTCGCAGATCCAACAGTAAGAGACAATTCACTATTATCTGCAACAATTCCGCGTCTAATACCGTTAATCATCAACACAGGAGTGTTGTTTTGTGAACCAAGTCTAGCAAAAACCGCAGGCCGACCCTGAGTGTGTTCGTCTGTAACATTGTTTCCTATCGTGTTTCCGTATTCGATCCAATCACTGTAAGCAGACAGTTTGGAGTTTTTCAGAACAATTGCAGCACCACCCCGGTCACCGAAACCCTGAATTCCGATATGGCGTATTCCTACTTCTGAACCATCAAGAAGAAAACACGGAGGGGTGTGTCGCTCACCTGTATAGGTCACCATGTGAACACCACTGAATCCAAAACTAAAATTCTGCGCGCCCGCAGATGCTCCATCAAACATCTCGTCCACAAACATCAGGTTTCGGATAGCCTTGATCTTTCCACCAGAAACGCGAATGGGTGATATTCCTGGTGTCGCGGTGTCGTTTCCCGTGTAGTTACGATTTATTCTAAGAATTACAGGATAACTTGTAAGCAACATAGGATCATCTGTAATGTGATTAACCGATGGATTTGCGGGATACTGAGACGGATAGACTGTGTACTTGTTGTCTATTGTGCCAGAAGCATAATTTGCACCGTAGTATCCACTCGGAGAATACTGCTGTGCTGGTGGCAAGTTTGCTGCATGTGTAAACAAAGTCATGATACCATTTATATTACCTTTGATTTTTCCACCGCCACTGTCTGTGAAAGACGGAACACGGGGATCACGATTAGAGTTCTTGAACGACAATGACAGTCTGTGTGGACTTGCTGTTGCACCAATAATCGTTGCCAGTCCAACAATTCCTAAAGCGTGATCGTGTGACAACCCATGCGAATACCAAACATCTGCATACGAGTCTACGGTTCTTCTAAAGTACGATGAGTCATCGTGTGGTGGCGTGTCTGTGCGATAACGTCCTGCATAAATCCCGTTCTGTGAATCGTTATAAAAATAAGGAGAAGACAGAGCAGGATTGGAAATGGCAACATACCTGCCAATATCGGTAACCCGAGTGGCATCAGAACCAGTGAATCCGTGGGCAGTGCTTCCGCTGCCGCTGCCGCTTCTGCTAAACAACCGCACATCACCCGTGTGACCGTAGTGACTGTACTTGGAGTAATCCCAGTTGTAGTTTTCGACCCAATATAGGTAATGCTGCTTTATGTGGGCAGGATCGCCTTCAATAATAATGCGGTCGCCGTTGGGATGAAAAAGATTGTTTGGAAAGAATGTGTATGGGTTTGTAATATTGTAAAAACCACTTTGAAAGCGGATGTACAGAGTGGCATTTCCCCTAATTAAAATTTCTCCTGCACGCTCCCAAGCCTTTTTTAGTGTGGCATACGGCTTTGTGTCTGTTCCGTTACCGATTGTATCGTTGCCAACACCATCGGGACCAATAAAAATCGTATAGTCATCCCGAATAACCAAAGTGGTTTCAGGAACAACTGTGATGTTTGTTGGAAACGGAAAATGTGAATTTTCAGCGGGCATGTGTTCTCCCTATTACTCGTATTTATAGTTCAGGACACTACTCGCTGAGCCAACTGTATAATAGTACTTCCGTTTGTGGAACACACCCCACGAACACGCCATGTTCCAACAAGAGTACCAGTATTACCAGCAAATATGGAGGTGTACTCTTTTTGATCACTAGATAAATAAATACTAGTCGTACCGTTACGAGCTATACCGGTTGAACCCACATTAACACACACAATAGAACCAATAGGCAAGTCCAAAGCACCAGTAGTAGTATTACTGTTCACTAAAAAACCACCAGCCGTACAGTCTAACAAACCAGCTATTACTGTGCTGGTATCTGTTACAGTAATTCTTGTGAGAGAAGTGGCGGTGGAAGAGCTCCCTGTTTTTATTAACAGACTGCCTCCAGAGTTTAATGACCACTCAATACCAGTCTGACCACCGTTGTTAGTAATCTTTGGAGTAGTTGTAGAACTCCTAAAACTGTATGAATCCGCTTGAACTGCTCCGGATACACCAAGAGGAACACTTTGAGATAATGCGTCTGCAAGAGTCAAACCAACACTAAGGTGTCCCAAGTGATTGATTTTAACAGCATTATTTGTTAAACCTGTGGCGTAACTATTACTAGTACCAAACAGTAACGCAGTGCCCTGACCGGCTTCGTATACATTAATGCCAGCTTTTGGTTTAGTGTTGTTGTCGTTCTTAGTTGACCAGAATATACCAGGTGTATACGCAGCCGCTGTGTAATCTGTTTCAATAAGAATTCCTGCGGAAGTAAGAGCCTGATTAAAAGTGGCATTTAAATTTGTACTCTCTCCACCATTGTAAATGGAAAGAGTGGTTACTGGACCAGTGGTTCCTATTCCTAGACTGCTTGATGAACCTGTCAGAAGTCTTGCCCTCTCGACACCATTGGTGTACAAGCAAAGCGGAACATTAGTGAGTGAACCTACACCAGCGGATGATCCCCCGTGTGCGCTCAAAAACGCTACAGCCTGTACTCCACCTGATGGTGGTGTTGCTGATGATCTTACTGCTATTGTGGGAGTGCTGGATTCCACCACTTCGACACTGTATCCTGGTGTATTAGTACCTATTCCTAATCGACCAGCATTCATTAGTCGCATCCGCTCCGTTCCAAGATTATTTCCAGTGTTTGTTCGGAACACCAAGTCGTCACCCGAACCAACTCCACCACGCAACACCCCACTGCGAATATCACCCACAAGCAACTGGTTGTACGGAACTTCAATCCCTTCAATAATTGCAGCACGAGTGTACGGTTTTGCCTTAATAATGTACCGCACAGCAAGGAACGGCGGCATATTCGGCATGAGATTGTTTGCGAACGGAGCAACTGCGTTTACTCCTGATCCTGAACCAACACTAGTAACAGGAGTAGGAACGCTTTCCTGACCGCCAAACACTCCCTGCTGATACGCATCAAGAGAAGAGGAGTAGTTAGTATCACTTTCGAGAGTTTCACTCTGAGCAGTAGCGTTTCTTCCAAGCGTAAACCGTCCACGCATATCAGGCGTATTAAAGTGGGTAATGGAAGTTGTAGTGAAAGATATTGAACCTCCACCGCCACGGACTGCTCCAACTGGAGTTAAAAATCTGTACTCCGATGTGCCAGTTGCTGTTCCTGTTCCGTTTCCAGATTTGAATGTCACGTTTGGACTGGAGAACGTCTTGGTAGTGGAGTTGTAGACTGGAAGGGTCTGCACCACCGCAGTGGTTGTAGTTACAGCAAGTACTACACCAATAATTTCTGCGTTGGAATCGTACAGCCCACCACTCCAAGCACTGGTGTTGTTCTTGAACTGTACGATATCATTAACCCCAATATTAGCAGATACATTTACACCTGTAAGCGTGACCACATGACCGTACATGGGGACTCGAGGCTCAGTGTCGTACAGAACGCGATTGTACAGTTCTGCGTAGGTTGATGTTGAATACGAAACGCCGTTACACTCCAACCACGTGTCAGGAATTTGTGATCCCGCAAAGGGCATGATTGTGCCCACAGGTTGAATTTCGTCAATGGCAACAGTGGACGACCCACCAATCTGCGTGCCAAGGTAATTTACCACAACATGGCCTGTTCCACTACTAGCACGGACAAGCACAGGTTTTACCACTGTACCAATGGCACTGGGAGGACTACCTGTAAGTCCACCATTAACAACATCAGACAAAAACATTGCAGGCAGAGACAAACCGTTAAATTGCGGAATGTCTATCCATCCTGAATAGGTAATCTGAAACGTATTGGAGTCAGCAACTGCACTTACCACACCAGCAACTTCGGCGTTTTCTGCACTGTTTGCTCTAGAAGACACCCACTTCTGTTGCACTACATCGTAGCGAATAGCATTACCTACAGAAAACCCGTGACTGTTCTGCGTCACGCTCTCTTTAATAGAGTTCTGTGTTGCTGATCCGCCTTGTAGAATAAGTGATGATGCCATGTGTGTTCCTGTATTATTTTACTCTCATGATTTGCACTACAGAATATCCGTAGGTGCCGTTTGGGTTCGGATACGTGCCAGATATCCAATTGCCATGTCTTGGTGTTTTAAACGTGTATCCGTTTTTGTAAAATATTGTGTGATGGAGCCAACCTGACCACTCTGCGAATGAAGCCCCCGGGAACGGGGCCCCGTTTGAAAGCCCCGAAGGCCATACTAATGACTGGCCGCTGCGGAACACTCCATCCGCCCCGGCTGTCTGGACGCTGGTGTTGGCAAAAGATAGTGATGAATACGGGACGTTTGAAGGCGTGATAAAAAGACCACTCATAACAATACATATTTCATTATCAGAATTTATTGTCCACGAGGTGTATGGTGGAAAGCTAGGTGTCTGGCTCGAAACTGTTCTGTGTACGAAAGTATACATTGCGTTACGTCTAAGAGTTGCTACGTCTATTGTCGTGACATTTTGTGCCGTGAGGGCTCCCCCCACGTAATTAACGGTTGATCCAGTCCAGGTGGGAGCGGCCTGACTACCACTGTGAGGGTTTCCATAACCGTTTCCAAAATCGTCAAATGTTATATCTAAATGTTCAAAATCCACATAATTTTTGGTGACAAGAGTGTTAGCGTGTGAAGAGGATGTTGTGGAAGTAGACGAGCGAGCTTCACCGTTCACGTCTAGTGCTACCGCTGGATTAAAATTATTATTAATACCTACTTTTCCGTTATGCACACTTAAACCAACCTGATTCAATCCAATCGTATAAGAGTTAGCAGTTGCAATATGAATACCACCACCTTGGCCATGTCCACTGTATATGATTGCTCCTAGAGGTTTTGTACTAGTGGCGGTTGCAGCAAATGCTAGTCCACCAGTAAATACTGGTGTATCACCAGTACCGACAGTATTCTGAGAATCCACAACCAGTGTAAAGTTTGACATCAAATTCATTTGAGTAATATTGCTTGTATTGGCTGGTTGTGAGCTGCTCTTAACATGAAGTTTGGTTAAGGGTGTGTCAGTGCCAACACCAATGTTTCCAGTTTTGAGTATAAAAACTCCCCCTGAAACTCCCCCTGCTTGCGATCCTGAATTCCACGGAGTAGAACCAAATCCCAAGAACAAATGATTAGGAGTTGTGCCTGACCCAAACATTCCAATTCCACTAGTGATTCCTGTTAACGTTCCAACCGCATTAGAGTCAACAAAGTTCAGTCCACGCGCCCAATTACCGACAGTGGCGGAAAAAGCAACACTCTGTTCAAAAGCACCAGAGGTGTCTGCCCGAACAGAACCGCCACGGATATCTAACGGCACATTTGGAACGCCTGTTCCAATACCTACTCGATTATTTGTAGAGTCAACAACCAAAGTTCCTGAATCTACATTCAGGGCACCACGAACAGTAATATCACCGCTGCTGTTTACAGTTAAGCTGTCCAGATCATTGGTGCGAATCTTGAGTGAATCAGATCCGCCTATGGGTTGAATTGTGTTGGCTTTAATGGTGCTCATGTGTGTGTTCCTTTACGCGATGCGGATAAATTCTGTCATATTAGGTATTTATCCAACAAAAATCAAAGAACAAACTTCCGGTTGGGTATTGTTAGTGGAGTCAATGTTTGCGAATGTTATCTTACAGGAAGTTGTCGTACAATCCGCATTGCTGAAGAGATTAACAGCAGACTGATAGACTCCACCACCACCACCAGTGGCATTCGTTGCGGAGTTAGCCTCATTTGCCACTCCTGCAATGGCATAGTTTGCTGGAAGTGCAGTATTAAAAGTTATAGTATACACTCCGTTGTTATCACTAGTCACACTTGAAACATTTCCCTGACCTCGAATAGTTACAACAGCGTCGGCACCGAACCCACTCCTGGTAAATCTTACCCACGCACGAACACCAAATATTGGAGCAGTTCCACTTGGTACAGCTACTGGAGCAGATCCGTGAGTAATCTGTCCCGACACTTTCAGTGTGCCGTTCACATCCAAACTGCTAGACATAGTGACACCAGCAGCAAATCGTGCCACACCGGTGTGATCTGATGTTCCAGCAAATGTAACACCACCAACAACGTGGAGGTTTCCAGCAAAAGTAGATCCACCTGATCCGTAAATTTGTGAAGCAGTTACTCCACCAGAGAATCGTGCCACGCCGCTGTGATCTGTGGTGCCAGCAAAAGTGGCTCCACCACTAAAATACGCAACCCCACCCACAGTAAGTCCACTGGCTACACTTAAACCAGCAACCGGTGCTGTCAGGTTTAGGATTGATCCCACAGGTGATATGTTGTCTGCTTTAATGGTGCTCATGGTGTGTTAGAAAGGGTGTGGTGTGTTTCTGCTCGGCCTTGAAGATATAGTGATGATCCCATGTGTGGTTCCTGATTAATATTTATTTAGGAGGGATTATGCAATACGGGTAATGTATCCGTAACCCGGACCAAGAGTTGTGTTGTTTCCTAATCCACGAACTCCGTAAGTGTCGGGTTGGGCATATCCATAGACAGAGAAGTCTATCGACATTGCTGTAGGAGGTCCGTAATTAATGGAAGACACAATAACATCTGATGTTTGGTTAGGATTATTATTGGGAGGAATAACAAAAGTATTCCATCCAGTACCCCAAGTAGTTTTTGCTCCAGAAATATTTTGAATAGCACTTGTACTGTATTTCCAGTGAAGATTTATGGGTCCACCGTTTCCACTATCTGTGACCGACCATAGTTGGTTGTCAGACGCAATATGCAAAAATTGACCTGTTGGAACTGTCCATATCTTTGCCATAAAGATTGTAGGGTCGTTGTCAACAACGGTGTTGCTGTTTTCAACCCATTGCCCGTAAACAAACCATGTGCCTTCAGGAATGCCGTTGGATGTAATTGCCGAGGCCACGTGCACCGTACTTGCAAAATAAAACGGTTGTGTATATCCCACAGTTCCCGGCCCTGTGTTTTTTGGCTTTATCATCACATTCGTAGCACCACCAAAGTTGCCCACCTTCAGTGTGCCGTTCACATCCAAACTGCTAGACATAGTGACACCAGCAGCAAATCGTGCCACACCGGTGTGATCTGTGGTGCCAGCAAAGGTGACACCAGACGCAAATCGTGCCACACCGGTATGATCGGATGTTCCATCAAAGGTGACACCACCACTGGCTCTAATAGTGCCGTTCACGTCTAGTGACGCGCCCGGAGTAGAGGTTCCAATACCTAAACTACCAAAATTATCCAGAGTCATTCTGTTTTTCTGACCTTCCGCATAAGATTCGGTTGTAAGAAAGTGAATCTTTGTGCCGTAACCATGGGATCCCTGAATAAGAATTCCCCCTTGGGAGGTGCTTGAGGTCGTGTTCGAAGAGGTGGTCATGCCAACCCAGGTGTCGTTTGCGTCGTTTTGCACAAAATGGATCGTGCCTAGTGCGCCTCGTCCAGTCAAAACACTACCAGCACCCACATCGGCGCGGGCGTTGTTTATCACAAATTTTCCGTTGGGTTGAATTCGCATCCGTTCAAGATCACCCACACCTGTTTTAAAGATCAGGTTGTTGCCATTACTTACTGGTTGTATCGAATCAGATTTTAGTGTACTCATGTGGGTATTTATCCTTGTTTACATAACAATCAACCGACCATTAGTATTTATTGTAAGGGTAGCACCCGAAGGAACGTTTAGAGTACCTGCAATAAACGCGTTTTCATCCGCACTAATTATAGTTTCAACTGCATTTGGCAAAGTCATGCCTTTGTTCACAAAGAACCCATTGGAAGGAATGCGGATATCACCACGAACTTCTAGTTTAGCGGTGCTGTTAGAATAGATTCTGCTGCTTATTGCACCTGGAGTAATACCAACACCCACATTTCCAAGCGAGTACATTCCACCACTTACTCCAACTGTTCCTGCACTGAATCCTGGACTTTGTGTGTACTCAAACACAAACGATGCGGTTGCACCCAGTGTTCCGCCTTCATTATACTGAATCTGTTTGTTGGTTCCTGTTACACCATCAGCATTTTTCCACGACAGAGTTAGGCTGCCGTTAGTGGACAGCACTTGCCCATTGGTTCCGTCTGCCGCTGGCAAAGTCCAGATACGATTATCGTTGATTACTGCTGGAGCTTTGAATCCCACGTAATTACTATTATCAGAATCATGGAAAAGTACACCGGATTGTCTGTGTAAAGAAATACTTCCAGATACCCCTAAAATAGCATTAGGGAGTCCTATTCCAATATTTACGTTTCCACGAACATCCAGTGACGAGCCTGGACTAGAGGTTCCAATACCAACTTGACCATCCTTGTCTATAGTCACATGAGGTGGTTTATTCGAGCCACCAGCAAAATGTAATTTGGAATTACTTTGTCCTGTTCTAATAATTGCATCATATCCACCCACTGACCACCCGCCCGGATTCGGCAGCGCGTTTCCCTGACCATTTAATGCCGATGCTTGAATAATGCTTAATCCTGATGTTCCATTGTATACAGTAAGCCTCGCAGCAACTTCGGATCCCGATGTCTGATTTCCATTTCTTAATTCTAAAGCATTATGTGTATCCGCCAAGCCGCTGGCCGGGCCCGTTGCTGAAATAAAAACCGTGGAGGTTGAATTGGTGGGCAAAGCACCAACATTTCCTTGTACTCTGAGTCTGGGGCTGCCAGAGGAGGGAGCTGAATTATGAATTGTGACTGTATCAATAAAAGTAACACCAGCCGCAAATCGTGCCACACCAGTGTGATCTGATGTTCCAGCAAAGGTTACACCACCAACAACATGAAGTATCCCAGCAAAAGTAGATCCACCTGATCCGTAAATTTGTGAAGCAGTTACTCCACCAGAGAATCGTGCCACACCAGTGTGATCTGATGTTCCAGCAAAGGTTACACCACCAACAACATGAAGTGTTCCAGCAAAGGTAGACCCACCTGATCCGTAGATTCGTGCAGCAGTTACTCCACCCGCAGCACTGATGCCACCATTGGTGGACAAGGTTCCAAACACTCGTGTAGAAGTGGTGCTTGAGTTTCCAATTACTGTGGTGTTCGCACCGTCTGCAACAGCGTTTGCGCCGATCACAATGGTGTTATTGTCGGAGTTGTTGAACCCCCTTGCGTTTGCGCCGATGTAGATGCTGTTTGAGGTAGTGGTGAGCCCGGCCGATCCGACCGCTTGATAGCGACCCGCATTCCCGCCAATCGCAACGTTGTCGTCGCCTGTGGTCTTTTCGTACATCGCATTCACGCCCACCGCAGTGTTGCTGTTACCTATGGTGTTGGACGCCAGCGCATAATAACCAAGCGCAGCATTTTTTTCACCTGTGGTGCCGTTTTGCATCGCAAACATGCCTATCGCAGTATTTTTTTCACCTGTGGTGTTGTTCATTAGCGTATTCACGCCCACCGCAGTGTTGTTGTCCGCTGTGGTGTTGTTGGCTAATGCCTGCAACCCCACCGCAGTGTTGTTTTCCCCTTCGGTGTTGTTCAACATCGTATTCACGCCCATCGCAGTATTGTATTGGCCTATGGTGTTGTTTTTTAGAGCATCTAAGCCCACAGCAGAGTTCTGTCCGCCTGTGGTGTTGTTCAGTAGCGCACCCCCTCCCACCGCAGTGTTGGTGCTAATGTTTCCTGCTCCTCTACCTACTCGTAACCCGTTAACGGATATATTGTTTGCAAATGTGACACCGCCCGATGCAGAGATTCCACCAGAGAATCGTGCCACGCCGCTGTGATCTGATGTTCCAGCAAAAGTGACACCAACCGCAAATCGTGCCACGCCGCTGTGATCTGATGTTCCAGCAAAGGTTACACCACCAACAACATGAAGTATCCCAGCAAAAGTAGACCCACCTGATCCGTAGATTCGTGCAGCAGTTACTCCACCAGAGAATCGTGCTTCACCGGTATGATCGGATGTTCCAGCAAATGTAACACCAGAGGCAAATCGTGCCACACCAGTGTGATCTGATGTTCCAGCAAAGGTTACACCACCAACAACATGAAGTATCCCAGCAAAAGTAGATCCACCTGATCCGTAAATTTGTGAAGCAGTTACTCCACCAGAGAATCGTGCCACACCAGTGTGATCTGATGTTCCAGCAAAGGTTACACCACCAACAACATGAAGTGTCCCAGCAAAAGTAGATCCACCTGATCCGTAGATTCGTGCAGCAGTTACTCCACCAGAGAATCGTGCTTCACCGGTATGATCGGATGTTCCAGCAAAGGTGACACCAACCGCAAATCGTGCCACGCCGCTCACATCCAGTGACGTGCCTGGACTAGAGGTTCCAATACCTACTCGATCATTTGCAGCGTCAACAAACAAAGTTCCTGAATCCACATTAAGATTGTTTGAAACACTCAAACTACTATTCATAGTAACACCAGCCGCAAATCGTGCGACACCAGTGTGATCTGATGTTCCAGCAAAGGTGACACCACCAGCAACATGAAGTGTTCCAGCAAAGGTAGACCCGCCTGATCCGTAAATTCGTGCAGCAGTTACTCCACCAGAGAATCGTGCTTCACCGGTATGATCGGATGTTCCAGCAAAGGTGACACCAACCGCAAATCGTGCCACGCCGCTGTGATCGGATGTTCCAGCAAATGTAACACCAGAGGCAAATCGTGCCACACCGCTGTGATCTGATGTTCCAGCAAAAGTGGCACCTGAGGTGTTTGCTGTAAAGAATTCTGTTAATGGTACAGCACCTCCCACAGCGGTGGTTTGCATCGTTGCTCCAAGAAAACTTACTGTTGCAGTGCTGCCAGAACCACCAATAAGTATAGCACCCCGAGGAATATTTGCGGTTGTGGTGCTTAAAAATCCTGTAGATGCAGTATCAGGACGAACACCGTATCCAATTACACTGTTTCCTGTTAAGTGTTGACTTCCAAAAACATTCAGAGTAACAGGGAACGCACTGCCATCGCTGTTGTATCTGCTTGCAATAATAATGCTTCCGCTTGTTGCATTTGTGGTTCCTGCACGGATTCCACCATAAACCTCAAGTGTTGCTCCCTGCGTGTATCCTGATGGTCCACTATACGGGCCAATCACAACATTTCCAGTGGCCCCACCATCTGGAAAGTGCATCACAGGAGTTCCACCAACAGTTCCATTGTACAGTCCAAACACCAGTGGTCCAGTAATTCCACTGTTTAAATTACGAATAAGCAGGTTTTCCAGTGCTACACTTGCACACAGACCAGATAGGCCTTGAACATCTCCACGATACGAGAACAAGTACCCTGACTGTGGACTAACTGCAAACAACATGGGTTTGCGAACACGAAGAGCTTCTGTAGGCGACTGATTATTCAGTGACGGAGTAGAACTTTCAAGTGATGGGTTTGCTCCAACGCAATCGGAGTTTAAGAAATACACATTGCCAGGGTGAAGAGTACCGTCGTTCCCATTAGTAGTTGCTGATATTCCAGAAATATCAAAATACCCGTCCATGAGTATATCAAAAGACGAATTAACACCAGTAGGAACACCACCACTGGTTACTATTTGAGAAACCGAAGTAACAAATCCAGCAACTTCTGAGTCTTCTGCGGTGTTTGCTTGCGCTTTTACGTAAATTCCGTGTGGGTATTGTGCGGCGGTTGATCCAGTTGCAGGAGGAGAATAATTATAGGTTAGAGAGGTGAGTGGTCCTGCTTTGAAACGGACAACATCTCCTGGTCTAAATGCGTTTAACTGCGAGATGCGTGTAGACACAGATGTGGCGTACGACAATTGAACTGGTGAAGAAATAACTCCGCCAGTCCACGGAATAACAGTGGCAGTGGTTGCACTTGTTGCAAGAAACACTGCTTTGTGTACTGTGCCTGCGGCAGTAGGAGCAGTAGAAACAACCTTTCCCGCAATATTTGGATTCAGATAATACACTGAACCAGGTACAAGAGAATCGCCGTCAGCAACAACACTAGGAGAAATATCAACCACATCACCAATGTAAGTAATCTCAAACTCGTCTCCGCTAATAACCCGAGAAACAACACCTATAACTTCTGCGTTTCCCGCGTTGTCTGCCTGAGCTCTAATCCAAGGTGTGCCTCCAACTTGATACCGAAGAGGAGTACCAACAGCAAATGTATGAGTATTTTGAGTTACTGTTTTTCGGTTTGCACCGTCACGAACATTAACAAACGGGCGAGATCCGTAACTAGGACCAGCAAACACGTCTATAAATGCAGTAGAACCAGCAGGCGAATATCGAGAAAACTGAACCATTCGCTCACTTGTTGTTCCATTAACACCAGTAGTAGACAGATCTATTGCTAGTCCGTGTTCACTTGTAAGTCCACCATCAAGGCGAATACCTGTTCCGTGAACAGGCAAAACTCCACCATTATTAGGATACAAACCACTAGTGGCACCGCTGAATCCAATATGGGTATTGGCACGCCAAACACCAGTCACGCCCTGAACATTAACTGGTCTCCACACCCACTCTGCGGTGTTTCCGCTTGTGCCACGGCGAAGAAATAAACCACCACCACCCGCAGCGTCAATACTTGTATCGCTTGGTGAACCAGTGTCACCAAGCACAAGATTATAGTCGTCAATTGTAACTATCTGCGCGTTAACAGTGAATCTGGGAGCGTTAAAAGTTACTTCCCCATTAAACGTGACTCCTGACTCAAAGGACACAGGTTGTATAAAAGTCACACCCTTGTTTACATTATCTGCAAGGTTTGCAGTAAGAGTTCCCCCTGCGGTTGTTACTAAATCAATAGAAGCAGAACTTGTTCCACTGTATACACGAAGTTTATTTAATTTGTATATGGAGGTGTTGGTGGCATCTCTCCACAAATTAAATGTGTCTCCAAGTTGAACTTCAGGAATTTGAAAACTATTGTTGTCTGGTCCAGTGCTTGCTGCCATGTTTACACGCTCTTATTGGGTAGTAGTTGTGATTTTATTTTTTGTAATTCTTGCTTCAAACTATTTATCTCTGTTTCCAAAGCGTCCACCCTACTATAAATTCTATTTTTTTCAAGTTGAGACTCCACATCAACAGTGGATCGAATAAGCACAGAACCTGTTCTGGTGTCACGTGTGTACCGCGAGTTCGTGGTCATAGAACAGAACTCACTATTCTAATATTTTTTACAGCGGGAGTTTTAAAATATGAAAGTACTGTTCCTGTGGGGGTGGGAGCATTCATGGTAATCTTTATCTGATAGCCCTTGAATTTTTCTCCCGGCAGCAAAGTGGGATTAGAGTACCGCAACTCCCTGAAATCTAATTCAGACACACTAGTAAACTGTGGTGTGTTTTGTGTAAGAGGAATCCACGTTTTTCCAAACAATTCAGCTTCTCCTATTCCAACATACCGATACGAAACATTTACACCTGCACCATCAGGAACGTTTCCGTCAAGAAACACAGTAATTCCATTCGAAGCTAAAGCTTCTGGTAACTCAACCACTCTAGACACGTATTCAGAAACAGGAGTCAAAGTAAACACTTGACCGTATTGTGCTTGCATATCTACAACAGGCGAAACCGCAGTGTTTGCACCTCGTTTAATAGAATATATTATATTAATACTTCCTGATGCCACTGCACTCTGTGGATACACAGTTTCTCCGTTTTCAAAAGGAATAGGACCAAAACTGCGTGTAATTGTACACCCTGAAGGCAATATTTCAGGAGTTTGAATCTTGAACAGGTGTGTTTGTGGAATTGCTAAAGTATAATTTAGTGTTCCTTGCAGCACATTAAATTTACACCGCTCAACACTAAACATGATGTTCGTGGTGTTGTCTTGAACGGCTACTCCAATTCCTTGTTGAGTATACAGAGAACCAACCAGTTGATTGCCGCCAACACGACCTGAACCTCCAATAGAATCCAAAGCAGAATCTGCGGCGTATAAAAAGTAATCACTACTGTTTGTAAGCACACAGATAGAGTACTCACCTGGTTCAAGATATACAGGTGTTGAGAACACAAATTTAGTTGGAGTAGGAGCAGACCCTGAATTTAAGTTTACATCTGTAGGAATTTTAGTTACAGTGCTGAAAGGCATCACCACAGACGGAGAAGGGTATCCCGAAACCGTGGGACGAATCTGAATGGTTACCGGTAATGTTTGATCTTTTGAAGAAAAGAACAAAGAAACACTACTAATAAATACTCCCTCTGGATTGCTATTTTTATCCACATAGAATGTCTGTGATAGTGGATCACTCCAGTTGGTGTTTTGTAGAGTGTCAATATTCCTATTAAACGGATCTTTAGAAATGGTTTCACTTGCCACTGACTGCCTTCGTAATTCAGGGGGACGAGTAGAGTACGACCCGCTGTCTCTCTGTTCAAGCAGCCCACTACAATACAAAACAGAATCAGCAGACATGGTGCAATTTTCAATGTTTGCACTGTCACTAATTCTTACAGTTTTTTCACCTGCAATGTAAGTGTTTGCAGGAATAGTAAAAGATACAGTGCAACTTCCGTTTGGATCAGTAGAAATATCCGGAACCATTAAATCTCCATCAAAATACAGAGACAGTCCAGTGGTATTCGGTTTTAGTCCTGTTACGATTGCTTTCATATCCATTACAGGAATAAACGGAACCACAGTTTGGTCAATTACCTTTGAACCAATTCTTCTAGTAATTCTGTTTTTTAGACTTCTAGCACGAATATACGACCGATTTTTCTCATCAATAGGAGTGGTGTTTCTTGTAGCAGCAACACGAACATTTCCAGAATTAATCATAGGAACAGCAGAAGTGGATGAAACTCTTGCTAATTGAAAAATCTGTTTTTGTATACTGTCCTGCTCTTCCTGAACGTCTTCTATGCCTGTCCACAAAGACTCCCAGTCATTCCACTGAGTACCAAACCCTCTTAAATTAGAAGCATTGGAAGATAACCAGTTATCGTTCTCCATGAGAGAATTTGTACGCACTACAGGGCGGAAACCTGTATCGTAAAATGGAATAACTTGAGTGCCAACATTATTAGCATTGGTCAATTTCATGAATCCAAGCCAATTAACATTGTTTGAAGGATTCACAGAAATTGTTTTGGTGTACTGATTGTTTTCCAAGTGGTTCTCTTCGTCATATTGAAGACTAACAACACCATCAGCAGAAGTAGTAGTGTTTGTTGGAACTAAAGAACTAGACAGCAGAGACACCCTGCTAGAAGTAAAGAAAGGACGCAATTCTCCTCGCTCAAAATCAATAGAACAAATGTGTTCTGACGAAGACACATCGGAAACAGAGTGACCGTATAGTTGATCAGAGTAAATAGATGTTTTAATAGGTTCGTTGCTTGTAGGACTAGTTCTTAAACTACGAGCTTCTATTTCTGATTCTGAAAGAGACAGTTTAGCAAAAACTTCAACATCATCTACTCGCTGCTGAATCTTTCCAATATCAGCCATCGTGTATCGCTTTGTGTTATTTGTAGTAATTGTTATATCACTAGTGTTGTGGGTATAAGCAGGGACGGTAAGTGTGCTAATCACCAGTCCTTCTGTGGGATCAGGGGGTGCAATTGGGGACATATCAGGTGTTCCCTGCACCACAAAGAACAGTGGAGATCCGTCTTGAGTATCTTTCTTTACACACAGTTTGTCTATTCTAGGTAAATAGTGGGTGTATGAAACTGTGGTGTCTTCATTTACTCCAAATTCCATTCGTCCGTACGGTTTTATCATTGGAGTAGATGATGTAATCCCACTACGACGAAAATCCAAACAGTTTGCAAGAGAAACAGTTTTACCTGTTCTCTTGTTTGTGTACAGAGGAATCTGCTCATACGGGTGACTAATATACGACATTGAACCAATAAATGGAGCGTACGGTAATCCGGTGTGGTTAAAATAAGTGTACTCTACTGTTATAGACAAAGAACCAGTAGTGTTAGTGTATCGTGGTTGATTTGCTATAGTTGGTTTAATGTACAGACGGGAATTGTCATAGAAAGCCTCTCTCTGTCCGTCATCAAGTTCAAAATCCGAAGTTAAATTTATTTGCTCACTACCACTGATACCGTAAACACGAGTAATCTTAAACACATCGGTATTTTGTAAGGGATAGTACTTTCTAGAGCCATCCATAGTAACATTAGTAGACACAAAAGTTTGAGAATTATTACTTGCTGTTTTAATTCTGTACTGTGTTGATGGATCATCTGTAAAGGATGGAGTGTAAATAACGGGACAAATCACCTTTACAGAACCAGAAGTAAATCCTGCAACCGCTGGTTTAATTGCAAGAATAAAACCAGTGCCTGGTGTTGTGTTATTATTGTAAAGACTAATTCCATTAAGTCCAGAACCTGGCACAAGAGCCGGCGCGTAACCAAGACCACCTGCGTTCACAATACGAATTGCAGACAATTTGTTTGTGTCTACTGGACTACTCGCTGCTCCGTAATCATCAAATTGGATTAGCGAAGAACTAGTCGATGATGTTGTATTTGAAAAAGAGGATTGGGCAACCGTGTATGTGGTTGTCTGTGGAGTGCTAGAAGAATTATTTGGATTAATACCATCCGAACCAAGTTTTGTCCATATTTTTAGGTACGAAAAGTCCTTTATAGCGTATCCTGGAGTTATCTCGTACACCAGACTCTGATCGTCTGTGTTTGACAGTTCAGAAAAACTATCTCCAGAAATAGGAGCAAATTGTCCAATAGTATTTCCAAGACTCGTAGAGGTAGATGCGTGTTCGTAAATGTATCCAATAGAAGCACCAGAAATAGAACCACTAATTCCGTACAAATACAGTCTGGCGTTTGTAGAAGTAACTCCAGGACTTAATTCTGGATCGTACCCGTGAACGTATCCAGTTGCAACAACAGAACCAGGAGTGTTTATAGGGCCACGACGAAAACGAACAATAGCAGACCCTTGTGCAACTGTGCTGAGTTTGGTTGACAGGGTTTGACCGTAACCAAAAGTGAAACCACCTGGAGGACTCAAAGAAGCTCCCATGCTTACACCCAACCAGTTTCCAACAGAGAACGGATACCGCTTGTTTGATTCTATCTGAGTTTCCCGTGCGCGAGAAATTCCAATCACTTGCGGATACTGATTGTCTAATTCGTATCCGTACAAATAAGCCTTGCCAGAGCCGATAAACGCATTAAATTGTGAGGTATCACTATTATTTGGTTTTATAGTAACTTCAAAAGGTTTTACGGTATACGATCCAGACTCATCGTATGTTCTACGAGCAAACACACGCTCGATTTCCCCATATGAAACCCGATCTACCCGTTTAGTAATTCTGCCGTTTTGAAACTTTAACAACTCCACAAAGTCTGTGGATGCCTGTTCAAAATCTAACTGAGACAGTACCAAATTTATCTTGTAGCGATCTGAACCTGGTGCATTGTAGTTGTAAGACCCAATTGCAGGATCGCGTAGTGTGTTGTCTTCTTGCTCTGTAACAGAATCTCTGACAAGAGAAAATCCTATTTTTTTAGACAGATCAGAAAAATTATTAAAAGAAAAATCACGCACATTATTATTCACTCTAAATGGCGTAAAATTCTGCAATGTGTTTCGTACAAAGAACCCGTCAATATAAAAAATTCCTTCAGAAATGGTTAATAGTTTACAGTTCCCAGTAGTGACAAATCCAGTCACAGGAGAAGACGCAAGAGTATAAGATGTTGCAACTCCAGTCTTTGTCCATTTAAAAGTAGAACCAAGATTAGTTCCTGAAACAAAATCAACAACCAATATGAGTTTTCTGTCAGTTGAGTAGTCTGGATTAATGTAGTGAACAACTTTAGCTTTGCTGGAGTTTACTGCTCCAGCTACAGGCAAGGGTTCTAAAAGTCCCCCAACAAGGCCAGAGTAGTCTGATACGCCAGAAAGGGAAGTTTCTGTCCCAACATCAACTGAAACATACGAAACATTTCGTACACTGATAGACCCACCAACAATTCGTGATCCGTCTTTAAAAATATGATCACCAATTTTTGAAATTTGATCCTGTAACACTGTTTGTAATTGTGTAAGCTCACGCGCCTGTAAAGCGTAACCTGGCTTGAACAACACTCGCAAGAAGCCCTTGCTTGCATCAAAATCGTCGTAGTAAGGATTGGTATTAAAAATACTAGGATCGTATGCCATGTGTTCCTCTTAGAATCCTAAACGAAGTCTAAATTCTTCTTCTTGTCCTATTGTTCTTTTGATTTGCCGTATATTGTCTATGTATATGATTTCGCCCGATGTTCGGTCTATCTCTGGTAAAGATACAGAAGACACAATAAACCCCTGCAAAACTGAACCTGTTATTCCATCCACCTCTACATTTTTAAAGTTACCGTTCACTCCAGTAAGATACAGTTTACCGTAGGAAGGATTAACAAAATCCCATTTGTATACTCTGCCTGTAGCGTAAGAAAAATAACTACTTGATGTACTGCCTTGAACCACCATTGAACCAACAGAGAACGAATTTGGTGTTAGCGGTGTAGTGGTTGTGTCTAACACTCCTGTTACACCACTAACACTAGTTGCAATATCAAGAACGTGAAGTCCGCTGAATGCTGGAGCACTTCCTGCTCCAAAATATGGACTGCCAACTTCTACAATTCTGTACAGGTTTTGTTGATTAGACCCATTACTTAAAAATGCGTACGATTGACTGCTGGGGGGATAATAAGACACAATTACGTCTTCTCCGTACTTTGGACTAACGCTCGATACAGTAGCAGTAACACCAGAAAGTTCTCCTTCTACCGTATATCCTGAAACAAACAAACTACCAGAATCAAAAATTACATCTGCCACATTACTACCAGAAGAATGAAAAAGTACAGTGCCAAACGACTGTAAAGCGTAACCGTATGAGATTCCACCAATCTCTGTTCCGGCAGGAACAGTCTGCTGTATACGCTCTCCCACAGTAAAGTTTCTCCCACTCGCAGGAGCAGAGGAAAACTGAACCGAATAATTGTTTGGACGGTCAAGTCGTGTCACAAAGTTTTGATGAGAAGAAACGGTGCGTACCACCAAAAAATTATTGTTAGTAGCATTTCTATTTGACTTTATTCCAACAACTCGCGCACAAGAAAAAGTTTCTTTTCCAAAGATAAACGAAGTTCCAGTGGACGGAAATGCTGTGGCATCCAGTGTTTGTTCAGTACTAGCGTTTGGAAACAAAGTAATGTCTCGAAAATATAAATTACTCTTTCCTGCAATTTCTCTGCTTCCGTTTGATAACACAGGATTTTTAATTATTCCAAATTGGCGATACGAAGACTCTGGACCACCAACTATTTTTTCAGAGTCTTCTTCGGATACCTCCACAATAATCAAAATATCCTGTACTCCCAATTCGCTTAATATATTGCTTCCGTGACCGTTTTTTGGTGACAGCACACCTGTGAGAATTGGATGTACTGAAGTGCTTGTTTTTGTGGTGGGTATATCAAGAGTAATATTACTGTAATTTTTTCCACTATTAACCACAGTAACCGAAGAAATTTTCTTGGAATTGTCCATGTTTGGTTTACTAATAAGCCCGTATCCGTCACCAACCGCACGAATATGGGGTGTAATTTCAACAGACGCAAATTGTGAACCATTTGTGGGAGTAACAACAAAGTCTACGGCATCATTTTCCACAGTAAAATTAATATCATTCTCAGTACTAGTAACTGCTGTAATGATTCCGTAGTTATTTACCTGTGAACCATTAACTTGACTTTTGTCTACTCGCATGGCGTAACCAATATAATCTTGTAAAGATGAAGTAGAATTAATTCGCTGACGTGAAATAGAGTCTGTGATTTTGACCGTTTTCTTTGTGTTCGTAATTGTGGAAAAATTACCCACACTAATTGTGTAATAAGTACCCGATTCTGATCCAAGAACACTACTTGTTATTGTTTGATTATACACACCCGCAGAAGCACCAGTAAAACCACTGCCACTAAGATCTATCCGTGTAACAGAAGAGTTTACAGCCTGTATTTGAGTGTTATATTGATTTACTGTTTCGGTGTCGTTTGCGTGATGTGCTATTTCTACAGGAATGTAGTCGGTTAGTTCGTACGGAAGATTGGACTCTTTAGCCGTTCCCAAAAACTTCCATATGTACCCATCACTAGTGCCAAACGGAGAAACAATAGTCTGATCAGGCCGAACTGTAGACGGACTGTTGTTGTTGTTACTTAAACATTTGTAAATATTGTTCTGATCAGTAATCACATAGAAAATTTTGGGATTAGTGTCGTCAAACAGGTCTACAGAATCGCTGTACTGGTTGTAGACCGTTCCTGTTACCCACTCGTATCGAGATATTGCAAAAATAATGTCAGCTGGATTAATTTTCTTATACCCAATAATGTTGTTCATTGCAGAAAATTCAGATCCAACAGAGTCAACATACGAATCTGGAGAAAACTCGTTCTGCCAAGGCGTACCTTTACCAATAAAAAACAAATACTGATTTTCGTTTCTCTCCAATTCGGACAGAAAACTCTCAGCAAAAGACTTTTTGATTGACGCTTTTAAGTAACTAGACATTAAAATTCCTTTTTAACCTGATACACCACCGTATGTATCACCCGAAAGCACTGTTCCATTTGGAAGACGAGTGCCTTCTGACTTGTATGTCTGGTCTGGAAGATGGAAGAATGTTTGCAGAGTAATGCCTCCAAACTGAGTATTCGGTTGTATATCTCTTAACCCCTTACTGTTTGGATGGTGCTTAATTGACCAGTACGTGAGTCCTACTAGTTCTGCACTTGGGTGAGATGAAACAAACGAGTCTGGTAGTGAGTCAGTAAGTTTATATTTTTTAGAAAGATACGAGTACACAGACTGCCGCTCGGTTTCAGTCAATTTTCTGTTGAATACTATTACTTCATGTACTGTTCCTGAAAAAGAATGTGGTGGATTTGTTGTGGAATTGGTTAGATCCGTTATCCAATTGCTGCTACCTACGATATTTGTAGAGTTTGCAGTTTCTCGTACATACGATCCTAAACGAGACAGAGTAACAGGTGCTGAATTACTTATCTCTTCACCAGCAATAAAATTGCCTTCATCATCCGAATCTATTAGTTCGTCTGGCATATACTCTCCTCTGGTGTGTTACAAACCAAATCTGCTCCGCAGAGCATTAAAGTTTTGTTGGACTTCTGCCGGATTCAAAGCGCGTGAGTACACACGAGTGTTTGAAACCGAGCCTCGCCAAGAAGTATTTGTTCCATTGTTATTAAATCTTTTACCGCTTGCACGATTCGCTATGTAGAATTCAACATTTCCGTTATTACTGCTACCTAACTGTTCTTTTCCACTTATTCCAATGGTTGAAGTGTCTGGTGAAATAAACACGGAAGTATCATTCACAGTGCCTGTAGTGGTGATCTTTACTCCATTTTTGTAAACTGTGTACCGAGTAGTTGTTCCATCGTATTCAGAAACACACACCACATGGTGCCAAGTATTTGCCACGAAAAATCCTAAGTTTGATTTAATTAATATCTGCGTGTTGTTCGGATGATACACGCTCCACAAAAATGCAGTGTAATAGTTACCGAAATATGGAAGACTACCACCTCCCATGTACATATCAGTCTCGTAAAGGACGGACGGTTTTACCCACGCCTCCCATGTAATGTTTCTGTTGGTGCCAAACACCAGTGGAGTATTTGTAGAGATTACACCTGGACCGCCGGTAAACACCACAGACCCGCCTCCGTCTGGTGTGTAACCCACTTCATTTATGACTTCCATGTTCGCACCACTACTACTTAAATCGTTCACGGTGTTAATGCTGCTGCTTGTCAGAGCTTCAATTGAGAGTTCATTGCCGTCAACCACCTCAATTCTGGGACGAGCAAACTGTACTTCTTCTCCCCTGTTGTTACATTGATACAAGAACGTACGAATACTGCTTCTTGCGTTTGTGGAAGTCCAAACTTTGTCGCCATACTGATTTCCTGTTAAAAATCCTGTGTAGGTTGTTCCTGTGTTGGGCAGATAGTACCCGCTGTTGGAGTGATTGGGGCCTGTTCCGCTTCCTATAGGGTGAACGTGCCCAACAACCAGTACCCACTGATTTTGCTTTCCACTCCACGCCAGTTGGGATGGATGCTGAAAATCAAAAAATGAATTGTTGTCTAGTACTCCATCACTTCGCCTTATAATAGGAAGACCACCACTAGTCGCAGTGGTACCAGGACCAAAATATACTGCTCCATTATTCAACACCGCTCGGTTTATCCATACAGAGTACCTGTACATTTTTGTGCGGTCTATTGGCACTTCAGGAGAAACAAAACCAGCATTACTCATGTAATTCCCGTGAAGATGAGCTTTGCCGTGCCACACTGTTTCCGGTTTTCCCGAAGGTCCAGTCTTGTATCCAATTTCGTTTGAGTTGGGAGTTCCTAGACTGGCACCTCCAATATAATCACGAATCGAATAACCATTAAGATAACTGTTGTGTGACCGTATGGTTGTGCCTGGAATATCAACATCAGTACCCGCAGGATACGGTTGCAAGAACACACGACCTATACGGTATGCTGTATTCGGAACTAAACCAGTAAGCCCTATGAGATTGTTGGGGCAGATAGGGGATGCTACTGTTCTTGTTCGTGTAACACGATACCATCCACCACCCAAAGGTTCAACTGTACTTGAGTTAGCAGGAGGATATCCACCGTCTGCAAAAGTAGGCCCACTCACCGGATCGTATAGGTACACACCAATAGAATTTGGAATGGCTACACCGTCTTCCCTACGAATGGTGAACGAAGCAGTCCAAGTGGTGGACTTGGTGGTAGTGTCTACCCACGCGTTTGCAGCTGCGCCGCCTCCAGTATACCTGTTCAAATAAACATTGTACTGCGCCCCTGTCGTGAACCTGTGTACTGGATCCCCACCCAATTCCTTATCTGCGGCATCACCTAAAGTTACACCATCGGCAATGAATCCTGCTCCATCTCCTTGCCACATCGTTGGAGCAATAGGGCCAATAATGTTTACGGGTGTTTCACGGAACGGATACGGATCAAGCAGGTTTGCAGATTTTGCACTGGCAAACCCACCAACCGAAGCACTCTTACCTGGATCAAAATTAAACATTAAACCACTTGCCATAGAGTACTGTTCTCCTGATGGAGCACCAGTTGAAATTATTCTACGACCAGTAATTAGAGAGCGATTAAGTGAAGCGTCCCCGTTCAGATACGTTTGTATTTGATTGTTACTGTCTCGTGTCCACTCACCAATTACCAGTCCCATACACGCTCCAGACACATGGGGATCGTATGAAATAGTTGTTTGTTGTTCGCTGGGTCGGCCTCCATCAGGACGAAATCCCACAAGACCTGTTCTCTTAGGATACAATAGGGTTCCTAGTGGTGTAACAGAATAAAACCCTGATGTTTGATTCGCGGCAATGCGATCAACACTGTTGTAAGACCGATTAAAC
>Ga0194133_10002582_pt1 | contig 27693 bp, 25 predicted proteins | sample TA2KigOf40mmetaG_FD_155448 | JGI IMG/M metagenome (GOLD analysis project Ga0194133, IMG submission 155448) | Freshwater microbial communities from Lake Tanganyika, Tanzania - TA2015055 Kigoma Offshore 40m | ecosystem: Environmental > Aquatic > Freshwater > Lake | place: Tanzania: Lake... | reverse complement strand
TTACTGGTTCTTCCTTTACTGGTTCTTCTTTTACTGGTTCTTCTTTTACTGGTTCTTCCTTTACTGGTTCTACTTTAAAAAGTGGATGTTGTTTTGGTTTTGGTTTTGGTTTTGGTTTTGGTTTTGGTTTTGTAGAAGTATCACTCTCTGTATCGCTGCTACTATCAGATATTTCCAACTTGGTCTTACAGAATGACCGAAATTTACTGTTTAATTCTTTTAGTGTAATACGTATTGTAGACATCAATATATTGCTTTTATCACCAACAGCACGTTTGTTAGAACCAATACCAAGTGGAACATTTAATTTTTTGCTCATATATTTTAATTCATGATATATGTGATTAGAATATCCATCTTTTTCTTGTTTTGTTAGTTTGACATCTCCAAAGCATCGGCCATTTCGCTTAATATACATAACGTCATTATATTGATGTGTATCTTCATATTGAGTTCCTTTTGTGGTTAAAGAAATCAGATTAACCTCCTTAACGGATGGTTTTTCTTTGAATGCTTGAAACTCCTCATCCGAAGCTTTTTTAAATTTACATTCACCTTTTTCATATTTTTTAATTTGTGGTCTCCCAGTTTTTGTAAGTGTTTCGCGAAACACTTCAGAAATTTCACATTTACCGTTAATATCAGTATAAAATATATTTACCTTTTTATTGTGAACCATTGATACTATATCATCTTTTTCTTCTACTTTTTTACCATTGACAGTAATTTGGATAATTCCATCTCTTATAAGGTCGCTCATTTTGTCGCTGATTTCTTTTTGAAAACTTGTTTCAAACTCGTTACAATTCAATTGAATACCTTTTACAGTGTCAAATGTTATATCACTGTCTCTTAAATTCGACAAAATGATTGACGACCCACTATAATAAGGATGTCTCTCACGAAAGGTTTCTTCTGAAATACATTCAAAACGAGTAGGCTCATAACTTTCTTCAGGATTTACGCGATTTGACATTTCAACAAAGTCGAAAATGACACGAATAAATGAAATGTTTCCATTTTCATCAACACACCTTGTATTAATTTCCGCAGTTTTAGCTAAGAAAATCATCGCTTTTTTAAGTCCTGTTCCAAATTCGGAAGTCTCCCTGTCATCCATAGTTTGACCTATCCGTATATGACCCATGTTCAGTGGATTTTGCGTACTGTCTTTGTGAATATCTTTAAACCCGTGTGGTATATTATCTGATATAGTAATTTTATATAATGAATTATCATCGTATTCAAAGTTAATATCACATTTGGCATTGAAATCATCTATAATTGCGCCAATACCATGAACATTGTCAATAATATCACATAGCGCAGAACCTAGTGTGTTATTTTCAGCTAGAATTTGCTTAACCAATGATTTAAAATGTTGGCATCCTATCTTAGGCACAGAATGAGTCGAAGTCATTGTTGTATTAAATGTGCTTGAAGTAAATGCTTTGAATGCTTTATAATATATTTTACATTAACCCTTATAAATAATATTTATTTCAATTTTTTTTATACTTATATACTATTTATTTGCCTGGATAAAAATATATTATCTCTTGTAAAATATAATAAAAACTTATATTATATTTAACTATGTCAACTACACCAGATAGCCATAAATTAATGCTTTTTTTTGGTAAACACAATTGTTTACCCCATATCAAACAAACTCAATCAACTAATATTTTATTCAAAAAAATGTATGAAGAAATTGATACTTCTATTAAATATATTAATCAACTTAAACACGAAATGGGTGACCATTTTTATAAATTAAAAATAGAGAAAATCCAGTTTGTTAAACAAATACCCAAACCCAGCACTTTTCCACCTGACAGTTTCCCTCGGGTTGTTCGAAAACATATTGATGAAAATTCATTGTCTTCTCTTACATATTCATTTCAATTATTCGAACGCCCAATCACAATTATTTTTTTAATTGAAGATGATAAACCTGAAATGTATATTGATAAATATAATACTTATGTAGACCGTATGCTAATTTGGTTACATATTGTGAACAAATATGCTTCTAAAAATTGCGTTGAGGATTTAACAATATTTATTTATCACACCATATTAAAAAAGGAATTACCAAAATCGTCTATTGAAATACTAAATGAATGTCACATTAATACCGCTTTTACAGCGTCGTGTCCTAAAAAATCGGAAATTGTTGTATTCAGAAAGGAAGAATGGTTCAAGGTTTTTATACACGAAACATTTCATAATTTTGGTTTAGATTTCTCTGATATGAATGTCTCTGACGTTCATTCAAATATATTATCTATTTTTCCTGTAAATTCAAATATTAATTTATATGAAGCTTATACTGAATTCTGGGCTAGAATTATGAACGCATTATTCTGTAGTTATTTTAATACAAAAAATGTAAGCGGTAAAAAAAATATAAACGAATTTATCAAGAACACAGAATATTTTATGAATTTTGAAATTATGTATGCTTTTTTCCAAATGATAAAAGTATTACATTTTATGAATTTAGAATATAGACAGCTATACGATACGGATATTGAATCGGATAATATCAGAAAAACATTGTATAAAGAAAACACTAGTGTTCTCTCTTATTATGTTATTACACTTATATTAATTTATAATTATCAATCATTTTTATTATGGTGTAGCACAAATAATGATAACTTGTTACAATTTAAAAAGACTAGCACCAATCAATACAGTTTTTTCAGATTTATTGAAAAAAAATATAAAACAAATAAGTTTATTGAATATATTGATTGTTCAGCTAATTTATTCAAAAAAGTAAATGACGCACAAAAAAAAAGTGACCCGAAAAAGCACAAAAATATTAAATATTTAATGAATAATTTGCGAATGACTATATGCGAATTAGGATAAATTATAAATTATAAATTACAATATATTTATTTTATTCTACTCTAGGTTATTTTATTCTACTCTAGGTTATTTTATTCTAATCTAGGTTATTTTATTCTACACTATGTTATTTTATTCTACACTATGTTATTTTATTCTACACTATGTTATTTTTTGTTACGATGTGTCCAGCAATTTTCTTCGCATTTGTAACAAACCTTGCCACATACATTGCCTGTTTTGGTAATAATTTGACAAATATATTTATATTGACTGTTACCCATTGGTTTCTTGTTGGCTTTCCATTCTCTACTTGCTTCATCAAAATCAATGTTTACTTCTAATTCTTTAAACGTATTATTACTGTTTGTAGTAATAATATTATTATTAGTATTATTTACTAATAATTGTTTTTTTACTTGATATCTAGTTAGCATTGTATTTATAATTGTTATAATGATATATGAAATATAAAAGTATTTCAATTTTTTCTAAAATATCGAAAAAGGGTATCAAATGATTATATATTAAAATAAATTGTATTAAATATTTGGTTGATAATATATAGAGAAACATACATCAATTTAATGGGAATTAAATATCTAAATCGCTTTCTGAGAGAAAAATGTCCAGAATCTATTACTCATATTGAATTTTCTGAATTATCTGGTAAAAAAATAGCTATTGATATTAGTATCTATTTATATAAATATGAAGCAACTGATTCTTTACTCGAAAATATATATCTCATGTTAGCGACATTTCGTCATTATAATATTATTCCTGTTTTTATTTTTGACGGTAAACCTCCTGAAGAAAAAAAGGAATTATTAAAGAAACGCAAAGAAGATAAAATAACCGCACAAACCGAATATAATGAGTTGAAGGCCAAACTAGAAACAATTGGCAATAATGTAAAAGAAGAGGATAAACTCGAAATTATTACTGAAATGAACGCACTTAAAAAACAATTTACAACTATTAACAGAGCAAAGATTAATAAAGTAAAGGAATTAATTCGCGCTTATGGTGCTACATATTATGATGCCCCTGGAGAGGCCGACGCTCTTTGTGCTATGTTAGTTATTACAAATAAGGTCTGGGCTTGTTTAAGTGAGGACATGGACTTATTCGTTTATGGATGTAATAAAGTATTACGATATATGAGTTTAAGTAAACATAATGCTATTATATATTATACAAAAGGAATAATTGATGAACTAGATATTACTCAAAAGGAATTTAAAGATATTTGCGTCTTATCTGGCACTGATTATAATACGAGTATAAATAATGTATCAAGCAATAATATTAATTCAGTGTATTCATTATTTAGTAAATATAAAAATGAAAAACGTAGCAATATAGAAAATAAAACATTTTACGAGTGGATAAATAACAACAAAATTGTATCAAATGAGGCGGATAAAATTGTTGAACCAATGTATTTAAATGTAGAACTATTGAATAAAATAAGTAAAATGTTTGACTTCTCTAATGAACTATTTAATAAGTTCAAGGATATTAAAATTGTAAACGGGCACATACAAAAAGAAACTATAAGAGATATTATGAGAGAAGATGGATTTATTTTTATTAATTAAGTTTACTTTTTTGGCTCATTTTATTATTGTTAATTTTATATAATAAAAATATATTATATAAAATGTCTTCGGCAAATACTAATTATGGCTCAGGTTCACTTGCTAACAACACTTCTGGAATACTTAACTCGGCATTTGGTCAGGATACATTAAATAAAAACACAAGTGGATATTGGAATACATCTGTAGGAGCATATTCTGGATTAAATAATAATTCTGGAATTAGCAATACGACAATAGGAACAAATGCGTTGCTATCAAACACAACAGGTAGTTATAATACTGCTTTAGGAACTGCTGCGTTGCTATCAAATTCAATCGGTAACCGTAATACAGCGATAGGGTCTAACGCGCTAGAATACAATAAGGCGGATTCTAATGTAGCCATTGGAGCGCAAGCTTTATTTTCTAATACAACTGGAGCTAACAACTTGGCTATAGGAACATATGCTTTATTAAATAATACCACAACAGAAAATAATATAGCAATAGGCAACAATGCTTTGAAGGAAAATAAAGATACAGTAGGTAATGCGCAAAATAGCCGAAATAATATCGCTGTCGGAGTTAATACATTACAAGCTAATACAACAGGAGATTCTAATATAGCTATAGGAACAGATGCTTTGTCAAGTAATACTACTGGAGCTATAAATATTGCTATTGGTAAAAATGCTTTAAAAAGTAATAATACTATTAATGGAACACATAATATAGCAATTGGAAATTTATCATTAGAATCAAATATTAATGGTTATGATAATGTAGCAATAGGTCTCACATCTATAAAAAATAATACAGCAGGCCATAATAATATAGCCTTAGGAACAGCTTCATTATTTAATAATACAGGAGGAAACGAAAATGTATCTATTGGTAGTCAATCATTAAATAATAATACAGGAGGAAGTTCAAATGTAGCTGTTGGGTTTCAATCACTGTTCAATACTACAGGAAGTCAAAACACCGGGCTAGGATACAAAGCAGGCAGTTCAAGTGTAACAGGACAAAATATAACATGTATTGGATATAATGCGCAACCATCTTCTACCTCAGCTTCCAATGAAATCACATTGGGTGATGCGAATATATCAGTTTTAAGATGTAATGCTACAAGTATTACATCATTGTCTGACGAAAGATTCAAAGATAATATGTTAGTATTGGATAAAACTAAATGCTTAAAGTTTATAAACAAACTAAATCCTATTACATTTACATGGAAGCCTGAAGAAATTAAAATAAACAAATATGGTCCAAATTCGGAGGAATTAGTATACAATCGTCTTGCTGGCAATGAAATTGGTTTTAAAGCTCAAGAATTACAGTCTGCTTTATCAACAGAATCCCTTACAGTTCCTGGATTAGTTATTGATATAAATCCATCCAGACTGGAAGCGACTTACGGAAAATTAATACCCGTATTAGTTGCTAGTATCAAAGAATTGACATCAAAGATTGATGCGCTACAATCTGAGGTTTCTAATTTAAAAACCATACCATAAATTTTTAAATTATCGTGGCCGAAGATTATCGTCAATATTTTCCTTAATATATATACAAATATTTTATTTTATTGAAATATTTGTATTTCCACATTTTCAAATACTATTTCTCTCATTGTTTCCTTTTCAAGAGGTAAAAATCAAGTGAATTTATTTAAGCAACTTACAAATGTATGGAATACTATAGGTTTCCGCACACCATTTACTAAATCCCGAACCGTGTTCATATACAGAATATGAATTTACTTGCGAAGCAAAAGATATTAAGTAAAAATCTAAAAGCACATTTTGTAACTTATTATATTCATTATCGTCACCTTCTCCCGTATGACATATTTCGTTGAAATTCATTTTTATAAAAGGATAATATTTTGATATACTTTTTTTCAAATTTATATTATCGGAAATTAACAAATAATTATTGGTATTTGGTTGTAAATTTAATAAGTCATAATTTAACAATTTTAATTTACTTGTTGTATTGATATTTATATTTATATAAGACTCGGATTCTGAAATACTTTTGTTGTTATGCTCATTAATATTTTTTAGTAATTCATCATCACCATAACGAACATGTAAAACTATATATTCTTTTTTAATTAATGATAACCTAGATAATTCTGATTCAATTAATACAGTTAATTTATCTGTTGGTTTCAATATATATTTCATGTATTCTTTATGTTCATCATCTATAAATACATTTGGATAGGTTATTACATATACAAACTTGTGACTATTATATTTTTGCTGATTATATAAATAAAATGTGAAATCATTATTAATTGTAAAATCATATGTTGTTGTTATAATGCTATTTTCTAAAATTTCTGGATTGTAATTAATATGCTCAAATTTATTAATGTTAGGGAATGTTATATTGGATTGTTTCGAATATATTTCTAAAAATTGTGATATAGGATGATTACTCATATTTATAGCACATGTTAGTTCATACTCTTTACAGTATTGCATTATAAAATAAGAACCTCGAATAAAATCCCCTAATCCGGTTGGATTATAAGTGTAGTTATCGCTATTAACATACTTATATTGATATACATTTACGATTTTCTCTCTTTGTAACTTGGAAAAATATAAAAACATATTTATTTGTATTTTTGTGTAAGGTTTACCCTTATAAAGTTCTTCTACTTCTTCTACTTCTGTTTTTTTTACATTTTTTATAAAGTTATTGAATTTTTTATTTGTATTGTTATAATTTCCATTTATCATTATTTTTTCATTTGTGTATAATTTTTTTAATGGTCGTCTTTCTCTAGGCTGCGCGGGTTTAACATCGGTTATTTCTTTTGGACCGATTACTGCCCTTGGCCCTGTTATTGCTCTTGGCCCGATTATTGCTTTAGGACCTGTTATTGCTTTTGGTTTCATTAATGTATTTATTATATATTGAATAAAATAAATTAAAGTTTATTCGCTTTAAAATATATTATATTTTTATTATGTTAGACTTATTTAATCAAAAATACAATTACCAAACATTAAAGGAAAATATTTATGCTGTCAGTTTAAGAGATATATTAAAAACCCAGAAACTATCTTCTGACTTTTGTGTAAAATATATTTTAAATACTAATTATCAACTTAATAAAGAAGATGAAAATATCAGTGTTTCAGAAGTTCTACAATTACAGCCTCACATTTCTAAACAACAATTATTGATTTCAATTTCTACTTATAGTCCAGATGACGACAGCTTTGAAGATTTTGATAGTTATTCTAAGCGACATTAGTATTTGAATTAATATAACTGAATTGTTTCTTTTGATACCACTTTTTCATAAGTGGAATCAAAAATATTTATTTCGATTGTTTTACTAGTGTTTATTGTTATTTTATGTTTTATTGTATTTATATTTTTTTAGATTTTATGTTTTATAATTTATTGATTTTTTTCTATGTTTTTATGTTTTTATGTTTTTATGTTTTTATGTTTTTATGTTTTTATGTTTTTATGTTTTTATGTTTTTATGTTTTTATGTTTTTATGTTTTTATGTTTTTATGTTTTTATGTTTTTATGTTTTATTGTATTTATATTTTTTTAGATTTTATGTTTTATAATTTATTGATTTTTTTCTATGTTTTTATGTTTATTTATATTGATTTAAGCAGTGCTGGAGTCAGCAGACTTTTGGAAGTGAGGAGACATAAATCTCTGGAGGTTGAAGTATGTGAGCTCATCAGTATTCTTCAACTTCAAAAGGGATTGAAGCTTGGAATCAGGGTTAATCTTGCGACCATTGGTCTTGTCCTGTAAATCGTGGGAGCGGATATACAAGTTAATCTCACGAGTCACGTCAGTTCTAGCCATCTCAGTTCCCTTATCCTTTCCAAGGAAAGAAGCTAGCTCATCACTGATGCGAGTGGGCTTCACAAATCCGGAAGGAGCACGGCTACCAGTGCGCTTTCTCTTCTTGGAGCTGGACTTTTGAGCAGTCTTCAACTCACGAGACCACTTCTTCTCAAGATTTCTATACTCAGTCTTGAGGGAAGCAATCATAGAGCTTAGCTGGTTAAGCTTAGACATAAACTCAACGGATTGAGCAGTAATGGATGCCTCAAGCTCAGCAACAGCAGCATCCTCAGTGGAGGGCTCTTGGGCATCGGTCTTGGGGGCAACCACCTTCTCGGCCTTGGGAGCAACCACCTTCTCAGCCTTGGGGGGCTTAGGGGTCTTGACCTTGGACTCAACAGGAGCAGCGACTACGGGAGTAGCTACAACAGCCTCGGTCTTAGGAGCGACAACCTTCTCGGCCTTGGGAGCCTTAGGGGTCTTTGCCTTTGCTTGCTCAACGGAAGCAGCAACAACAGGAGCGGGTTCGGAAGATTCAGAAGTCTTTGGTTTGCTTGTCTTTGTAGGAGCCATCTTATTATACTATACTAAAGGAATATCTTTTTAAGCTGTTTAACGCATTAATATATATTATTTGTGATTGATTTAGGTCTTGTTAAATAATATATATTTCATTTTTATTGTTTATGGTATCCTTCATTACATGTAGCTAAACGCTTGATATAACCAAGGCAATGATGTAGCAGCATCTGGGTTTACTAAAGTTAATGCCCCAATTACATAATAGGCGCCTAAACATTTATTGTCTCTATCAATTCCATAATTTACAAATTTTTCTAAAATAACTAAAACATATTTGCGAATATCATCTATATTTTCCATTATATTCAATTGATTAAAATATACCACGTTAGGAAATGGATTTCCAATAGGGGGGCATATTGCTCTTTTTGTCTCCATCGATAATGGAGCTCGATAATCCCATATATCTAATAATTCTCTCAACATTCGAATTAATCGTTGTTTATTTAAATCCATAAACCATTTTGAGTTTGTATAATTTCCTAAAGCATCCATATTTTGAAATAATGTTAGTGCACGTAGTTCCACTGATTTTTTCACAGATATTTCCTCTTCCACTTGTTTGACTTCTAATTCGATATCATATTTTAACAATTTGCTTAACCTTAATAATCTATTCATATTTTGTATTGTCTCTGCCGATATAATAAGTCGATTATATGGATTTTTTACCTCTCCATTTTGTGTGGGTATCAGATTATTAATAGACAACAAATCAAAACCATAAATGAATCCATCAATATCTCTAAAACTAAAAAACTGTTCATTCGCCAAATCAGAAATATTATCCATTGTCAAAAAATCAGTGACATTTGTACATAAATATTTTTTTTTGAAAGCAGGGCCGCGGTATTTGATACACGCTCGAACAAAAAAACCTCTTGTTATTTTTTGTATTTTTACAGCATATTTCGATAAAAATAAGAAGGAATATATTTTTGAAACATAATCTGTTTTGTTTCCAGATATTTTTAATTTATATGCCGTATTTATTTGTTTCAATTGTGAAACGTTGTAATTGTTTATCAAGAGAAAATCATGCTGTGAAAAATTAGGAATTATCATAGTCTCGTTTGTCACCTTCTCTTGTTTCAAACCCATTCTAGCGCTATGACTTTTATAAATGTTATCACATAATTCATCAAATAAAATTATTCCATTGGGTTTTTTCGATTGCTTTATTTTACTTTTTGTATTTATCTTATTTATCTTATTTTTATTACTTATATTATCTACATTGTCTTGAATAATATTTTCTAGTATCAATTGATTATCAGTTGGTAAATTCATTTCTCTCTTGTAATTATATTATATTTGTATAATCTTTTTGTATCTTTTTTATTTATTATTTATTATTTATTATTTTTATTGATTTTTTGATTTATATTATTGCTTCTAATACGTGCTATAAAAAATAAATAATAAATTAATTGTATTTGTTTATGCTCTAAATCTGAATTATTAATTATAAAAAAAATTGATTTAAAGATTCAATGTATAAATATAGTATACTATAAAACAAAATGAGCGACTCAATCATCGACGGAACTAATATTGATACTAATGTGTTTTCATATTCCAATCCCAAGGCACACGCTTCGGGTGGAAAGGTAGTTAATTTATATAATAAATTTAGCAAAGAATCATTATCTATATCAACCCCACTTATGTTAACTTGGGGTGCTCAAGAGGGAATGGACCAGCAAAAAAATCCTACTGGAAAATATACTTTGGCTTTACAATTTCCAAATGCTGATTTCCCTAATGCTGATTGTGAGTTATTCCTTAAATCAATGCGTGCTTTGGAGGCTAAGGTTAAGGCTGATGCTATGGCACATTCAAAGGAATGGTTTGGAAAGGTTATTTCCAGTGCTGATGTTATGGAGGAAAAGTTCAATGTGATGTTAAGACATCCCAAGATTAAGGGAACTCAAGAACCTGATTTAACTAAGGCACCAACCTTGACTGTTAAGATTCCTTGCTGGAGTGGTGTTTGGAAGCCTGAGATTTATGATGAAAATGGTGAGGGACTTTATATTAATGGTAGTGTGAACAGTCATTTGACTCCACTTGAATTCCTCAAGCCAAAGACCCACGTAATTTGCTTGTTACAATGCGGTGGATTGTGGTTTGTTAATGGAAAAGTATCCATTACTTGGAATTTGAAGCAAGCTATTGTTCAAAAGCCTAAGGCTTCTATGGAAGGACAGTGCTTTTTGAGACCTAAGGCTGCGGATAAGGAAAAGCTAAAGTCATTGCCTCCTCCAGAAGATATTGTTGAGCCTGATGATGGACAAGTTTCTACACAGGTAATTGATTCAGATGACGAGGCGGATACTCCTGCTCCTACTCCGGTTCACGTTGCTCCTGTTGTTGTTGCTCCTGTTCAAGTTGAGCCTGTTGTAGTGGATGAAGCTGTAGAGGTAAAAGCAAAGAAGAAGATTATTCGTAAGAAGACTGATGCGTAAGTAATAAACGGATGCGTAATTAATAAATATAGTTAATAATTAAAATATAAAAAATATATCTAATATCATTAAAAATAAAAAATTTTGTTTTTTTTTATTTTTATTTATTGTAAAAATTAAATACTTAATTGATGATGTTATAATATTACAATATTATAATATAATGTCTAATGAAACAATAATCAATGCTATTTATGATGTATTTTCACCATTCGTTGGACGTGATAATATAAATATACAACAGCAAACTGAACCTATTTATATTGTAATACGTCGCTCGGAGCCTCTATGTTATTTTTTAGAGTTGTATATCTCTACGAGAGAAAACAATAATATATTAGTCCATAAACTTGATAATTGTCACGAAAAAACTATGGGAGCAAAGTTATTAAGTTCGGTAGAGATTTTAGCAAAACGCATTGGAAGTAGTAAAATCAGTTTAATCGATGCGTCTAAACTAGAAATAGCCGGTGCTTCTGTATCACTTAAAACATTATACAATCTAACAACAGGTCAAAGTTGGTATAATAAACTTGGATATATTTGTAAAGATGAAGATTATGATACAGCACTTAAAGAAAATAATACTAAAATTACAACAACTACTATGAGAGAATTTTCGGAAGAAATTGAAACGCAAATATATCAACCAATAGACACATTGTTAGAAAATATAAAAGAAGAATTTTCTGAGTTTGATTTAGATATTGACAAAACAATTCAGGAGTATTTTACTATTGTAAAAAACATATTACAGCAATATAGTAGTGCTAATAATAGAATAAAAAATAAAAATATTCGTTTATTAATAGATTTAGTTAATTTTGTAGATGATGCGAATATTATTACAACTCATGTGGTTAAGGATTGTATTTTAATTAAAGAAATGAAAACATCAGGTGGTAAGAGAGCTAGTCGTATAAATCGAAAAAGACATACTGTTTTTAAGAAAACCAAAAAAATACACCCACGTCTTCGTAAAAGGTCTTCACTTAATAAATTAAAACGCAGTAAAACAAGAAATAAATATAACAAATAAATATAACAAATAAATATAACAAATAAATATAACAAATAAATATAACAAATAAATATAGAAATAAAACTAACACAAAACTATTTTTACAATTATATCCGATTTATAATTTATATTATATATATCTTTTTCTATTATTTGAGATATACCTTGCTTTTTTAATGTATAATATTGTTCCTTTTTCATATACAATTGGCTCACAGGTATTTGTATTTGTCTATTATTTAATGGTATACAAATATTTCTCTCACCCATAATTAAATTACTTATATCTGCTGCCTGTATTTTGGTTTCGATATAAATATTATTATCCTCATCTATCGTCATATTTTCAGGTAAATCTGGATTACATAAAACAATTATGTCTCCATTTGGACTGTCAAAATACAATTCATTATGCCATAATGGAACCAAATAAAGTTTGTTGTCTACATATAGCTTATAAATATTGTTCTCTAATAAATCATTGAGAGAAGGATTCAATACAAAAATCATATCATTTTCATATTTTTGTTTTATAATGGATTCTATTCGCTCCAAGGTTGTATTACTTACGTGTAAAATGTATTTGTATTTAAACAAAAAATTATAAATTTCTAAGGTTGTCTCTTTATCTAGTTCTTCAAATAAGCTATTTAGAGAAATATTTGAATAACCAATCACAATGTCTTTTATAATTTTTATAATCAAATCTTTGTAACTACAATTACCTTGTAATATTTCATCAATAAAAACATTCAATAAATTTGTATACATATTTTTACTTTCAGAATGAGATGAATGAGAGAAATAGTTATTGAAAAAATCTGACCCACTTTTATTTGGTTCTCGTATATTACCATTTATAGTATTTAACTCTTTTAATAAATAATCATATGCTTCGTTTATTTTTTGAAATTTCTCTTTTGAAACTATTGTGTTACCATTTTTGTCTGGGTGATTTATTAATGCCTGCTTGTGATATTTTTTCTTTATATATTCTTGTGTAATATCCGATATTTTCATTTCATTTAAATTAATATCTAATATTTCAAATGCTTGTTGGATATCCATGGATTATACTTATTAAATAAAACAAATAACTTTCTAAATGATAAATAGGACGATAGTTATTATTATAAAATTTTAAAAAACTGTATGTTTTTAATAATGTATTAGACAAATTGTTCCTTTTTATTAATTTTTTATTTATTATTGTTTCTAAAATATACCAAATACAATCTGTAATGTCTAAATTATATATGAAAATATCGTATAAATAGTCACGAAATTTGAGAAATTTTAAATTATTAATATCCAGCATCTCTTTCAAAATTTTATCGCAAATAATTTTGTGAGGATACATCAATTCATTGCTGTTTATATGAATATTTTTTATATTGGTAATATTTTCTATTTTTAAATCAGGAGGTAACTTAGTTTTACAGCATTTTTCATAAGATAATTTGGTTGGTCTAGACATATTAATTACCTCACAACAATTTAAAATATTATCAGGAATAAAACTAATTTCTTCGGTTATTAAAATAAATTTGATATCAATATTTGAATCATTATTGTTTTGCATATAACTGTAAAAGTTTTCTAATAATTCGCTATGTATATGATGAAATTCCTTACACACTATGATGCCAGATTTCTCTGTTTTTGCTGAAATAATATCTACGATTTGTTGATATATTTCGTGCCATAATAATTTAGAATTACAACCTAAAAGAGACATATCTATTTCGTAATGAATATCACTAATTTTAAAATAATACACGTCTTTGTTAAAAATAATGCTTAATTTTTTTTCATACTTTAGTTCTGAATTACTATATTTTTTAATAGCATATAGCATTTGACTGTATTTGCCTATTCCACCCGTTCCGTAAAATATTAAGTTACCCATATTACTTAACTGCTTTGGAAATTTGGCATAATATTTTTCTAATTTTGGATGTAAATTTATCTTGTTTACCGCAGTAATATATTCTTCATAATGGGTTTCTTGAAATTTCATTATTATAAATTATATAATATTGTGTATACTCTTTATTATATAATTAAACATATACATAATTCAAATACTATTTCTCTCATTGTTTAGTTTCGTAATTCGTTTTGTTTATCATTTGTAAAAACTTAGAAACAATTCAATTAAATTATATACTTGTTGTTATGAACTTAGTTAAAACAATTGAACAATTTGACAGCGATTGTATTTATTTTTGCGACCCAATTAAAAACAATATCATGAATGATGGAAACTTTATTAGAATACTATATTCCACATCTCTGTTTGTCCTAAATGGCATCTATTTAACATTTAACATTAATAACTCTACTATTGAAAAATATTATAACAAATATAAATGCTGCTTTGATGTTAACGAAAATATCAATACTATCGACAACATAAAAAATATTGAAACTAATATACTCAAAAAAATAAACATAAGAGACAAAATACCGCAAATAAAAATAACAGAGCAATTACGATGTGGTAATATTAAAATATTTTCTGAGCAGGACGAAAATACATATACCAATGAAACCAAAAATAATCAATTCCTTTTAAAAATTGCCGGAGTTTGGGAAACCGATTTGTATTATGGAGTAACATATAAATTTATTAAATTATAATTATTTTTACCATCTTGGAAAGGATACAATGAGAGAAATAGTATTTGAATTTATTCATTTATTGTCCAAATATTATTTGTATATTTTGTCTTTAAGTTATTTAATTTACTAAATATATATACCTATATTTTATTTTCACCATTCTCATTTAACAATCCGTTGTATAATTTTTCAAAACAACACCTAATGTTATAATTGTTATTATATTTATTGTTGCCAACAACATCATGAGAGAAAAAGTTTTTCCATTTATTACATTGTTCATTATAAATTCATTTCCATTTACTGCTTTATACATTATCATCAACTGAACTACAGTTATCATTGTTGACGTATTTATGAACAAACTATAATAATCTGTAACACCCTTTGTTATTCTGTCTAAATACATAAATAATATAACTGCTACAGCTAACGATGTTACTACCAACATTAATATTGGCAATAATGTTATCATTTTTCCCATAAAACTTACACCTCCTAATTTTGCCCACATCAAACCAAATAAAAACAACATAGAACTTGATAAAATGATATAACTATATTGTAACGATGATACAACTGAACCTGATGTAGAACCTGATGTAAATAATATTATTAATATTGATGCTACCGCTAATGAATATGATATTGTCTCTAATTTCTTATATAAACCCTCCTCCATCATTTTATAATTATTAACTATATTATTTATTTGTATCCTTTTATTTCTCTCTATTCTACTTTTAGTTTAGCACAACCACAATTCATTGACTTCAATTCATCTACCTCCTTTTGTAATAATTGGATTTTATGGACTAACAATGGTATTATCTCTAAATAATTTATTGCCTTTAGGTTTTTCATTGTCTTATCCGGCTTACTTATCACTAACTCTGGAAAATGCTCCTCAAACTCTTGGGCTATAAATCCATAATGTGTTTCCTTCGATAAATCTGTTTTTAAACTAAACTGTGTAGGTCTAACATTCAACAATTTATCTGTTTTTTCATTTGTTAATTCTACTATATTTTCTTTTAACTGCTCATCTGATGGCGTAACTATAAGCCCATCCACATATAAATTTCCTGGTATATACAAACTTGTTATCTTTTTTGACGCTGGCACTATCACTTGAGTATTTGAATGTAAAGTTGTCGTCCATAGAGGCACAGGAGTTCCTTCATAAAACTCCTTTATATACGCTGTATTGTTTGATTGTCTACCATTGTAATTCGCATTTAAAGACATTATTTTATATATTTTAATAGTATATTTTTAAACATATATTGTAAAATTAATCATATAATTGTAAAATTAAACAATATATTTAATTAGTATGTAATTTATATAAAAAATATATACTAATTTATTATATATGAGCCATTATAATTTAAACAACTCACATCCAATCATTCCTAATTCTAATCAATACTTCTTTGAAAGAAAATTTGTCTCTATCAACTCTGAAGACAGAGACATCTCTAAATATCCTAATGCTTCTGAATTTGAACTTGAACTTCCTCAAGATTATTTAAATGTTCAATCTGTTAAATTATATTCTTGGTCTTTTCCAGCTAATTATAACGTTTTCTCTATCGACCAACAAAATGTTTTTATGAGCTTTAAAATTATTAATCCTTATAACCCAGGTGAAGGCGGTATCAGCGATGTTTTGTTAGAAAGTATATTTGCTTGTTTTTATTATAACCCCAATTTTGAATTCAATATTTTAATTGAAAACGGATTTTATAATCCTACTCAAATGGCTACTGAATTAACTAATAAATTTAACACTTCTGTAACCAATTTTTTGTTTGATGCTCTCAACAATCCAGCGAATTATAATATCCCTCCCGCGGATTATGCTAATTTTGCCATTGCCGCTACATTATTCAAAAATTATGACAGATTCACCAATGTATATAACACCGTTGGACAAAAAATCTGGTTCGGAAACAATGCCGACCAATTTGTTTTAACTAATAGCGTTGCCGCACAGCTTAAAAAAATAAACTTTGATAACTGTATCAACCGCAATGTTTTAAGAAATTATAGCGACTATGGGCTTCCCGGTTTTTTAGGCCTTTCTAAAGAAGACCAACAGGCTTTCTCTGTTATAGAATATATTGATATGAATGATGAGTTTTCCAAATCATTTAACGCTAATGAAGTTATTCCTAGATTTTATTATGGTGACGTCCTTACTGTAGGCGACGATGGTTACTGGTTAGTTCCCACCTTGCCAGGTGCTACTGTCTATTTTTTACAACCTCCATACAAAATTAATTTAATGGGACCCGCTTATATTTTTATGGAAATTGATGGATTAAATTGTATCGACGAAAGTGTTCCATACAGTTATAAATTCTCTAAAGGATATAAATCTTCTGAGTTAGGCGCTGAAACCAACCTGATTAACGGAGGTGTTATTAACTCTGCTTTTGCTAAAATACCCATATCTACTACTCCTATTGCTCAATGGTTTGATAACAGTATGGAACCATTTAAGTATTTTAATCCACCAGCAGAAAGAATACGTAAACTTAAAATTAAATTTAGATATCATGATGGCTCTCTTATTAATTTCGGTGTATTTCCTTATTCATTTATGCTTGAATTTAATATGCTAAGACATCAACAAGAGAGACAATATAATATCAAAGATGCGTATCAATTAGCACAACTACAGGAAAAAAGATATAATCATTAATTTTAATTTGTCAGGAATTGTATAGTATTTTGGGAGTATAGTATTGGGATTAACGTGATTTTGGCTTTATAGTCAGAAACCATTGAACTAGCTCTAAATGTTCATTTTTACAAGCCTTACGAAACGCATATTCATTTTTTGCTGAAATATTTATATCCGGTTTCACCGTTAATAACCACTGTGCCACATTCAAGTGACCATTTTTACAAGCCTTACGAAACGCAAATTCATTTTTAGCCGAAATATTTATATCTTGTTTAAATGTTAGCAACCATTGTGCTATATCTAGTTTGTCCATGTTCACACGCCTAAAAAAAGCATCTTCACAGAGGTCAAAGAAATATATTCCTGGGATGTCATTATAAAATTTAATAATATCACCTACATTTTCCATTTTATATAATTCTGCGAATTTAGTTTCTGTTATTTTTTACCGGTTTATTTTACTAGGTTATTTTCATATAATTTTATTTCAATTTTTATAAAATGAAATAAAATTATTACAATTATATTACTCTGAAATATTATACGTATTTTTTACCCAATTTAATATCAACGATTTATCGCATTTTTTATAATCGCCTCCAAATCCATTTAATTTTAAAAATTCAGCCTTTTTTGCCCGCGGCTTTTTATAAAAAATATAATCTCCATATTTTCCAGTTCTTATGCTTATTGTTGGAGACAATTCTCTCACAAATCCAACCGGTCTTTCCGGGTCTAAAACCGTGTCTCTATCTAATATTTGTAAAACCTCCAAATATTTGATGTTTTCTATTGGTCTATTTCCTAACTCTTTTAAGGCTTTGGTTTCAGAACCCCATTTAGCATATAGACCATATTTTCCCTTTTTAATAAATAAATCCTCTCCCTTATATTTACCAATTGAACCATTGTCTGTATTATCATTATTACCTCTTTCTAATACATCTTCTAATTTTAAATTTGGTATAACCGCTAGAGTATTTATATCCAAATCCTTTTTACAAGGCAAAAATGTTACTGTTTTATCTGGCATTATTCTTTTAACAACCGGACCATATTTGCCTATCACTAATTCGTACTGTTCGTCAAATTGTAATGAGAATTTCTTCTCTTCCTTCAAAACTTCAGTAATGTCTACTAATTCATTATTACAAGTTTCACATAATGATGTCCAGCTTTTATGTCCATTTGCTATTAAATCTAACGCATCCTCCATATTTTTTGTATATTCATAATTGAAAAATGTATTAAAATGCTTTATCAACAATTCTATTACTATGATTCCTATTGGCTGAATAACTAGTTTATTTTTTTCATTTCCAAATTCGCGTTTATTATTTGTCTCTATAATCTCTTTTGAACCCGTCATAATGAGAGAAAAATCTGTTCCGGTTACTTCTCTACCCGTTATATTTTGTTTTGTAACATATCCTCTCTCTTGTATTTTATCTAATAATGACGCAAATGTCGATGGCCTACCAATACCCTTTTCCTCAAGTATCTGAACCAACCTTGCCTCTGTATAGTGACTTGTTAATTCATGTATTGTAAATTTTGATTCTATTTTTTTCGGAACCATTTTCGTCTCCTTTTTTAAACTCGAAAAATACAGATACTCCTTTGAATCCTTCTCATATTTGCCCTCTACTATTTGCCATCCCGGAAAAGATATTTGCTCTGCTTTGTAGCTAAATTCGATATTCTCATAAATAGGTTCTATAGTTATCTTTGCTGTTATTGAGCTATATTGTGCTGATGGCATACAGCTTTCCATTGTTCGCCTCCAAATTAATAAATACAATTTAAGTGCCTTTGTCTGTATTTCAGTATCTTCTATATTTCTCAACGTTATCATTACTGGACGTATTGCTTCGTGGGCTTCCTGTGCCAAAGTATTGGGTTCTTTTGTCTCCTTTTTACTCACCTTTTTGCCCTTCTTTGGTTCTGTTGTTTCTGGTTTTTGATTTTCCGTGTCCGGTTTTTGATTTATTAAACTATCTATGTTTTGACTAATATAACTGTTATCATATGTTTTTTCTATATATGATTTCACTTGCGTTATAAATTCTTCACTATATTTTTTACTGTCCGTTCTCATATATGTGATATATCCGCCCTCATACAATTGTTGGGCATGTTTCATTGTCTCTTTTGGCGACATATTTAATTCATTACTAGCTAATTGTTGTAATGTGGATGTAGTTAATGGTTCTGGTGCTTTTTTTATTACCTTCTTTGGAGCCAATATATTACATAAAAATTCTGCTGTTTTACAATGAGTTAAAAACCTTAGAACATCTTGATTTTCATAAAAGTTCTTATTAAGTTCAAATAGTATATTCATATTTGTAAAATAACCTGTAACTATATGAACCATTTTACCAGGGGAATTTTGTATTTCTAGATAATTATCATAAACTAAACGCAATGCTGGTGTTTGACAGCGACCCGCTGAGAGACTATTTGTTTTATTATTAGAGACAAATTTCCATAAAAACGGTGTTATTTTAAAACCTACTAACATATCTAAAACTTGTCTAGCCTGTTGTGCGTTGACTATATTCATATTAATTCTTGTTGGATTTTTTATAGCCGCTTGTATGGCGGATTCTGTTATTTCCCGAAATACAATGCGTTTTGTTGTAGTTACAGAGAGATTAAATAAATCACAAACATGCCAGGCAATGGATTCACCTTCTCTATCATCGTCTGTTGCTAATATAATTTCATCAGCAATTGAAATCTCTTTTCGTAACTTTTCTATTTGTTTCCCTTTTAAAGAATCCTGAACTATTTCGAAAGTTATGACAAAATTACTTTCAATATCAATTGATTTTAAATCTGGTATGTGTCGAATATGACCAAATGTAGCCATAACCTTATATCCAGGGCCTAAGTATGATTCTATCTTTTTACATTTTGCCGGGGATTCGACTAAAACTAGATACGATGTTGGTTTCATTTATTTATTATGTATTTTCGTCATTTTATATTTAATTCGTTTTTACTAAGTTTATTGAAACAAACTTTATTTCTCATTTAGAGCTTGTGAAAAACATAATTGTCGCTAATTTTAAATTTATATATATATAATATATGTCTGATTCTGAGTATGATGATGATGATGATTATGATGAATTTAATTTTACTGGACGTGGCTTAACAAGTTTACCTGAGTTACCTGATGATTTAGAAGAATTATATTGTAGTGGTAATCAGTTAACTTCCTTGCCTGAGTTGCCAAGACGTTTAAAAACATTGGAGTGTGAAGAAAATGCGTTAACTTCTCTACCTGATTTACCACCTAAATTAAAAAACCTATTATGTGGTCATAATCAGTTAACAGCTTTACCTGTTAAATTGCCAGATAGTTTAGAAATGTTAACTTGTGGTAATAATCAGTTGCAAAGAATACCTGATTTGCCACGTGGCTTAACTCTTTTGGAGTGTAATAATAATGAAAAATTAACTTCTCTACCTAGGTTGTCATATAGTAGTATAAGGCGAATAAATTGTAAAGGTTGTAATTTAACTGAGCTACCTATTTTTTTACCACGTGAATTAAACGATTTATTTTGTGATGATAATAAGTTAACAGCTTTACCTCCTTTGCCACCTAATTTAAGAGAATTAAAGTGCGAAAATAATCAGTTAACCGTTTTACCTCCGTTGCCTCCTCAATTAAATAGATTATTTTGTAATAATAATCAGTTAAAAGCTTTACCTCCTTTGCCGCCTAATTTAAGAGAATTAAAGTGCGAAAATAATCAGTTAACCGTTTTACCTGCTTTGCCTAAAAGTTTAATATATGTGAATTGTTCTGGAAATAATATAATACAAATTGATGATTTATCTTCATTAAATATTTATGTTGAATTAAATACAGATAATTTAAATTTGAACTCTTTAAAAAAATATAAAGAATATTTATTAAGAATTGCTAAAATTAAAAAATTACCTCAAAATGAAATACAGCCAATATTACATAATATTGATGAACGTATGGATTTGAAAAATTTTGATATAAGTTCTGGACCAAACAAAGAATTTTCTGTGCGTGGAACTACTGAAAAAATTCGAAAACCAGGAAGTATGGAGTTAATACAAGCCTATATAACAGATAAAAAAGGTGGTAAAAAAAGTAGAAAAGCTATTAAAAGTAGAAAAGCTATGAAAAGTAGAAAAGCTATGAAAAGTAGAAAAGCTATTAAAAGTAGAAAAGCTATGAAAGGTAGAAAAAATAAAAAGTAGTTTACACCCTTGAAGATTTAAATTGGGACTAAAACTACTTAAAGATATTTTAAGTAATTAAATTAGTAATGAATAGTAAGAAGTCTATGATGAATTACTCTTGTAAGGGAATTTCTTCTGTCTTATAAAAAGGCAAGTGAGTGAGGAAATTCATTTAACCTTTACCCTAAAACTTCAGGAATTTTAGAAGAAATTCCATAACCAAAATTTACACATTCCTGTAATGGATAAACCTTTTTGATTTGGCACAAAGGTGCTATTTTAAATCTTCAAGGGTGTAAATATAATTAGTTAAATATATCATCAAAATGTTTAAGACAAAATATTCATAAAATAAATTATTTCATCATGAAACCCTTTTTTGTCTATATTTTTAGCCAATTCACTAATCCTTTGTAGTTTTTTCTGTATTTCCGTGTGATAATCATTGGTTTTACTGAAATCGTGTAATTCTGAAAAATATTCCTTTTGTTTTTTACACAACATTTCGTATACATCTTTAATTATGTATTTTCGCAATTCCTTTTCATACCTTTTGTTAAAAGCAATATCTTCTTCATTAATTGAGTCTTGGTTCCAATAAATAAATACATTTTCCAATAACATTTTTGCTAACTCAAAATTTATACGATGTGACAGTAAAATATAATCTAGTTCTTTTAACATATGTACCTTTTTCTCAAGCGATACGTCTATTTTTTCGGTTCTTTCCATAATTGTAAATATGATAATATAATTTACAATTATACTTTTAAATGTTTTTCAGACATTTTTGTTTATTTTTTACCATTTATAGTTTTGAATTGCTTCCAGCTAATGTCAACCTGAGGTCTTTTATATTCAGGCTCTACAACACCAGTTTCCGCATTCAACTTTTCAGCCTTTCTTAAAGCACTGTCTATATAGATTTTTTTAAGCAATAATCCTACCTCAAATGAACCTTCATGTTGGTCCATTTCACCATCCTCAATTTTTCTCAAAACTTCTATGAATTGAAACAATATCTTCAAATCAATTTCATCCTTTCTTATTTTGTTGTAAATATCGGTGTAGTAAGTAAACAAAAAATTACATTCACTCATTGCTTCCATATTTAACCCATCTTGGTCATCTAAATATTTTGCTTTTAACATAATCAAACTATTGATATTATCCTTTAAGATATGACTATGCTTTAGCTCACGTATTAAACCAGTTTGGTCTTCTACGTTATTTGCGGAAATCATTTTTTGTAATTGTAATCGTTGATTATCGTCCATATATATTATCCTAGAATACTGTTTTTAAACTATAACTCACCTTATTATTTTATTTATTTTTATTTTATTATTTAAATAATATATATGTCGTTATCACAATACAAACCATTACCAACACCACCAGAATCCAACGGAAGTATTTATAATGCTGGATATATCATTGGACAACAGAATGCGGCAAATCAAAACGCTCTAATTCAAACAACATCAGGAGGAAAAAAAAGAAGATATTTTAAAGGTGGCAATGGTCAAATTCCAGTTCAACCTGTTCCTGTTGCTTATAATGATGGAGGTGTAACCCAAAACCTTGTAACTGATTTAACCAGAATAAATGCGACTACTCAAGCACAATCTAAATACGATGGAAATGTTACTAAAGGCGGCAACAAATCAAGAAGATATAAAAAAAATAGAAAATCAAACAATAAAAAGACTAATAAAAAAACGAAACGAGTTAGAAAAAATAGTCGTCGTCGTGTGTAAATAAATATATTGAATAATTATATAGAAAATGCCGACAATGCGAAATTTTTCCAATTTTTTTTTAATAAATTTAGCCTTTCTAATTCAAATACTAATTATGGTTTATTTTAGGTCTGCGTTAGGTATTAAAGAAAATTGGCCACTATATCGCTGTAATCCTCCATATTGGTTTTTTTCAGACAATATAGCTAAGGATTTTACATATTGTGTTCAAAATTCACAGATGAACATTATGGGAAATTTATTACAACCCATAACATATTTGATTTCCAATTTATTATCTGTTACATCGGAATTTAGTGATTCAATTAATAATGCTCGATTTATGATTAGCAACATTAGAGAATATACAGGAGCAATATTTCAACAAATATTTGGGGTGTTTTTTAACCTAGTTGTTGAATTTCAAAAAATGATATTTTCTATCAAAGATATGGTTGGTAAATTAATAGGAATGAATGTCGTTATTTTATATGTTTTAGATGGTTCAATTAAAACAATGCAGAGCACATGGAATGGGCCACCTGGAAAAATGGTTAGAGCTATCGGTTCTTGTTTTCATCCTGACACTAAAATAAAAACAAAAAACGGAGATATATATACAATGAATAATATACCTTTAGGCACTGAATTAGAAGATGGAGCAAAAGTATTTTCTGTTTTAAAAATAGATAACCCTAATAAAGTGCCATTTTATAAAATTAATAACGGAGTTAACAATGAACCCATTTATGTTACAGGCGAACATTTTATTTATGACGAAGATAGTGATAAATTTATACAAGTTAAAGATTATAAAAACGCTGCGTTACAAGAAAATATGATTGCCGATTGGTTCTCTTGTTTAATTACAACAAACAGAAGAATAAAAATAGCAGAACATTGCTTTTGGGATTGGGAAGATGACGAACTTACTCAGTAGTCATATTTATTATATAAAACCTTATAAAATTACAATAAATTGCGGTTATTATTATCCATTTATACTATATACTATCTTATGGATAATAATAACAATAATTCTAATATTATAAACAATATAGACAATATTAGTAAATTATACGATAATCAAACATATTGGGATATGTATGGTGTCACAACTGTAATGTTTATATTATTAACATTATTTGTGTTTTTTGTATATACATATTTACAAGTTATACAACAAAGAGAAAAGGTTGTCAACGATTGGGCGAACCAAAGATGTAACCCAAAATATATTCCTTTTGCTGGATACATTACTCGCCCAGAAGGAAAAACTGCTTTTGAATACACTAGTGAAAATTTTCAATACTGTGTCCAAAATATTTTAGTCAATATTACCGGCGACGCAGTAAATCCACTTCAATATGTTATTAATAATTTAACAAAAGTTTTTAAAATGTTTGAATTAGCTTTACAGCAAATTAGGCTGATATTAAGCTTATTAAGAGCTAGAGTTGCTAAATTTACAGATGATGTATTGAACCGCGTTTTTAATATAATGATGCCACTTCAGACATTATTTATAGCTCTAATGGATACATTCAATAAGATACAAGGTGTTATGACAGCTAGTTTATACACTATACTTGGGAGTTATGTAACATTACAGTCATTAATGGGTGCTATTTTAGAATTAACAATTAAGTTATTGGTTGTTTTATCTATAATAATTATCGGTCTTTGGACATCACCTTTTACTTGGCCTGCAGCAGCATCAGCATCTGCTGTGTTTTTATCTATTTCAATTCCTTTAGCAATTATTATTGGTTTTATGACCGAAGTGCTACATATAAAGTCTTCAGCAATTCCTCGACTAAGAAGGTGTTTTGACAAGAACACATATATAAAAATGTTTGATGGTGGATACAAAGCAATTCAACATATTGAAGTCGGTGAAATATTAGAGAATGGAGACAAAGTTACCGCCAAAATCAAAGTAAATTCGCAAAAATTAAGGATGTTTAATTTAAAAGGAATTATTGTAAGCGAAACCCATTTAGTTCAATATGACAATAAATGGATACAAATTTACGAACATCCTGAAGCGTTTGAAATCTCTAATGTGTTATATAGAGAACCATTCCTTTATTGTTTAAATACAAGCAGCAAAGAAATACACATTAATGATGTCGTTTTTGCGGATTGGGACGAAATTCACGGAGAACAATTAGACAAATTAATCAATTATATTGATAACAATTATTTATTAAAACAAAATCAGGAATCAAATATTGATAACAACAGAGAAAAAAGAAAGAATATACATAGATATTTAGACAAAGGATTTGAAAAAGATATGCCTGTTTATTTGTCAAATAATATGAAAACAAATATTAGCGACATTAAAATAGGAGACAAACTATCAACTCAAGGGATAGTTTATGGAATAGTTGAATTAGAAACAAGCGAACTAGACACAACAAATATTAATAATCATTTTAGTTTAGGAACCCAAAAGTTATATCATTTATTGGTATCTAACCAAATTTTCGAAACAGATGGTAAAATATTTAGAGATTATAATGATAATTTAGATTTTATTTGTAATGTAATAAATAAGTAATTTAGTTGTGATACAACAAATATATAAAATAAAATTATCTATTCAATATGTATAATAATGGAGATTTCATTTGGTTCATATAAATTGAGATTAGAAATTGTTTTATTAATAGTATTTTTACTATGGGTTGTATTTGGACATGCTCTTTGCTCCTGCTGTAAAGTTAGTTTGAAGGAAGGTTTGGAAATGATTGCCGATGCTAATTCCAAAACAGAAGAGGAAAAAGTAAAAGAAAAGGTGAATGCCGAGGTTCCTACCAATGAAAATGGTTCTCAAGCCCCTGCTAATGTTAGCGAGGCTTTTGCCACTCTTACGGATGTTTACGGTGAAAATAAAAACGATGGATTAGAATCTGTAGATATTATGGCAAAAATGGATTTTAAACCAGAATGCTGCCCTAATTCTTACACAAACAGTATGGGTTGTGCTTGTATGAATATGGATACTTACCATTATTTGGTTAACCGTGGTGGAAATAATGTGCCATTTTCTGAATATTAAATATTAAATATTAAATATTAAAAATAAAATATTAAGTATTATTCTTATTATTATTTTATATACAAGTTATTATATGTTTAGTTATATAGTAAAGATTTTTAGCACCAGTAGAAAAAATACAGTCTTCGATAAAGAATACAGAACTGGGTATAAATTATGGATTAATAGTATACGCGATTATCGTCCTTAAACATATATATTTTTATAACTCTATTTCAACAATACTATAAAATATTTCGAATATTTTATGGTAATATGAGAGAATGTATTATACTCCAGAATATAAACTATTAATAATATCCTTTTGTAATTGTGGAATTGTTATTTGTAATTTTTCTAACCTTGTTTGTATTGATGATTTTAGTGTAGCCTCGTCAAAATCACCTATTTGATTTTTTCTAACAATTCCTTTATTTATAGACAAAATAGCTCGTTTAAATTTATCTAAAATTCGATAACATTCTGGTATATCTAAAGTAGTATAACCAGCTTCTGTTATAGGCTGATTCGTCTTCAAATAATGTAAAAATACTGTATATTTGGCATAAAAATATAATTTTTCATCTAAAATAGCATTTATACTTGGACAAGTAAATAATATATTTGTATTCAATTCAGGAACATAAAATGTATAATTTATCACATCTTTGAAAAAACTAGAAACTGGTTCTGTTATCCTTTTAAAATCTATATCAGTAAATGGTTTGTAATCATTCATTTCTACCATTCTATTTTCCTTTTTATTAAAAACTCGCTTCTTGTTGTTCTTTAAATAACTTAATTTATATATATATTGATTTGTTGCTGGGTTATTTGGGTCAGGACTTTGAATAGATATGTTTAAATTATTTATATTTCCACTTAAAAACCATTTTGTTAAATAAGCCAAATTTGCTGCTAAATTTTTAACAACATTTTCATCATAATCAATGTAATCCTTTGGAACAATTAATAAATCAATATCTTCT
>Ga0194133_10002577_pt1 | contig 27725 bp, 16 predicted proteins | sample TA2KigOf40mmetaG_FD_155448 | JGI IMG/M metagenome (GOLD analysis project Ga0194133, IMG submission 155448) | Freshwater microbial communities from Lake Tanganyika, Tanzania - TA2015055 Kigoma Offshore 40m | ecosystem: Environmental > Aquatic > Freshwater > Lake | place: Tanzania: Lake... | reverse complement strand
TCTATCTATCTATCTATCTATCTATCTATCTATCTATCTATCTATCTATCTATCTATCTATCTATCTATCTATCTATCTATCTATCTATCTATCTATCTATCTATCTATCTATCTATCTACTGTAATCATGTGAATATATTCTTTTCAAGGACTTTAAAAATTAATTCAACTTTCAAAGCTGTCAAAGCCTTTGAAAAAAAGAAATTAAGAATAAACGAAAGATGTAAAAAATCCTTATTTCTTATTTTTAAATTTAGAAAGTGAAAAAACTTTCGATCTTAAAAATTTCTATTCAAAACTCCTTTTCTGAAAGTTTTAGCCTGATCATCATCACCTCAAAAGTGTCCAACCCAGAGATTCAAAAATCAAATTCGGATTTTCTCACTGGCGTTTCTCTGCTTTCATAATTACAGTGGACAGCATCTGTTTGCCAGAACTTTTGAAATAAGAAACCACTCAATTAACCAACCATACATACTTAAAAACTTAACATTTCAAATAGTTTTCTTTCAGATATATTTTAGTGAGTGGTTGATGAAGTGATGAACCAGTGGATTATGATAGCAGCAAGGGGTTTATATACAAAACAGCGAAGCTAAATGAGGAGGCGGAATGGAGAAGGGAGATAAAGAATGGATCAATAAAATAACTAACTTCTTGGAAGAATAAAAAACTGAAAAGTAAAGGTAGGAATGTCTCTTTGTACCAGACTCAATATATTTGCTTTCCTTTGGAATGAGGTGCCCTCCCCAGGGCAAGAGGCCTTAGACGCTGGGGCATTAATATTATCTCAGGAGAGGATGGCAGCCAGTTTGACATTGCCCTTTGTCGCACCAAAAGCCCTTTTTTTCTTGGAACCGCCTTTTGGCCCGCCAAACTCCTTTTGTTATCTTGGATCTGGATCCAAACATTGTTTACTGTCATTTGGTTGGCGAAAACCTTATGGATCTTTGGATGAAATGAAAAATCATTGGCCCACTACCTTCGGTCTCAAGAGAAGGGTAGCAGCTCTCTGTACCTTGAGGGGTCTGGTCTTGACCCTGGGTATACCCTTGATATGAGAGCCTTTATGTTTAGTCTAAGGAACATAGGTGGGCTCTCTGTCAGGGTAACAGCTCTCTGTACCTGGAGGGGTCAGGTCTTGCGACCCTGGGTCTTCCCTTGATATGAGAGCCTTTATGTTTAGTCCAAGAAACATAGGTGGGCCCTCTGTCAGGGTAACAACTCTCTGTACCTTGATGGGTCAGGTCTTGACCCTGGGTCTTCACTTGATATAAGAGTCTTTATGTTTAGTACAAGAAACATAGGTGGACTCTCTCCTAGCCCAGCTAACACCAGAAAAAAGAGAAAAGTGACCTTTCTGAAAGAGTGAGCCTCCACTTATCTTTTGGAGGGAAAAAGACATGGCCCATTCTTTGTGACTTTTGGCTCTAGATCAGAGCCAAGTCTTTGTTATTTTGAGATTTGACAGTTATTTTTCAGTTATGACAGTTATTTTTGGCTCCAAGTTTTGGAACCAAATTTCCTTTGTTCTTTTATGGATCAGGGGTGGTCCATAGTTTACTTTGTGCATCAAATTTTCATTTAATTTCAGTATCTTGTGGAACTCTGAAGAAGGAACAACACCTTGGACAGGGGATAACTCCCCAAGATAATTTGTGATGTTTGCTTAAAGCACAAGTTTTGTAAAAAGGCTCGGTCCCCCAATCGAGTTGCCTTGGCAAATAAAGATCTTGCCTACTGCGGTATACCGAGACCTTTCAATTGGGGGGGACTTGGCAAAGATTCGGGAGAGGGATTGGTTAGCCGATGCTCAAATGACATACGAGTTGAAGGTTGAAGAGATGACACTGGTCTCCCTCAGCCCGGTAGACACTAATTGGTACAACAACGGAATGAAAACAACGGCAGCTTGTTTGGAATTACTTACTTTACAGGGAAGGAAAGACAAACTGAAGGAAGCCTGTTTGAAAAGACTATGGGCTTGAAATGCAAATAATATTGTAATCCAAAAAATAGGGATTGTGAGCAAATACTATGATAAATTAATCAAAGTTCGTTACAGTCTGTCAAGAAACACTGCAAACCAAAAAATATAATTGGTCTTTTTCCCAAAAAACTTAGTACTTTTGTACTTTAGTTTGGTAAATTACTTTGAAGTTGTCTATAAAAAACTATTGCACACAAAAGAGCTGAAAGATTCGTTCGTCAAATAAGAAAACTATTATGCCAGTCGTTGTGGCAATTTTCATCCAATAAAATAACTCAATTTTTGAGCAGGAGATTATAGTAAGGGGCCAGAGGGTTCTCCATATTTCGAACTTGAAGGGCTACGAGGCTCAAAAAACCTGATAATATTCTGCAACAATTTGCACCTTCTCCCTACTGAACAATTCTCTCTTCACATCTGATTGATAATCTTCCATCATGCCCAGAGACATTTTTGTATATGCAATATTTACTTTCGACAAACTGCTAAATTTCCCCATTTTTGCAAAGAACTTATCTCTAAGTATTTCTTTCAAGAAAATTCTAAAATCAATATTTTTTCAGTCAAAATGATGGACGCATGACGACATCTGAGACGGTAAAGTGTGAAAAAACAGTTCCTCAATTTTCCTTTTTTACACCCAGCTTGGTAATAGTCAACTTGCAATTCAAATGCGTGATTATTGAACTCAGATACAGACCTCCAGGCAAGGGTTGGGGATTCGTGGCACCTTTGTTTCCATCTAGACAACACTTTCTTTCCAAAGGGGTACTTTTCTTTCGAGTGGAAATTCCTGCAGGGTCGCAAAATCCAAAAAAAGAAACGTCCATCATGGTGTTCTAAAATTAGAAAAATGTTCTGAATTAAGTTTATCACCAAAGTGAAAAAGTACAATTTGCTTCTACATAACATTTTTTATATCAGGCAGAAAAAATAGTATGCTTTTATTAAAAGCAAGCAAAACGTTTCTCTTTTTTTGTGTGTCTACAACACTAAATTTAAGAAAGTCATATAATTGAATAATTTTGTTTTGGTCTTTGAGAATGCCAAATTGACTTGTATCAAAGACTACAGAAATCTCTTTGTTAACAGGATTAGTAAGCTTGTTTGGAAATTAGAGACTCACATGAATTCAAATGGTAGTATAGTCGTCGTTAATCCGTCTAATTCTTTGATGTAGGTAAATCGTCTCTTTGAAACTTGAAAGGGTTTTTGCCCGGAGGGAACGACTTGATCCACTTGACAATCGAAATGTTTGAACACATGATTAAAATTATGCCATTTGCATGAAACTATTTCTGATTCATACTTCAAATAAAGATTTCACTTAGATTTCAATGAAGGTCTATTAATAACTGGAATCAAAGTATATCAATCTAGATTTTATATATATATATATGGAAGAATAAAACAATCTTTTACTTCAAAGAATAAAAAAGTACCAAAAATATTTTTAGATGAGTAGATGATTATTTTACTTAGCTTTTGCTTTTTAAAAACAACTTCAAGCACAACCTAAATTTGATTGATGTAAAGTGCAGTGTTTCTTTGTTTTACTTTATTCTCATTCTCGAATGATAAGACATTGTCTTTACAGTAGTTACTGATCTATTATATATTGACAACAAATTCCTCAGATAGATATTAGCTGATTCAACCACACTGTGATGTAAATTTTTATCTGTCATAATATAATAAATTAATTCTTTTCTAGAATTTCATCCGCAGATAGTCAAACAAGAAAGGACTCTAGTCGAAACAAATGATAGCTTTCATTCATTCTTTGATTTAGTGCAGGTTTTTTCTCATGGAACAGATAAACTTAATCTCTTTGACAAATTCATAGTACACTTTGCGACTCCCAAGACAAAACTAGGTATTTATCTAAAGCATACTGATGTCAAGTAAAATCAAAATCACAAAGACTTTTATTTTTGTTAATACAACAAGCTTTTTGGTGCCGATTTTCAAAACGTCCATAAAATTAGACTTTCATATTTGTTGGCTGCAGAGTTGAAAGTTTTAAAACTTAGTATTCCTTTATCTACAAAAGTGATGAATTTTGTATTTTCTATATACCAAAGTAATGGAAAAAAGTATCTGATTTTAAGGGGTGGAGTTCATAAAAAAGTTTTGAAAATCTTAGGGATTGTCTGGCAAAAAATGCAAAATTGATTCCTCTTTTGGCATTAACTCTTAAAACTTTTGAAAGCTGGAAAAAGTTAGTGGCTGCTCCACTGCTAATAAATGAGATTGGAAAAGTTCTGAATGTACCAATAAAAAGTTTTTGCTTCACCAGATATCTAAGAAAATGTAAAGACCTGTTGTGACTATTTTAGAGACATTCTTCTTGTCACACATGAGGGTTGAATTCAATTCTTAGCCGATGTTATCATGAAGTTGCGCAAACTTTATTCTAGAATTCAAAGTATAAGAAAAACTAGTTAAGTTGGGAAGGAAAGATTTCATGAGGGAAGCCAAGCAAGTAGATTACTTTTTTGATGTTCATTCTGGCTGAATTTTTGTTTGTTGAAAATTTATTTTGTATAAACAACTTGGTTAAATTTGAATACAAGGTACACTAAAAAATTAAAAAGAAATATTTATAACCTTAATGAAAAAGCTGCCTGCGATAAATATTTCACCTAAATTACTGCAAAGCCATATATTCAGACATACTGGTCATTGAAGAATGTTTCAGAAGTTAAAGTGTATGTAAATTTTTTTTTGAAAAAATCTCTTCTTTCAGACTGTTCGCAACTGGGATCTTCTTTTTATTGGTTCTAAGATTTAAATTCCTTTAGCTTTCACGAAATCGACTTTAGAAAAAAGGATTATGGCTTTTGTTACGCTTACGTAGGAATTGTATCAAGAAAAATATCCTTTTTTTTCAACTGCATCAGAGGCGTTTGTTTCATCGGAGAAAACTTACACAAATCGAATCTTGAATGCGGATTGGGTTTAACTTATTCAAAAGAAACTGTTAAAAGGGACCCTCTCATTCGAAGTTCTTCAGATATTTGCATAAGTCTCAGAAAAATGAAGAATTTGTTGCTGTTGGTTGTGAGAGTAGCAATTATTTGTAAAAGTTTGAGGAGAAATAAACTCGTGCACTGTTTTAAACAATCTCTGTAGCTGAATGATTAAGGTACTTTGGCACAAGATCTGAGGGAGTTAAATTCCAAATGTGAGCCAGAAGCACAAAACTATCACAAAAAGTCCATTCCCTTGCCTAAACCCTACATCAATGCACTGGCCTTTCCAAAATATGTAAAGGTGGAAAGATATCTAATAATTCGCAAAGTTTAAATTTATTCGCGCAACCTCTTGTTTAGATTAATTTTTTAAAGTTCTATTTATCAAGTGAAGATTTTCATCAAGGCTGGTAATAATTTTATTGCTGCCTGTATTTTAGTAAAACTTTGGCAGAGGTGCCGGAAGCTGGGACCAATATGATGTAACCCTTTTTTAGGCTTTATTTCCTCCAAAAAAAATTAAGGATGAGGTCTCTAAACTATGGTCAAAGATTGATCATAATAAACACGTTCAAATCCTTTCTTTTTGCAGCCATTTGTACTTAATGCAAAGTCAAGTATAATATAATTAATTTTAAGTACCAAATGATACAAATCCATGCTAGTGTTCCTGTTTTAAAACTTTCTGTTGGCTAGCAGCTTGAACAAAACTATTAACTTTTTCAAAATTGAAAAGTCATTGTCTATTTAGACTTGTGTCTGAACTTATGATTTTCAGACCAGGAATTCATTGAGTTGGAAAACGACTAGGTATTAGAATTATCAGAGTGTAGTCCAGAAGCTTCAACAGCTAAAGGACGTATAATTTGTCCTAGAATAGGAATGTGCAAAAATATAATATCATGGGGTCTCTATGCTGAGAGGTCGTGGGCACCTGACTGCGATCTAAGATCCAGGGTTGTCAGTTCAATCTCCAGCTATTTTTCAACTCTGGATTTTAAAAAATCAACAAGGCACCCCCAATAAGGGTAACAGAAATCTCCAGTGACCATAAACACAATTAAATAGCTAGGGCGGGACTCTTATAAAGGTGTTAATAAGATCCCATGAGCCTTTAAAGCACCAAATTATTATTTTTGTTATCAAATCTTTAAAAAATCACTGAGACCTATTTCAACATAAAAAAAGAAACAATTTGGTCTGATTTATTTAAACCTGGTTTTGTTTAAATATTTCTAAAAAAATCCAATAAAATTGACTTGGTTTTGCCTTCTACGTATAAAGAAATATCATTATTTGTTCAAACCAGCGACTTGTCGAATAGTTTAAAAACTGATTTCACAGGATAGAAATTTTCGGTCCATTTCTTCCTTGGATTCTGTTCGAGCAATATTCCAATGAAAAAGTAAATTGCAAATACAAATTCATTCCCAATAAGTACGACAGGCTACATCTCATATTTATTAAGCTGTAATGATGGTGAACAATTTTTAAACAGTATTAAAATTTTAGTAGCAATAAGAAATGTTGATTAATTAGAGAGGAACAATAAAATGGGCTCCAGGAAAGTTGATTCATCTCAAAAATAACGATTGAAATAAAAATGAGAATAAAAATGAAACAATTTATGTTTTCCTACGCGATTTAATGAAAATGAACGACGTATTTGTTGGTTTGGAAATGCAACCATGACTGGTCATCTTTTTGTACGTTCTAAATCAAATCTGCTATCTTTTATACTCTTAATCCACTAGGCAAATCGTGAAAGTGCTGGCAAAGTGATTGCTGAAGTATGTAAGATAAAAATTAGATAGCAATATTAATTGTTTTCAAAGAAGGCTAAAGTAGATAGAGAAAAAACGAAAGTTTAGAACAACTGAAGATGGACTCACTTAATTATAACAAACACGTTTCGTTCACATAAGTATAAGCAAACACTTTTTAACACTTCATTTCCAAAGTCTTAAAGAAACCTCGCAAATTTTTGAAAAAGAAATTTTTTTTGTTAAACAGGTCCAGCTAAATTCCTCTCATGTGAACGGAGAGCAATTCTACAGACAGTAGTTTAACAAAACCAATTATGAAATAAATGCGTAAACAAATTCGTAGATCTTTGAGTTTAGGTATTTTACAATGAAAGTTAATTCTAGATTCATTTCTTTTGTTTGCACGTTCATCAAATGGAGTCAAAGTCAACTAAATCAGACTATTTAGGTCAAAATAGTTTCAGTAGACAAATCTATGGCAATTTTTGTAATAAAATGGTGAGAAACCAAAATCATCATTCACATTTTGATGAATCGATTATTTAAGATGACACAAAATAATTTGAACAAATAGAGTTGGATGCTAAACAAATATCATGCAACAAAAAGTTTTAGGTTCAATTCATCACATGCAGACAATTTGAGGAACGACTGTTCATCTAATAAAGAGCACGTTTAATGAAAACTGAAGATGATTCATCTGGTTTGTCATGGAAATAAAAAAAATATTTCGAAAAACTTTCTTATAATTGATGTAACAAATTGAATTAGTACAATTTAGTTGAAAGGCACTTTCAGGGAAGGGAGTGGTATAAGCTGATTTTTATTCGTCACTTTGTTTCTTTTGTGCTATTTAGTTCTGGAATCAACGGTTTTATCATTTGAGCACATTTAAGCTGACAAGTGCTTTTGCATAAATAATCTTAATTTTTTGGGACAAAACCATGAGACGTTCAAAAAAAATTCTGCCTAGAAATGTGAAGATGGCATCTAGTAAAAATGGCTGCTAAAAGACAAATTTGTGAGGGATTCATCTCGCTCATGATGGAACAAAATTAGTTTAGTTTCAAATTAAGAGCGTGTAAAGTTGAAAAATGCCAGGAAAGGAGACGTTGACGGTGTTGGCAAAGCTGGTGAAAGTGTCAAAAGCTACAGCACTCTCTAGAACGGATCTATCTCGAGGCATAATTCTTCAAATCAAAGCTTGAATTTCAGTTTGCAATAGTAAAATTTCTTCTTGAAAGTTTCTTTCATTTCGTAATAAAAGTAATTTTGGATCAAAAAAACAAAAGTTTTATTAATAGATTCGAGGTTGATTTCAAAAGATGAGAAATCCGGCGGATCCAGGGACGCGTCACAGACGCTCAGTTTACTACGTTGGGTGCCAACATTTTCGACAGTTCGTCATCTTGAAGGCAACCACGGAGAAATTCTTCTTCTGTCAAATGGCCGTCACCATTTTCGTCCATTCTGAAATACAATAAACAGCTTTTGACTGATCCAAGATTTGTGATGTGAATATGATATAGATATAATACCTTGAGAAGATATTCTTTGCTCTTTCCTCAGCCGAATCTGTTGGCTTGGTGGCCCCAGCACCTAACATGTCGTAAATGGCTTGAACGATCTTGGTCATCTCCTCTTGATCGATTACGCCATTACCATCAACATCATACATTCTAAAAGATTAAAATATAACTAGTGATTATCTCAAATTTTAATCGATAATATTTGAAATTTCAGGAAAGTAAGATCAGGAGCCACGCAATATTGGAAAATTGAAGTTAATTTTTCTTTTTTTAACATTTAATTAGTGGTGATTAAACTTTTCATTGTAGCTGATTATGAAAAATGGATTTTATTGGCTCTTAAATAGTAAAGTACAAACAAAATAGATATCTGCATTTAAAATATGGCTCATTAAGGCAGCTGGGTACTTAAGGTGGCTGGTAGTCATTAGAAAGTTGTTAAAAAGGAAATATGTTTAAAACTAATAACGGCTTTTTACTTTTTGGCTGTATATTATGGAGCCCCTGTATGGACAATCTCATCTCTAAAATGCAAGGAATGGACTCTCCTTGAATCATCGCACTACAAGGGCATGCGAATTGCCCTGAGAGATTATACGATATCCTTGCCTAGAGCCACAATAGACAATGAATGCCAACGTGCCACACCAAGACAATGGTCAGCTTATATCAATGCCCCAATAGTTATCAAGATCTTGAACACCAAAGAACCTAAAATGCTAGTTGAAAGGCTAAATAATACCATTTATATCAATCAGAGAAAACCGAATAAGCCCAATTTCCTTGTTAGATCATTACTAAAGATTGACCAACAAAGTTTAAATAACAGAATTAGTTCAATTTTTATATGTGTTAATTTTGATTGGTATGTCACCTTTTTATTGAGAGATGCTTGCAGAGCAGGACAAAAAAAGGGTCTTTTTTGCATATTGTAACTGACAGAAGTTTCACCAATGGAGCTTTAACAATTTTAACTAATTTGACTTTTAATATGAAACTCTTTTTTTCTATCCTTAAATATTTTTTATCTCTTTTTAGTGATTGTAACTTAAATTGAAGTAGTGTTTTTTATTTCATTTTGCCTATCTCATTTTGATTTAAAGCTGTCTCACAAGGCACTTCAATTCTTAAAAATGGCCCTTCATTTATGTCTGTGAGATTGGTCAGAAAGAATCAACAAATTGAACTTGAATTTGAAAAGACTGCAAAATCTTTTACACAACTCGAGTGAAATTTAGGATTGAATTTACAAAAGCACAGTTTTAGGTATTTATTATCAGCAAAGATTTAATGTTTTTTGATTGCTAGAGAGTAGAGGTAGAGAAATTTCATTTACAGAATAGTAATAAAAGGGTACAAAATGGTTGAATCCTCAGATGACTAAAAAGGCATTTAAATATAATCCTAATTTGAAATAAATTAAATGTTTCTGCAAAAGTTGTTTGATAAACAGGTTAGATTTCGGACACTAAATACTTTTCTAGGATCATTTTGATTTTTGAATTAAGAGAAAAATTTGTTTTTAAGGCTGGCTTGAAAGTTCTAGCTCTGAGAAACCAAATAAAAACTCAATATTTTTACTTTGAAATAACCTTCTGAGAAAAATATATTATTTTAAATACGTTTTTCATCAAAGTTAGAATTCCCTTTACAAATTGAAACTTGATTTTTCACCGAAGCAAAAAGTCAAAGCTTCAGGAGCTCAGAAATAGAAGACTAAGCAAAACTCCTTTCAATGCAACAGATATTGGTTTTTTATCATATTTTATTGAAGTCTTTCCGAAGAGGGCTTGCTTCGAGAATCTAGAACTTGAACAAAAAAATAAAAAGAGGAACAAAACATTTTTTACAATAAAAAAGCATTGAATTGAAAAAAAAGATCCAGGAACTAACATTCACTTCATTCCAATCATCAACTTATATGACTCTAAGGTTATCTGATAAAATCAAATCGCAAGTTAAAATTAAGAAAACAATCGTTCAACTTAAACTATTTGAATGTTTAGTTTGCTATTGCTAATACAATATAAAGATTAAGAATTTATGCAAAATTTTATTTCATACTTTAATTCTCAATCACTTTTTTTAGAATGATGGATATTAGAAGTGGTGAATAAAACTTGGATATTCTTATTCTTACTATTTATTAGGCTTATATATAAGCACTTTTTGTGAGCTCCATCCGTTGAGGATACTTTTTGTGTGTCCTATTCTGATGATTCTTACATAGCACTGTCCTGTCCACCTAACGAAACTAACTTTTCACTAACAAACTTGCAGAAATTTCTTCCAAGCATTTGCAATGGTTACAAAGCATTGGAATGATCTGCAATGATACCACGTCAGATTTTGTAACATTTGGGCACCAAGGTCCCCCCTTCGTCGATGGCACACTGATTGAAGCCAAACATCAAATCAAAATTCTAGGAGTCATGTTCACTTCTCAATTGAAATGGAATAGCCATGCAAACCAAATTATTGCCAAATGCAATCGAATGCCATAAATGTTAAGATATCTGAGAACATTTTTAAATGACGTTCAGCATCGGCTTGTGATCTTTTCTCACTTCCTTAGCGTTGTCTTCTACTGTTCTCCAGTCTGGGCAGGTTGCCTCTCTACACAAGATAATAGAAGACTTAATTCACTAATCTATAAATTCATTAGATTAAACTGCAGAGATTTTAGCAGGATACTTAGTAACAGAGAAATCTGCAACAGGACTCTGATCGGATCATTCAACTTGGCTAGAATAGTCTTTGATGCCCTCATGCTACACTCCCTTTGCACTAATCCCACTTACACCCTACTAACAATCAGGCTAATGCAGCATTCAGTCAGATTTTCTAGATTCCCCAACAAAATGGTATTTCAGGAAACGTATAGGGAAAAATTCCTTCGCAAACTGTGCCAAATACATCTGCAAATTGATGCCCTACGAATGGGTGACGATCAGCCAAAAGTCATTCAGAAACCAAATCCGGTATACTGTAACTGTCTACATGCAATGAGACTTAAAGTACCTACTACAACCTCAACTCGCAACTGATACTGCGCCTCAACAGATCACCATAGCACTCATCTTAATTGATCTGTCTCATGTTGTCTAACATTGTCATATAATGCTGATAGCCAAGAGAACAAATCTTTTTGAATTTGAAATACGTTGTTATGTATAAAGTTTGAATGATTTTTAAAGCTTGAATAAACTGATGTTCTTTGCTTTATTTTATTTTACTTTACTTTATTTTTCAAAACAAAAACTATACTCCATTTTATTCCTTATTCAATCTCAGCAAATAAACTACATATAATCTTAATACTATCAATCATTCTTCTAGTGGTTGTATAAACGGTCTGAAAATCATTTGAACTTTATATGCCAATGATGCTTTGTTTAAGGGAATGTAAACTCAGCCAGTTTTAATGAGATGTTAAATCTCTAGAGAAATGCTATAGAAATATAGCCATTAAGTCCTGAAATAACGAAAAATTAAAAAAGTATACTAGATAGGTTTTTCCTTTTCTGATTTTGGTAAAGATGTGTTAGAAATGATAAAAAATAAACTGTTAAATACTAGCACAATATGAGGGGAGAAAAAGGATTTCCGACTGACAAAATATTTGCCAGTCAATAATTCAGCGGAAAAACAAAACTTTCATCTTCTTTCTTTTGCTCAACAGCTTCTGAAAAGGCGTTTTTTGACCCTTTGTAAACATTCCAGACCATAATAATTGCCCTCTTGAGGTCGGGACCCAAGTTTAGAAATGATTGTCTATCGGAGGTAGTAGTTGCTCTACCCCTGACAGCTCTGGGCGATCAATCTCCCTACTGAATATTTAGTTTGGAGATGACTGGATGAAAAATCTCAGATTTGGAGAATACTTACACAATTTATCTGTTTTCCCTTCGAACCAAGTGACCGTTTTCTTAGACCAATTAAGGTACACCTAAGAAAAAGTGTGGTCAGCTTTTTTTTAACTATGCAGACACAAAGATGAGTGAAACTTAACTTTCTGCTGTTTTATGGTGATATTTTTTTCAATTTTTTTTTGTTAAAAACTATGAATCTATGTCAAAAAATATTATCTTTGCTAGTCGAGTTAATACTTTAATTTTTGATTCATTTTACTCGCTATCTGGGAAGCAAATTGGGTTTCATTAATTGATGTGACCAGGAGAATTCAGAAAGAATACCTAATTTGATGCATTTTGATAAGCATGACGTTTATTTGAATAAGCACAAAAACAAACTTGACTCTGAATAAATGTGAAAAGAAAAATTGAATTTTATTCCATTCGTTATTCACACAAAACTGGAGTGAGACAAACCATTAAGCTGTTTCGGATATGCTACAAATAAAAACGGAAATCTAATTCTCAACCTGAGATATATTATTGACCATTACACTTAAAACGAATATTAAGTTTCCAGTCTGAAATCAACTTTAGCTGTTTGCACGTTAAGTGCAGAAACGAGTGGATCAATTTAAGCTCTCGCTAAAGAACCTTGCCTGTCTGTTATCTATTGTTGATTATGACAAATATATTGCTTTGTTAAGTGAATGTAACTCGATTAATCAGTGCAAGTCTAGAAGATTCACCCGGGAACATCAAATACGAAATTGTCTCTTCGATGTTTGCAAGGAAAACAAGAAAAATAGTTTTGCGATGTACGATGAGTGTCCAAAAGAAGGTCACTGACACATGTAAATATTTTGCTTTCATTATACATATCTGGAAAAGGAAAACACAGAACTTTGCTAAGTTTTACTGAATCAAAAATAGTATCACGTGACCTTTAAGATCTTCACATGGTATTTTTTTGCTAGCTTTGTTATTCAAGTATTATGATAAGTTTATTTTGAAGTTACACACACTGTTAACTTTTGACTGTCACAATTTGCCTCGGGAAAATTCTTAAGTTGAACTTCGACAACTCAAGTTTGTTGATTTCGAGCAATTTCTCTTCAACTTTCAACTTCCGACCAAATGAAACTTTTCCTTCTCGAATAAATATTAAAAGTCTTGGTTTTCTTCAAGTTCTGGAACATTTTTGAGTAGGGAATTCCAAATTTAAGTCGTGAAAGACTAACAACATCTAAATTCTAGATTTTCTTAGTAAAGGGTTATCACGTGAAACCGTGCATACCATTCTCGTTAACAAAATAAGATTTTAGCTGTTTGACCGCAATCTAATGTAAGAAATTGCTCCTCTTTTCATTCTGTTTTATGATGTGTTGCTCTTTGTTGGAATATCACACATTCCTCATTTTTACAATTTATAAAGATTTTTTAAGCTCCCAACTGCTTAGGCGGAAACTCTGATTTCATGCAAATGTTTTCTCAACACAGTTGGATGCAGCATAGCGAGAATTGCGACAAACTCAATCGTGAAACTCATACAAAAGATGTTTGAAAAAGACTAAAATTTGATATGTAGACACCAAGTTGGATAACAATTACAATCTCTGTGAGACAGAGTCCGATAATAATGCAAAAAGAAATCTGGTTATCATCTCCTTAGTTAATGGACTGTAGAACTATTGCTGTTGTGGCGTGTTGAAAGCAACAACAATCCATAGTCTATTAACACACAAACTGTTAAAAAGTAAAAGAGAATAAAGAAAATATAGCAAATAAAATGCTTATCTCAACTTTAAAGTAAAATGGTGAAAATATTATTTAAGCGGTGCTTCCTTCAATTTCATCTATACCCTAAATCATTAAACGAGAAAAATTATTGAAGAAATTGGCTTTGGGTTTTTCTCTTTCTAAGGAGAAAAACCTCGTTCGACATATTGTGATTGATCATTATTTACACTGTCATTTGCAGACTGTTAAAAACACTTAGAAGACCTTTTAAAGGCAAGAAAAAAATCATCTTTCATATTGAAAGAAAGACTTCTCTTTAGTAGTTTTTGAATCGAAAATGAATGAAAATCATGCCTAAAAGATGAATATGAACTTTAAATCTGTTAAAAAGAAGAGCAAGGCCCAAAGTTTTTTTTATCCATTTTCAGCTTGAATATTAGGAGCTCTTTGGAGCTTCCAACAGCACATTTTTGTCAAAAGAAGCCAATCAATTGGCATCATCTCTTTGTCCGGAGAATTACGGCCCACTTTGATACTGTCACAACTTTTCATCAAGAAATGAACTTGATCCAGGCTGTTAACAGAAGTCATCAGAGACCAGAGAGAGAAAAAATTACCTGAAAAAGACAGAAAATATGAGACTCTGATATTGTAACATGAGTACTACGAATTACTTTTAATGATCTAATTAAAAAAAGCACTGGAACGTGAAAGTTTTGTTGAAACCTCCATTTGCAAAATAACTGATGAACAGAACGTATGAATTATTTTTACTCTTCTTCAGTTGGTCTTTCTTCTGAAAGAGTTCAAGTTTGCTTTTAGTGCATGCAAAAACCCTTTTCAATAACATAATTTTCCACGGTTGCTTTCAGAAGCACAAATAATGCTCATGGCAGAACATCACAACTACCTTAAAGGAGGGAGGTAAATCCTTCTCTGTGACCTGAGAGACAATTAATAGAGAAAGCTGGGCTATAATAATCAGAAATAAAAAAAATATAATTTGACACTTCTTATTTGTCAATGTTCGAACAAAAAATCAAAAAATATATTAAATGTTGATACTGACGAAAGAAAAATGTGAAACGATTCTGTCAAGGCCAAGAGGCTTCAGCCCCCCTCAAAAGTTTTTGACGTAACGAAAGATAAATAGATGGATTTTTGGGGATTGGTATGAGATGGGTCATGATCGAGAGGACGAATATAAATTAATCTTTGCAGAGAAGGACGTTGTAATCAAAGAGATTTCTACTCTTGACAACTCCAGTGATATGCACTGTTAATTTATACTTGTCGAGTATTCCCAAAAATACCACAAGAGCAAGAATCTTGAAAAGAGTCCAGTTTGGCTGTTTGTATACTAAACAAATATTTGAATAAATCTTCGATCAGTTCCTTTTATTTGTTAAAATTTAACTACCAGTAACAGTGATACTTTACGACTCAAGGAAAGCTTACTCAATCGTCCGCTTTCTTCCTTTCCAGAGTTTGTGTAAAATTTGGAAAGCAATTTCTCAGTAATAACACTTTATTCGCGTAATTGCTATTTTCGCCCGTAAAATAAGTCCTTTCGATTGGCACTTTAGACGCAATTTTCCCTGTAAAATTCATCATTTATTCCATTCGTGAGGAATGACCTAAAAAAAGGAGAAGCCGAATCGGCAAAATTCAAATGCTTGAAAGATCAGAATTTTAGAGCAAAAGGAACATCAAAGCAAAAGTCACTTTGGTTCGATATTTCCTGTTTGAGAATAATGTGATTCAGTGTAAAAATTAGCTTGTTGATACAGCAGATGAAGCGATATCGAAATCATAATTAGAAACTTTCCATAAGAATAAGTCTTTTTGGTTTGTTCGCCTCAAAGGAATTAAGGCAGAGGAACATTATTTCCCGGCAAAATTTTGGTGCTCATACTATTTTAAGTTTTCATTTTCAAGTAGAAAAGTTTTAAAGCAAAATCACCCAAAAAGGGGGTAGAGCAATAAAAAGAGGAAAGGAAGAATCTGGTCTGTATGTTTTGGGTGTGAGAGCTTTTCCAAATGAAACCGAGGCTGTTTTGTAGTGAGAAAAGAAGAAAAAGTTTCAATCGGATTAAAAGAGAAAGAAACAGCCTTTAAAACATGGAGCCACAGTTTTTGAACGAACAAAAACTCTAAGGGAACGGAGAAGTATTTGAGAAAACCGTCCTAAACAGCCTTGTTCTAAGATTATGTTGTAAAGATAAAATGGAAATAAAAAAACTAACACGAAAGTGTCACTATATCGCCGTACAATTTCATACAGCTTTTACTTAAAGATTGATTATACGAGTATATTAAAGTAAGAAAAATAAGTTTAGCTTTCAATCACTCCTTTTTGTTACAGAATGTTAATTTTATAATAGTTTTATATATTTTTCCTCTCAGCTTCACTTTGAACGTTGTTTCACCAAGACAAGCCTTTTTTCAAGAGCTATTCAATAACGATTTTTGTCGAGAGGGAGCGATTGAAGATGGCTTTCATATTAAAAAGGCCATTAAATCAGAAGAAAACTCAATATCTTTTTGTACTCAATGAGATCAGCCCTCACAGAACTCGGACTTAGAACAGAAAATACTTAGGATCATTTACTTGAACTGTAAAAAATAAAGCTTATATCTTTAAAATACACGCTCTGGAAATATTATCAATCAGGGCTTACCCTGGCCTTATGGTCACGGCATCAGGCAGGGGAAGGGTTGGATTTTAATCGAAGCACTTCTAGGCCTAATTGCCTGCCAAAAAAACTAACAAAGTTTTCAGTTTCAGCAGTAATTTCTGTACCATTAAGAATCGATTTCGTAAGGTGCAATTCCAAAAATGAAGTAATAAAAACGAGAATTAAAAACGAGAAGGAAGTGGTAAAAGTTAAGAAATAATTTATTCCATCAATATAAAAAATGATAGGAAAAATGGCAAAGATTTTTTATCTTTTGCAGAAGGAAGACTAAGCATAAAATTTTATGGACAACTAAAATTTCAAATTACGATTTCGTTTCGCAATCAATGGCCTTAAAATATATTCCCAAAATGCATAAATGAATAAAAAAATTGAACGGACGATATACATTCCAAGAGTACATGTTAAACATCCTTAAATTCGATTGAACTTATTCTCGACGTTCTTGTACAATCAAGTAGACAATTACTAAAATCCATTTAATTTGACCTTACAACGAAAAGTCTTTCACAGTCTTGTTTCTTCATAGCTTCCTAAGAAAATTTATCCCCTCATTTGCTCAATGGCATATCTGCCGAGAACAGATTCGAGTTGACTGCACGTCAGAACCTTGAACGAAACAGGATAGCTTTACTTACTTACCAAATCATTTAACAAACTTAACCTCCATATCTCCTCGTACATGCTTCCATGGATTTGAATTTAAAAATTGTGTCAAACTAGAAAATGTTTGAAGACTTTCAGGCAACATTTTGACAGTGCTTCTTGACAGGATTTATTCAAAAATTCTTAGCAAATTAATGAGAAGAAATTTAATTTGTCCTGTACGTTTGAGTAAGAGGGAAATATATACTGCATTGGGGTTCTATTTTTTGAATCAAAATTGTACAGGGAATCATCTTCAATAAGTTTGGTCATCAGACCAAAATTTCAATGAAAGAGGCTAAGAGCAAGTTGACAAGGTATCACAATTTATTGCTTGAGGGAAGCATATATTTATCCATTTCCAAGTTATTTATAGCAGTTTTATGATATCCTTTTTCTGCTGACTTTTTCTCAATCTGGTCAAGATTCAAGATTGAAAAATCTAACCATCGGGATTTTCCCCTTAAGTTTATAACTCTTTTCGGCAACAAGATTTTCTTTAGAATAGGTGCAGACCAGATTGATGGCTTGTTAATGATTCAGGGCTCATCAGCCTATCTTATTTAATTTTCCTTGACGAGAGCTTAGAGTAATTATGTCAAATGACGAGAAGAGGGCCCACTTTTGACTAAATTTTGTCATCCATTGATTGTCATATCTTTATTATGAAAACTTTCTCTTGACACAAATCCATTTGTCTTCATGTTGATAGATAAAGTAGAAAATTAAACATTCAAAGGATCTTCTCTCAATATTAATCAACGTGGGAGAGAATAATGAGCTCCGAAAATAGGTTTCATGTGTAAAAGCCTTACGTGTCTCAAGCAATTTAGATGACTCTATGTCTTACTTGAAAGACTTTGGAAAGAAAAGTCTCTCTGAAGTTTGCTCACCCAATATTGTTTTTGAATAATGCAAAGAGAATTGGAAAGCATTGAAGCGGCCATAAAAGTTTGAAACACTTTGGCGTTGTTACGTTGACTTATTATGGAAAGGCGGACGAGAGAGCATTTTTCAAATATGACGTAAGAAGGGTGTTGTTCTATTCCTTGAATTACCTTCACACGACAATGAAGGTAAATCACATGTTCCAAAAGATATTTTTCTACCTGAATATTTGGTTAATGTGACCGATTGTATTTTAATAAAGTGAAAAAAATCAAAGAAAGAAACAAAAGAATGACCTTGACAAAAAAAGACTACACAAGCCTAAGAAGGAACGTGTTTTCATAGTAAAAATCTATAAAAAGTTACCAACAGAAAGAGATCGTAAACATTTGATTTGCTCCTTTATTCAAAAAAATCTTTGGGATTGTTTTCGTTCCTTCCTTGTGGTAATGTTGACTTGGCATATGTCAAAAGTCTGATAGGCAAATTTCTGGATTTGAAGCACAAGGAAAGCGGATAAAGAAGGGGGTGGTGTAAAGAAATCTCTTTAAATTGTACGTAGGATCCAACAAAGTCATATGGAAATATGTCTTGACTTGACTCTTTACGAGAAAATTTCACAAAATAATAGCCTTCTGTTATTCACATTCTATGCTGTCTTTTAGAACAAACTTTTTTTTACATTTGTCCAATATTGTACACCTGAGAAGCGAGAGTTCGATCGATGCTTTCTACTTTTGATATTCCTTTCAAACAAAGTGAAAGATCGTAAGTCAGAATACCTGATTGACCTTGATGAAGCTAGAATCTGACAAACCAATTGCTTACCACGAACAGCAAACAAAAGAAGAAAAATCAATTTTGAAGCCACGGAAGTTCAAAGAACTTGGGAACGAATTCAGTTTTTATTTGATGCAGACTGTAACTTAGATTCCAACTGACTTTTTAAAATAGAAGGCTCTATTTGCTAAAAAAGTTTAATCTTCTACAGAGGAACAAAGGAGTAGATAATGACAAAGAACAGATTTTCAAATGTTTTTTTCCGAAATAAAAACTTTCTTTTATGTTGAAAATGTTCTTTTTCAGATAGAGTCGAATATGATGACATAATTGTGAATCCTTTAGCTTGATAAATTGCACAACACTTTCAAAAAACTTGTTGCTATCAAACTGGTTAGGTTAGGTTTACTTAGAGATATTTTTAATTTATCACAAAGAGATGCTAGCTTTCTTCAAAACAAAATACCAACTGAGTACATTTTCAGAGTTAAATTTATACGAAAATTTCCTTGTGGCATTTCTTTTCTGTAGTTAAATGTTTTTCGTGTCAAACAGCGTCCGAAATATCTATTCGAGATTTCCTAAGTACAATCAATCGCTATCGACTACACAGATTAATCAAGCAGATGAAAAAAGGGGAAGGAGGTGCTCGACAGCTACTTTTCATTGTCAACTATGGTTGATATATTTCTTTAAACAAGGACCAATGGTAACTCTCTTTTTACTTTTTTGTGGCCCTTGTCAACCATTACAGCTGAGGAAACAGAGCATAAAAATGAAGTTAAGAAAACAGTTCCTTCAAAATAAATACTTAAATTATCCAAAGCATTCTAATTTCAAAGTGGAACCCTTTTTCTCTTAAACATGATGTGATAATTACCGTATTTTTTGGTGTATAAGCGCCCCCCCCCCAAAACTTTTTATTATTTTTGGAAAAAAAAGTTAAAAATAAAAACGGCTTATAGTTCCATTTATTACTTAGAAAAAAATTATTTTACTTTTATTTTTAACCAATTTTTAGTTATTTTTTCATTACCTTTGTATAGCTCAAAATTTGGGAAAAAAGGGGTTCTTATACACCGAAAAATAGGGTACGTCTTGGTTGCCACGATAAGCAGGTATTGGTCGATGAATGTGGTGAAAGTAGAGCTGTTACATCGCTCTGCAATAAGGTCTGTATCGTTTTACAAGAGAAGAACTACAATTGATAGCCTTATTATGAACAAGCAAAAGCTGAACTAGTGTTATTCATTTTTCCACAGGATTCATTCAACTCACAGGTTCTGATCAAACCACTGTCTTAATAGCAAAAACTAGGCATCTCAAAAACGATTGGATTTTCATTAGGACCATCGCACTCGGTCACACACACATTCACTTGAGTAGTTTTGTGGAAGAATGAACGTTGCATAGATTCAATTATATCTTTGCAGAGATAAAGGACGCGAAGAGTATCAAGCCCTGAAAATAAATTATAACGTCGCATTTCAGCCACAGAGTGAAAGCTGAGGACCATAAAGGAAAGAAAATAATCATCTGACGACATGTATAGATGTTCTTTTTAGGTTCAAGGCACCAATCTGAACATATAAAATTTTGAAACCACCAACTCTTTTTCTATAAGTTTTTTCACGTCGCAGCACTGAAGCATACATAAACATCGTCGTTTTTAGTGCGCTCAAAGTTGAATGAAGTTTTTGTAGTACCACAAAGTAAGTATGCTTAGATATCATCCAGAAAAAGGGGTTCGGAAAAATGGGAAACTTGTCAGAGGAAAAACTTTTGACAACCAGTTCTGCCAGGGGATGTTCTCAATGATGATGGTTCTGAGAAAGAATTTCTGATTCTTTTCCTTTCATATCGAGCTAATATGTATTCTATTCTACAAATTGGTTCCATGTTGATGGAAATAAATTGCTGTCAAACACTACTAGCATTTTTGCATTCTCATTCTTTTTCTTATTCCATAGACTGACTAATGCAGTGTCAGTATTGTTGTATTGTCTGGCCTAATAATGCGCTTTTATGAAAATGACATCACTTCATAGATTAGGACGGAAAATAGAACTTGCATCAATGAACTAATTAATAATTAACTCTTAACTTAAGTGTAGGCTGAAAATTATGAGAAGCCTCATCTAAGAAAAAGGCTTTCTTCTTTTGAAACGGCTCACCAGTTCTATGATAATGTGTGAGCAACGAAAAGTGGAATCTCCATTGACCGCGAAATTGGCTTTGCCATATAGTGTAAGATCGTAAGCTTTACCAAAGACCATTTTCTCAAGAAGAAAAATTCTTAAAAAAGAATGAATAATATTGCTTAATAGCCTAATCGCTCTTTCCATTCTTCTAGGAACCCTTCCAATTTGGCAGATTTAAAATTAGTGTTAATCATTCAATCTGAAATGGTAGCTTTCTTGTATAAAATAAGTCTACGTTACACATGACATCTACTTGAACTACACGTAGGATTTTCTTATATCATTAATTATTCAAGAAAGTCTCTCAAACTGTTATGATAACCTTACTTCATAATTCAATTATGAATTAAAGTAATTCTTTCAAATAGAAAATCATCTGTTCATATCAAAAGTCGACAGTTTTTACTCATTCTAAAAAATATGTTTTCTTCTTCTGTTAAACTTTAACATATTCAATTTATTAAAACAATTTTGTATTCAAAAAAGCCTGCACACAGCTTCAAAGCTTTCTTTCTCACAGCCTATAGGACTCATACTTTGACTTAAATTGAGTTAGTTCCTTGCAAATTAAAAAAGCCTTCACGGTCAGCTTTTGAATGTTGAATTGAGACAGAATGAAATCTTCGTGTAATAAGGCGATAAAAAGAAAGAACCATTCTGTTGGTATTCAACAAACATATTTTGTTGGAAAAGTTTTTCTCAGAGAGGCTCTTACAGAGTAACAATGTCGATAAAAATAGTTTCTAAAGTAATTTTCTTTTCGTTTCAGATTGTCAAACAGACAAGAGAAATGCTTTCACTGTTTAAGCAGAAAAGTTTCAACAAAAATACAGATTACACCAGAAAAGTTACAACTTGTCTAAATGTAAAAAATAAGCACAGTAAGAAAGCTCCATGAACCAAAAAGCCAAGATGCAGCTGGAGTTGGAATACGTGTCATCATTAAAAAAAGTATTGAAGGAGTCACATTAAATTTTACGGTCCGAGATGGGGTTTATTCACATCGAGTGTCTAACATTTTTATTTGTCCAAATCGAGCAAGAATAAAAGGCTAAAATGATAGGAAAGAAAATAGAGATAGAATTTCTTTCTCCAGAATGACAAGTAAAAATATTTTGAGAAAACCAATTTGCTCATTGTGAGGTCGACGACATGAGAGAGATGTCTTATCTTCCTTTTCTTTACAGGTCTTTGTAAAATAAAAGAAGACGAAATGCATCGTAGTTTGAAAAATTTTGATTTAAAATCTTTTCCAAATTTATGCTCCCCCTACAAAACTCAAAGAAAAGCTTATCTTCTTTTTTTTTAATTTTCAAATAGGACATTAGCATCTTGTTTCATCCGCAAGTATTTTTAAAATGTTCTTAATCTAAGATGCTTTCATTCGAATGTAAATTGATGGTCGGTCACTAGAGAAGATAAATTCAGCTAGAAAGAAGTAGCTGCAGTAAGCAATGGACGATTTATTTCCGATGGTGACTACTCTGTTATGCGGAATAGATGTTCCTAGAAATTTTTTCCCCATTTCTTTCTAGAGCTGGTGATTGCTGTCGTCGAGCACATCTTTGTATGGTTTAAGTATTTTTTCAGATATAGCTCACTCACTCACCTACAAATGCAAAAGTGTGCATGATGCGTGATGTTTATTGTGTGCTTCAACTGAAAATAATTGCTTTGAAACTTCATGAGTATTTTTCTTAACCATTGACATGCTAAAGAATCTGTACAAGACGAGGAAACGAACTAACTGATACCAAAGCTGTAATAAATTTTACACGGAGGGGAAAAATTTCCCTTTGGACAAGTGAAACAATAAATGTTCTCGAAAGTTACAAAAGTATTGGTGAAACTGATTTAAGAATCCTTCTGTGGTTTTTATCTTTGAAACTTTTGAGTCGGAAAAAGGCAGGGCGGGAGAATCGACTGCTCTGACATCTAAGAAGTTTTTTTCTTTTTATTTATTTCCTCAGCGAGTGACTGCAGTAAATGGTCTTCTCAGCTTGTGTCTTGCTAAGATCGTTCGTAAAAAAATCTAGAGAATTATTTATGTTTATGGGTGGGTTAGAAGTACTTCGTCAAAGAATCGCTGTAATGTTTGACGCACATTCGATTGATGTATGGTATTTTCGTACACCTGAAATATCAGATCATCATCTCGGTAAAACAGGAACGAAAAGTATGAAAAGCTCTTTGGAAATGTTATCCCAGACATTAAACTGACGAACACTTTTTACAAGAACTATATTTTCAGAACAAAATCACTTAATGTAGGCTTTCAATTTGGTCTGTCAGGAGAGAAAATTCCTTCTGATTGATTTGGATTTTTCCGTTTAAGATTTGATGAAAAGGGGAAATCATGCTCAATGCTTTTGCTTGGCGTTTCCTTTTTCGTATTGGAATCAATCCACAAGAAACATGATGAAGCTAGTTTCTACTTTACTGGCCAGGTATCAGTTTTTGAAGGTTTGAGCCCTCGACATTCTTTTGACTGAGTGACCTTTTCTGATCCGGCCTTTTGTAAACTAGAAAGAAAAAGGGGCTCTACAAATGTAGAATGCTGAAACATATCAAGGATAGAAAGCTCCTTTTAAGAGCAAAAAAAATGTTTAGCTTGCAAATTTGTGTGAAAAAGAAAATCGTTCGACACAGCTCTGGAGCGCCAAACCCAACTCTAATATGCAAAAGGACAAAACATATAAACTAAGCGAAAAAAATGCCTCTCGAAAGATTCAAAAAGAAAAATCAAAATAGACAAGACAAGGAAAAGGGGCTTCGAGGGAGAGGAATGAGAGTTGGGTTGTGGCAGCAAGCAAACAATGCTAAGAGACTGATTGAGGGGCAGAAACTGATTCCACCGAGATCCGGCCACACCCCTGCTCTCTTCCAACCCTAGCTACCTCACACACACATGGTAAAATCTATGATGAGGATGAGAGAGCAGACCCAGGACACGGTTGATAATAAAAATAGGAAATAAGAGAATAGAGAGTTTGTGGTGCGTACGAATTGTGCGTATACGAACGTTGCGTTTAGTGGAAAGAAAGCCTTAAAGCTTTTCATCTGCTCAAGAAAAGAAATAACGATAAAAGGAACAGAAAAAGTGAGACTCTTCATTCAAACGCAGGGGTGAAAAAGTAAAAGGGAATTCCATTTTTACTTGCTGTGATGCTGTGATGTTCTATAACGTCTACTTTTAATCGTCTTCATTCCTCAGTATAACTATTAAAAAATTAGTAAAAGGACAAGTCTGAAGACAAAAAAGTTTAATATAATCAATGGCAAGTAGAACGTTTAAAAATGGCTGGCAAAATACAAAAACTTCAAATGAAGAAAAAGGTTTTGTAAATCTAAAATGCTTTGTCAATTTGCTAACCTCATATATTACGAACTTTGTTTATACAATGTTTTATGTGTGCTTATTACTATACACAAGTAAAAACTATTACAAACTTTGTTCATACCATTTTGATGTGTGATTATTACTACACCGTAAAAATTAATTGCAATTGAGAACTTTGAAGACAAATGAATCAATCAGATTCGAGTAAAAAAGTAACACAAGAGTGTATGAAAAATATCCATCTGCAAAACCAATACATCGAAATTGAAACCAAATTTGTCAAATTTGAAACCTGTGCAACCTAGGCTCTGTCCATTAAATTTGTCAACTAATAAAAATAGAAGACATATTTTTGGTAAGTAAATTTTGAAACAAGCCACAGTGGTTTATTGTCAAAGGTTGAAGAGTTCGAGTTATAAGAGATGATGAAAAAAGAGAAGTTAGAAAGGAGGCATTTTTGCACAAATATCAATGGAGGCCAGACCAATAGTAAAAAAACTAGAGCCAAACTAATCTCAAGAGAGTGATAAAACAAATTTTGTTAAACAAGCCAAAGAAAAAGGATCCTTTGATAAAATTCTTTTGGTCATAAACTAAGGATTTTTTTGCCTAGTTTTATTTCCAATTGGGCCAACAGAGTTTAGAAAAGTACTGAAAAAATAATTCTAACCGTACCTTTATGCAGTACATTTTATATAAAATTCCAAAAAACAACTTCCAAATCTATTGTGCTTTTTAGAAAATTGTACTTTCGATCATTTCCACTTTCTCAAGGGAGACGTGTTTCCGAGTAGACTACTTTCAATGCTTGGACCATGACGAGATTCTTTGGTTTCGTAGAAGATAATGACACGTTTGTGGCATCAAGGTTATTTTCAGTGAGAAAAAAAACAAAACAAAAGTGTTTCCCATCAATTGCTATTTTGACCTTTGGAACCAGGTGCTATGTATGACCTGTGCTGGTATCAACTACTGTGTCAATACCCTCTGTTTGCACGTTCTGGAATTGCCCAAGGGACTTTCATATATACAATTGAACGTATTATAAATTGACTCCGATTATCTTTTAGGGTATAAAAAGCAGTCATTTCTCGAGGCATAAATGGCAAATAATTACTTTTCGTTCGTAGATGGCCTTATCTTGGTCAAAAAAATTTATTTCAATCTTTCTTGACTTATTTCTCCTCGTTTCTAAGAAGGTTGCTGCCAGACTTGGTAAATGTTTACACATCAAATCATTGTTTTTGAGCGGCATGCAGATGTTGCCTTCACATGCTCGATTAGATTCTTTTTTGCCAAAGGAATCTTAGAAAAATAAGCGCTTATGCTATTTGATGATAGGCGAATTCATTTTTGTAATACAAAAATTTGTTTCTGTTAATGATTGGAAACAAAGTAAAGTAAACAAACATATCAGAGCAAAGTAAAGTGGAGACGTCAATTTTAAAAACAGAAAAAGTTTCGTGAAGCAGCACAAATTTCCTAGTTGCATTCTTGTCAAGGTTCTTCAAGAAACAATAAATTTTCATGCTGGAGCTCAAAATAGCTGATACCTTGTAATCTAGGAAAGTTTTGGGTGTAAACACGTCATAAAAGTTATTTTATTGCCAAACAACAAAAACTTCTGGAATTACAGGATATTTTAGAACAGTCTTCAGACAAAATAGTGTAAACCACGGACAAAAACTTTCTTTAGATCTTGTTGAAAACCTCGAATAAATACTTTTTACATCAAGACTTTATTGTTGGAATAATATGACACGACGAATAGAGGAATTGGTCCAAGAAGGGTATATTAGATATTCACAAGTCATAGTTTTTTCTAGAGTCAGAATTTTTTCTTATGAAACATTTGAAAAATGGCTTTGATCTTCTCATAACAAATATCCTAGTTAAATTTTAAGAGAGTTCCTTTGGGAAAGCGGAATTTATGCAAGCATCTGAAGAATTGATATAGATCAATGGTAACTTTTCTTTATCATTGTCCTTCTCAAATACCAAACAAAGCTGTTTCACTTGGAAAAGGAATTCTCCAAGTAAAGATAACAAACTATTAAATTTAAAAGGACTAATTTACCACTTTATCAAAATCCGAAATAGGGTTTTTTTCTCACTGTAAAGATGCAGAATTTTTGCAAATCTTTTTTCGTCGACAAAGTTGAAACACACTAGGATTGATCAAGTACTCAGGGCAAACTAAGTCTCTATGGTGCGTAAAAAATATGCTTCATTTCTCATTCCTTTTTTTCTATTGCAATACCTCAAACACGATTAAGGAGGTAATGTCTCGTGAGAAAGTTCCGTTTTAAATCATTCAACTTTGTTACAAGATTGTCCCAAATAGAAGTTACAGCTAGTTGCCCTACCAAGTCGATTGCGAACAGACCGGTTTATTTACAGAGTTCACTGAAGCCGGCCCATTTGAGAAGATAAATGGTAGGTAAATATTCAACACCAATTGCTATTTAAGGCTGAATGGTCTTGCTAAAGCTGTCCGATTTCCTGAACATAGACTTGAATGGCTTACCTAAAGAACAATAATAAAAAGTTGTTAAAAAGAATACTAAAATACATTATTGGGTAAGGAAGGGATTTTACAAACTTATTGTCCTTTTTTAGCTGATTGGTATATTAACTTTTGAAATCTAAAGGTGTATTATAAAATTCATTCATTCTTTCAAGTCTTTATTTGACAATATAAAAGTTTTTCAAGATGTTATTGAGGCCATAAATTTTTTTGGCATTATTTGTAGAGAATCATCAGTCCAGTTCTAGGCCATCCATGAAGCCTTGTCTGTTCTCAAAGGATTGATTACCAATTTTCTAACTTTAAATCCAAAAATGGAATCTTTTATAAATGAGATTTTTAATGTTTGGATTAAAACATGGACAAAGTTAACCTCTATATATTCTCTTGTTCATCTAAAAATTAAGCAGTCAAGTCATTTTTTGTATGCTTCATCCAACCGAATAAAGTCTTTTCCAACAATTTACTTTTTAATTGATGAGTTGAGTAAAGAATAAAATATCAATAACCAATCCACCATCAGAGATGTTCCCCCTAGGTTGTGTGCAGGGGTCTGTGCTTGGACCCAGATTATTCAATCTGTATACAAGTAAAATACCGGACTGTTTCGCTCATGAAATTGAAATAATTTCATATGCAGACGATTCATATGTTGTTGTCTATGACAAGGATGAAAAAAACCTTATAAGGAAACTTGAGGACTTCATAGAAGCACACACAAAGGCTCTGTTGGTCCTAGGAATGATTGTAAACTAGAAAAAAACTGAAGCAGTGAGGTTTGGAAAAAATA
>Ga0194133_10002576_pt1 | contig 27736 bp, 25 predicted proteins | sample TA2KigOf40mmetaG_FD_155448 | JGI IMG/M metagenome (GOLD analysis project Ga0194133, IMG submission 155448) | Freshwater microbial communities from Lake Tanganyika, Tanzania - TA2015055 Kigoma Offshore 40m | ecosystem: Environmental > Aquatic > Freshwater > Lake | place: Tanzania: Lake... | reverse complement strand
CTCTTGCATGGATGGCACCGCGCCGTCGGCTCGGTCCAGACAGCACCAGGACTGCACGGAGGGCAGCTCGGCCTTGACCCTCGCGGCCAGCTCTGCCACGTCGCTGTGGTGAACCATCACAACGGGCTGGTGCTGGCGCAGGATGGCCGCATTCATCACAGCACTGTTGCGGACGTTGACCGGCACGAGCACCAAGCCAGCCCGCCACAGCCCATACATGAAGACCAGCCCGCGCCAGTCATTGGGCGAAAGAAAAGCAACTCGGGTACCGGGTGCTGCGCCCAGAGTCTGTGCACGCGCAGCGATACGGTGGGTCAGCGCTGCAGCTTGTGCATAAGTAACAGCCATTGGGCCCTGCTGTACGAACACCGCATCGGGCGCCTGAAACGCTGCCCGGTCCAAGGCATCGATAGCCCTCATGCGCGAATCTCCTCGGGGCTCGTCAATCCATCAGGGTGGGCAAGAAGGTCGCAATCGAAGGAAACGCGACCATCAAGCCAAGGATCACCGCTTCCATCACAAGGAAGGGAATGACCCCCATGAATAGCTCACGGGACTGCAACTGCCCCTTCGCCGCAGACATCACCGCAAAAAGATTAAGTCCCACAGGCGGGGTGATCGCGGCAATTTCGATGAGCTTGATGACCAGTACGCCAAACCAGATACCGTCAACGCCGACAGCCTTGGAGATGGGATAGAGAAACGGCAACGTGATCACCATCAGCGAAACGCTGTCTACGAAGCATCCAAGAATCAGGAAAAGCAGGACGACCAGTGCGATGAACATCGCTGCTGTGAGCTCGATGGTCGTGACGAAAGTCTTCAGGTCGGCGATGAATCCGCTGATCAGCAAGAAGCGGCTGAACAGCAATCCGGCCATGACGATCAGGAACAGAACGGCAGAGACGCGAGCGCTTTCGATCAGGCTTTCCCACAGGGCTCCTGTGGGCAGGCGGCGCGTGGACAAGGCGATCACAAGCACACCAGCCGCACCTACGGCGCCTGCTGCAGAGGGAGGAAAGGCCCCAGCGTAGATACCCCCAAGCACGATGCCGATCAACAGGAGCACAGTCCAGGTATTGGTCAAGCCCTTGAGCTTTTCCTTCAGGGAGAACCGCTGAGTGATCATGGGCGCCCACTCGGGGCGGAAGATCAGCATCACGCGAATTCCAACGATGTAACCCACAGCGGTGAGCACCCCGGGCAGGATGCCTGCGATCAGCAGCTTGCCTACGGGCTCGCCAGTCAAGATGGCGTACAGGACCATCGCAATGGAAGGCGGGATCAACCCAGCCAGAGTGCCTGCGGCGGCCACACAGCCTGCTGCAACGCCCTTGTTGTACCCGTAGCGCGTCATCTCAGGCAGCGCCATGCGGGTGAAGATGTTGGCCGCCACGGTGGTCGAGCCAGAGATGGCTGCAAACATCGCCTGGGCCATCACCGTCGCCATCATCAGGCTGCCGCGGATGCGGCTGGTGAGCTGAAATGCTGCCTGATACAGGTCGGAGATGATGCCCGCGCGGGATGCAAGGGCACCCATCAGAACGAACAGCGGAACGACCACAAAGTTGTAGTCGCTCGCGAATGCATAAGGCAGAGACTGAATGGTCGACAGCAGGAAGACCGGCCCCACCGCATAGAAGATGCCGACGATGGCAATCGTTCCGATCGCATAAGCCACCGGAATGCCAAGCGCCAGCAGCGCAATCATGGCTGCGAATCCCCAGAGACCAACCGTCACGGGCTTTCCTTGGAAGAGACAGCGCGCGCAGGAACGAGTCCGCGCAGCAGTTGGGCCAGCAAGGTCAGGCAGCACAGGCTTGCGCCCACTGCACAGGCAACCTTCCAGGGCCAGATCGGAAACCCGGACGTGTCCGCCGAGGCCTCAAAGATGGCCACGCTCTTGAGTGCTTGCTGCCACAACCCGTAGGCGATCAGGCCGATGAGGACGCAGCCGCAAATGACTGCAAGCAGCTCCCGCAGCCGGAGCATTGCTGAGGGCATATACGGATCCAGCAAGTCCACGCGAATGTGCTCGGAGTTGCGCTGAACAGGACCGCAGGCCAGGAAGATGCAGCTCGCAAGCAGCGTACCCGACAGTTCGACCTTGAACGACAAGAAAGTACCGACCGTGTTGCCCATGACAATGTCAAAGGCACCGATCACCATCATGAGAAAGACAGCGCTTGCGCAAACGGCAAGCGCTGTCGTCTCAACCCACTTTGCGATGGATGTCATTCCATCAAGCGTTAGAGGCAGACCACCATGCTTCAGTTACGTGCGTTGGCAAAGCTCTGAGCTGCCTTGCGCTGAAGCGGAACCAGCTCCTTGATCTTCTCGCCCAAGCCCGCCTTGGTCGAGCGGTCCACCCAGGTTTCGATCATGTCGGGCGAGCGAGCAATGAAGTTCTGGATGTCCTTCATCGGGATGATCTGCCCGCCAGTTGCCTTGAACTTCTGGATCGCTTCGGCTTCCACCTTGGGCAGGGCAGCCAGGTCCTTTTGCATCGCTTCTTGGGCGACTTGGGCGAAGAGCGTCTGCACAGAGCGCGGCCAGGCGTTGTACGTCTTGGCGGGGACATACATCTGGAATGTGGTGAACGCGCCGGTGTTCAGATCAGACAGGTAAGGCGCGACCTTTTGCAGATCCGAGAACGGGGTCCACTCGATGGGGCCGAAGTTGCAGTCCAGCGTTCCGCGCTGCAGCCCTTCGCGGATCTCCGTGGCCTGCACTCGGGTGGGCACCATGCCGTGCGCCTCCATCCAGATCGGCACATAAGCACCGCCCACTGCGCGCACCTTCAGCCCGCGCAGATCGGCGGCGGTGTTGATGGGCTTGTTGCAAAGCAGCGTGTAGGCCGACGGCACCGTCCACTTGATCACCTTGAGGTTCTGCGAGGCCAGCTCGTCAGTGACCGCCTTGGTGGCGTAGCTGTCGCGCGCTAGGTCATACGCGGTCTTGGCATCAGCAGATACGCGGTTGAGCAGGCCGGCAGACACCGAGGTCAGCGGCAGCTCCGATGCGTGTACAGCCTGAGCGAAGACGCCAATGTCCACGGCGCCATTGGTGACCAGATTCTTGATCTCGGTAAGGCCACCGAGCTGACCCGACCAGAAGATCTGGATCTTGATCTTGCCGCCGGAGCGACGCTCGATCTCCTCGGCGAACCACTTATCCCACTCCGCACCGGGGAAGGTCTGCGCAAGCGGGTGGGCCATCTTCAGGGACAGCGAGGGGTAATCCTGTGCCTGCACAGGCAACGAAAACGCCACGGCGGCGCAGCTCATCAGGAGAAGTTTCTTCATCGTTGACTCCGGTAAGTTCGCTCAGTAACCACGCAGCGGGATCGCTCGGGGCGAGTGGATGCTATCGAGTCAACGACAACAAAACAATCGTTTGGTTGCCTGTTGTTTTAGGGGTTTTCCCGTGGCCTTACTCACCCGCGGGGAGGGGACGACGCCTGACTTCACAAACCGCGCGCAGCTTCAGACTGCACAGCGCAGCCAGCCTTGTCGACATGGTCTGCCATCGCAATTCACACCGTGGGCAAGCTGCACCTACTTTGTCTTTGCAGCCCTGCCAGCCTCGCCTGCAATGAACGCACGGTCGCCAACCTGGCGCTGTCTCTGAGCATTGACGGTGCAGGCTGCGGCGCTGCATCCGCGATAGGAGTCCACGGGGACCGCTCGGCTGCGGAGTGCGCTTGGAGGCTGGGCAGTTTGGGGAACCCTTACGCGGTAGTGGGCAAGGCGTCGTCCGACGCGGACGCTTTGAGCCGTGACGGCCCCCCATGCGGCCTTTAACTTTACCCATACGGATGCACGGCATCGAGCCCTGTCCTACGATTCGGTAGATGAAAATAAAGACGAAAGCGACAAGCAGTGTGGCTGGCAACTGCGCCGTAACTGTGTACTACGACGGTGCCTGTCCCGTGTGTTCACGCGAAATTGCGATGTACCAGCGCGAACCGGGAGGCCATGACATCCGCTGGATCGATGTCACCCGCTGTGATGCAGCCTCATTGGGAGACGACCTCACCAGAGATGCCGCTTTGGCGCGCCTGCATCTGCGCAACGCCAACGGGAAATTGGTGAGCGGCGCAGCGGCCTTTATAGGCATGTGGAATCAGTTACCGCGCTGGCGTTGGCTGGGGAGGCTGCTCGGCTCAGGCTGGCGGCTGAGCTTGCTGGAGTGGATGTACCGCGCATTCCTCCAGACGCGCCGCATTTGGCGCAGGGCTTGAGTTGCCCTTTGGCCATAGGCCTCTCTTAGAGTCTCATACGCCTCGCCCAAGCGCCAGCGTGGCTCTGCGGCGGTGAAGGTTTTTGCTTGCGCCATCTCGAATTTCTCTGTCTAAGAAAACACACGCAGTCAGTGTGTTGTCTTTGACGCAGAAGAACAACCGAAAAGACGGTGCTGATTTCTCCAATGAAATCAACGATGCCAAAGAAAACTGTAATTTTCTTTGGTGATGTCGTGTCACACGACACCCGCAGACGCCCTACAAGGGCACGAGCCCTGCACCAGCTACCCGAGCACCCAAGAACCCCAAAAAATGCACTCAAGGGGCAATGAAACCGACGAGGCGCATAAATAACTTATACGAACAAGACGAAGGTTGCTCGCCGATTGAATTGAGCTGCTAAGCCCGTTCTGATGTGTGACGGTAAAGAAGGCGCTGCTTGTTGCGCTGGGGCACTGCACTACCCTGCTGATGGCAGGATGCATGAAACGACTTCCTTCGGGGAACACGTTTGCCGTGACTTGGATGCGATAGATGCTCGGCACCTATCAGGGGTACAGAAGACGAATTTCAAAGTGAGTGGGACGCCACGCTTGCTTGCAGCAAGTACCCCACAAAGCACAGGCAACGCCGCTGCATAGGCTGTCTGCTGCTTGCGTTAGGACACGCACGTCAAAGGAGATAGCAAAACCTGCCTTCCTTGAGCAATCAAGTTGTGCCTATGCAGTATGGGAACCCTCAGTGAATGTCGCCGCGCCGCTTCCGGCGTGGCATATGACTTCCTAGTGAATGACACCTGAGGGTTCTTGAGTCCATCCAAGAGGAAGAAAAGCGCGGCGAAGATTTGTCCGAAGACAAATCGAGTCGCAGTTCGCGCGAGCGAACTCGAACAACACCTACAAGGGAGACGATATGAGTTTCACCAAACAGCTATACGCCATGACATCCATGGCAATACCCGACATCACCACCCGAACCTTCAGCAGGCACTGCGGCAAGAGCGAGGGCTACTACGGCAGCATCAGTGCTCAACAGCTCAAGATTTCCACCAACAGCTTGCTGTACCTCTCAGAGGTACTGGAGCACAAGAAGGCAACCAGCCACAACCGATACATCACTGAGCTGCAGAACTTGATTGCCCAGGAAGTGGCAAGGCGTATGCAGGACGTAGACACCAAGAACATGGCAGTTCGCCAGATGGTGCTGCGTGCCGTTGCACATGCCCACATGAGCCGAGAGAACGAGTACTCGGCGCCACCCATCGTGATTGCTTGATGGAGCAAGCCATGCGTATTCATGAAATCACCACTACCAAGCCGCAGAAGCCCAAGTCCGCCGGCGCCCTTCGCCTAGACGCATTACGCAGGCAAAAGGAGCAGCTACAGCGACGGATTAACGCCGAGCGTGGAACGGCGTTGCTGCGCAAGTCACGCCCGCAGGTTTGACGCCTCCCTAGTCATTCGCCCGGTGCCGCCAGGTGCGATAGAGTTAAGCGAACCGTCGCCCCCCAATACCAAGGGGTGAAAGGAAGGATGCAAATGCCTCTGATCGAGTTCTGGAAGGCAAACCCTGCGACTGTGCTGGGCATGTCCCTGCCCACGATATTACGGATGGCTATTGACCCAGATCCCTCACTGAAGGACGGAAGCGAGGGATCCAAGGCTTTTAGGCAGTTCCTGGGTGAAATTGACAGCACAAAGTTAGCTTCCTACGCGACTTTCTGCCTGGAAAACACTTTCCCTGACAGCGGACAAGTGCTGCAAGATATCGTCAACGAGATGGGTAAGCGGCTTGGCTTTTCAGTCGAGAACGGTAGGTATCGCGGCGTGAGGAACGACATCGGCTACGACGGTATCTGGACATCAAATGGCTCGAGCCTCGTGATTGAGGTGAAGACTACAGACGCGTACACAATTCGTCTCGATGTGATTGCAACCTACCGCGATCGCCTCGTAGAAGAGCGAAGAGTTTCAAAGGACACGCCCATCCTGATTGTCATCGGGCGTATCGACACCTCATCTCTAGAAGCGCAAGTCAGAGGCTCTAGGCATGCTTGGTCGATGCGGATTGTCGGAATAGACGCTTTGATCAAGTTAATGGAAGTCAACCTCAACTCGATTTCAGAGGAAGTGACGGAGAGGATTCATACGATTCTTCGCCCATTCGAATACACAAGGATCGATCAGATAGTCGACGTGGTGTTCACCACTGCGGAGGATAAGGAGCAGCAGCTTGAAGAGGCTGAACCTCCGCGTGTCACAGGCGAAGCGGGGCGGCGAGTTCAACAGAGGACGCCACGCGAAGAAATTCTTGCGAAGAAGGCTGAAGCTATCCAACGGGTAGCCTTGCATGAAGGCGTCACGCTCCAGCGACGCCGTGCCTCGCTATTCACGGATCCCACAGACTCAGTTCGCGCGGTAGTCGTTGCATCCAAGCGATACGATGACGAAGGCTACTGGTACGGATACCATGAAGAGCCGCAGCGGCGCTTCTTGTCGCAAGCGAAGAGGGGGTTTTTAGTGCTTGCAATGATGGACAAGGACTACGCCTTCGCGTTGCCGTTCGATGTTCTTGACCCTTACTGGGATGAGCTGCATCAAACAATTCTGGATAGCGGTCGTATCTATAAGCACCTCTTAACCTACGAGGGTAATTGCAAATTCTTTTTGCGCATACGAGGGGTTGAGCGTCAACTTGACATGGAGCCGTACAGGGTTTGACTGATGCAGTTTTGGCAGCATCAACCGCCAAATAATTCGCCAAGACGCACCGTGCGTTTGCTTGGCTCGCCAGAAGCCATCCATTTCGGTTGGGTTCAGGTTGCTCTTGATGGGAAACCGACAACAGACTTGCCTGTGCTTGCACAACTTCAGGAAAGGACAAGCACATGGCAACCCTGGCAAATCTCAAACTCAGCACAGCAGTCAAGCCCACGCACACGCCTGCTGTGCAGCTGCGTCGCGACAAACTGGCAAAGCGACTGTGGGAGCAGGCAGAACTGGCACGAGCCCAGCAAAACGGTACCCATTTTGCACCCATGCGTTTTCGCACTGTCGTGGAACACGACACTGGCTTGCGCCGTCAAGTCGAGCAGCCCAAGCGCATCAAGCCCTGGTGGTTCACCACTGATGCAGGCAAGTTGGCTCTGCATGTGCGCTATGGCACTCGTTTGCTTGAACTGGCTAAGGGCAAGTTCGCAGTGGAAGTGCCCAATGAGCGAGACATCGCAGCCACGCTGGACATGATCAAGGCTGCTGTTTTGGCTGGTGAACTAGACGCTGCCATGGATGCAGCCAGCGTCAAACTGCGTGAAGGCTTCCACAAGTGAGCGTGGCACTCACCATGCTGCTGCACAGCACGCCATTCGTGTCTATAGCAAGGTTTTTTGCGGCTGAGACACGATGGCGTGCGTTCTGTGCACATCGCGGTTTTTTGGCAGCGCAACCTGTTGAAATCAAAGAAGAGGTCTCAACAGCGTCGGCGATCGTGATCCGCAAAACCTACGCACGCGCATGGAGCAAGCCCTAATACAGAACCGGCCTGTCGAATTCGAAGGGTTCTCAGCCATGCTCGACAAGTGGCTGGAGCTGCGGCTTTACCCGTTTGAAGATGGTCTGGCCCTTTACATGCGTGACATCAGCGCCCGGCATCAAGCCCAGGCACAGCTGCTGCTCCTGCACACCTGCATCGCGCGCTTGAATGACCTGGTGCTGATCGCCGAGCGCCGGGGCCAGCATCCTCCACAGCTTGTATTTGCCAATGCAGCCTTTTCGCGACTGACGGGCTACAGCGCTCAGGAAGTGGTCAGCCACCATCCAGGCCTGCTGGTTGGGCCCGGACATGCGCCCGAGGAACTTGAGCGTCTGACCGAGGCCCTGCGACGGGGCCAAGCGGTGCGCACCGAGCTGATGCAACACACCAAGGAGGGGGTGGGCTTTTGGGTCGATCTGGAGATCACGCCGGTCAGCGACTCGCCCGAAGGCCTGATGCGATGGATTGCGGTGGGCCGGGATATCACCGCGCGCAAATCACAGGAGCAGGCATTTGCACATCTGGCCTACCACGACGCATTGACCGGCCTGCCCAATCGCCAAAGCCTCATCCAGCGTCTGCACGCGTCGGGCCGGCCCGGCAGCGCGCCGCCCTGCATTGGGGCGCTGATGTTCATCGATCTGGATCACTTCAAGCTACTGAACGACACGCTTGGGCACGACCGGGGCGACCAGCTGCTGCAACAAGTCGCCCAGAGGCTTTTGGCCTGCGTGCGCGAAACCGATCTGGTGGCGCGGCTCAGTGGCGATGAATTCGTGGTGGTGATGCACGAGCTGGCCCGGCAGGAGGATCAGGCACGGCAGCGCGCACGCCAAGCCGGCGAAATGATTCTGCACAGCCTGCGCCAGCCGCATGAACTGGCCGGCCAGCCCTATTACGGTACTTGCAGCATCGGCGTGACTTTGCTGCGCGAACCCGAGCCGGGCGTGGCCGATTTGCTCAAGCAAGCCGATCTGGCGATGTACCAAGCAAAGGCCAGCGGCCGCAACACGCTGTGCTTTTTCGATCCGCTGATGCAAGCCAGCGCATCGGCCAAGGCCGCTCTGACCGCCGCGCTGCGGCAGGCACTGCACGAGCAGCAATTCGTGCTGCATTACGAACCGCAAGTCAACTCCGCCGGGTGCATTACTGGGGTCGCAGCGCTGCTGCGCTGGCAGCATCCGACCGCCGGGCTGCGCCGGCCCAAGGACTTCATCGGTCAAGCCGAAGAAAGCGGTTTAATTTTGCCCCTGGGTCAATGGGTGCTCGAGTCGGCCTGCCGTCAGCTGGCCCTGTGGTCGCAGCGCCCCCTCTGCCGCGACTTGAAAATGGCGGTCAATGTGAGTGCGCGACAGTTTCTGCATCCGCATTTTGTTCAGGATGTACTGCAGACGGCCGCCCGTCACGGCGTGCCCGTGCATCAGCTTGAGCTGGAGATTACCGAGAGCCTGCTTGCCGCCGACATCCAGGGCTGCCTGGCTCGTCTGCAGCAACTGCACCAGGCCGGGGTGAGCCTGGCGATCGATGATTTCGGCATGGGGTATTCGGCCCTGTCATGTCTCAAGCAGATGCCCCTGCAAAGACTCAAGATCGACCGCGCTTTTGTCCGCGACATGCTGGAGGACCGGCGCGATGTGGCTATCACGCGGACCATCGTGCAACTGGCCCGCGACCTGGGCCTGGAGGTCATGGCCGAAGGGGTGGAAACCCAGGCCCAGCGCGAGCTGCTCGAGGCTTGCGGCTGCGATGCGTTTCAAGGTTATCTGTTCAGCCCCGCGGTGCCCGCCGAGGCCCTCGAAGCCTTGATCGCCCGGGGGTGGTCTGCAGAGCATCGCGCCGAGGGCAGCGCTCCCACACCCCCCGCTTGAACCGGGTCGGCAGCAGCCGTGCCCGCGCGACGATCAGGGGCGGTCGGCGGGCCGCTGCCAGCGCATAGCCAGCCAGACCAACAGCAGCACCGGCAGCCCCAGGCAAGCAGTCCCCACGAAAAACGGGGCGTAACCTAGCGCATCGACCGCCAAGCCGGAATAACCGGCAAGAAACTTGGGTAAAAGCAACATCAGCGAGCTGAACAAGGCATATTGCGTGGCCGAGTAGTTCACATGCGTCAAGCTCGACAGATAGGCAATGAAGGCCGCCGAAGCCAAACCGCCGGAAAGATTGTCGGCCGAGATCACGAAGATCAGCGCCTGCAGATCATGGCCGCGGGTCGACAGCCAGGCAAAGAGCAAATTGCTCGCTGCGCTGAGCACCGCCCCCGTCATAAGCACCCGCATCACGCCCAGCCGCATCGCCAGCGCCCCGCCCACGAACGCACCCAACAGCGTCATGATCACGCCGTAGAACTTGGAAATTCCCGCCACCTCGGCCTTGCTGTAGCCCATGTCCACATAGAACGGATTGGCCATGATGCCCATCACCACATCGCTGATGCGGTACACCGAAATCAAGGCCAGGATGAGCAGGGCCTGTCGGCCATAGCGCTGTAAAAAGTCGGCAAAGGGGTCGATCAAGGCGCCGCGCAGCCACAGGGCCGGGGTGCGGGCCGGCGGCAACTGCGCGGCGACCGGCTCGCGCGAAAACAGCACAGTGAGCATGCCCGGCAGCATGGAGGCGGCCATAACCAGGTAGGCAAACTGCCAGGCCCCGTGCTGATAGTTGGCCGCCTGGGGGGTCTCGGCGCGCGAGGCCAGCCAAAGCGCGCCCGCGCCGGCCCAGATCATGGCTAGGCGATACCCGCTCTGGTAGGTGGCCGCCAACGCAGCCTGGCGATTGGCATCGGCCGACTCGATGCGAAAGGCATCGAGGGCGATGTCCTGCGTCGCTGAGGCAAAAGCCAAGGCCAGCGCACACCAGACCACGGGCATCAAGGACAGCTTGGGATCGTGCAAGGCCATGCCCACCAACGCAGCGATGATCACCGTCTGCGACAGGAGCAGCCAACTGCGCCTGCGTCCCAGGGCCGTCGTGAGCCAGGGCAGCGGCATTCGGTCGACCAGAGGCGCCCAGGCCCACTTGAAACCATAGGCCAGGCCGATCCAGCTGAGAAAGCCGATCGTGGTGCGGTCGATACCCGCCTCGCGCAGCCAGAAACTGAGGGTGCCGAAGACCAGCAGCAGAGGTAAGCCCGCTGAAAAGCCCAGACTGAACATGCGCAGACTGGCCGGCTCCAGATAGACCTTCAGGCTCTGGCCCCAGGACAGCCGGGTTGTTGGGAGCGAATCGGAGGCGGGGCTGCCAGATGCGGGCGGGGAGGACATGGGGGAATAATACGGGCTCCTCTGTTCAAACGACGCGAGCCCTCAGCCATGCAACGGACGCTGCGATCTCTAGGTCTGGCCCTCTGCCTGGGGCTGCTCGCGTCTGCCAGCTGGTCGCAAGGCAGCGCCAATCCAGCCCCCCGTGAAGGCGTGGATGTCGGCCGCAATTCGGCTTTTGCGCGCCTGGTGCCGGCAGATGAGGTGGAGGCGGCCGCAAACAAGCAATACCAGGACTTGCTCAAACAGGCCGCCAGCCAGAACGCCCTGGCCGGGCCCAACCATCCGCAGGTGATGCGCCTGCGACGCATTGCCGACAAATTGATCCCCTTTGCCTACAGCTGGAATCCGCGCGCACGCAACTGGCGCTGGGAAATCAACCTGCTGGGTAGCCGCCAGATCAACGCCTTTTGCATGCCCGGTGGCAAGATTGCGTTCTACACGGGTATCTTGGATCAGCTACAGCTGACCGATGACGAAGTGGCGCAAATCATGGGCCACGAAATCGCGCACGCCCTGCGCGAACACGCGCGAGAGCGCATGGGCAAGAGCGCCGCGACCAATATCGGCGCCGGCCTGTTGTCACAGGTCTTGGGGCTGGGCGATATCGGGCGCACCCTGACCAACTACGGCGCTGAGCTGCTCACCCTCAAGTTCAGCCGTGACAACGAGACCGAGGCGGACCTGGTCGGCCTGGAATTGGCCGCACGGGCCGGCTACAACCCGCAGGCCGGCGTAAGCCTCTGGCGAAAGATGCAAGCGGCCAGCAAGGGCGCACCGCCGCAGTGGCTCTCCACCCACCCCGCCGGATCGACCCGCATCGCTGAAATTGAAGCGGCCATCCCGCAGGTCATGCCGCTCTACGAGCGCGCGCTGGGCCGCTGAGGCGGCAGCCCACTCATCAACACCGGCCTACACGGGCTTGCGCTCTGGCTGACAGACGCGGCCGCCACGCCTGGCTATGGTGAGCAGATGCTCAAGCTCACCCCACAAACGCAGACTCAGCTCACCGCCAGCTTTCAGCGCCACAGCGGGGCACCCCGACCGGAGCCCAGCCGCTCCGTGCCCCCGCTGAGCTGGCCCTTACCGGCCCGCCTGGGTCAGGCGGTGCCGCTGCACAAGGCGCCGCAGCAGCGCCCCCCTCTCGCTGAAATTGCTGGCCAGCCGCGCCGACAACCCGGGCGCGGACGGCTTATTACGGACGACCCTGTGCCCAGAAAACCCAAATCCAAAAACCTGACCGAGATCCTCGTGCAGGAGCCCGCCATCCGCGTCTACGGCGCCGTGGACGAAGCCTTTCTCGGTCGCTTTCTCGATCAGCTCAAACCACTGCGCGGACGCAGTGACCCGCTGGTGATGGAGTTGTCGACCGCCGGCGGCGACGCCGATCTGGCCCGTCGCATTGCCGAAGAAATACGGTTATGCCGCGAAGTCGGCGGCATGGACTTGTACTTTGTGGGCAAAGCCATGGTGTACTCGGCGGGGGTGATGATCATGGCGGCCTTTCCACAAACCCAGCGCTACCTCAGCCGCGATGCCGTGCTGCTGATTCACGAGTGGCAAATTGAAAAGGAAATCCGGTTTAGCGGCCCGCTCCATGTCTGCGCCACAAGCGCCCATGATTTCCCGGCCGAACTGGAAGTGGCCCGCAAGCTCGAAAAACAAACCTTCAGCGATCTGGTGCAGGGCACGCAGGTCAATTACGAGTAACTGAGCGAACAGGTCCACAAGGCCGACTGGTACCTGCTGGCCGATGAGGCGCTGGCGCTCGGATTGGTAAGCGATCTGGTCTGAAGTCGAACGGTCTCTTGCAGCGCCCAAGATCGCCGCGAGGGCGCGGCTCCCTGCAGCCGCCTGCTAGATCGCCAGCTCATAGTCCACCGACAGCGGCGCATGATCTGAAAACCGCTCGGCCTTGTACACCGCCTCGCTGCGCGCCAGCGCAGCCACCGCCGGGGTGGCCAGGTGATAGTCGATGCGCCAGCCTACATTTTTGGCCCAGGCTTGTCCCCGATTGCTCCACCAAGTATAGGCCTCTTCGGTGGCCGTCGGTTGCAGGCGGCGATACACATCGACCAAACCGCCCCCCAGACCCATGTCTGGCTGCGCGGCCCCCACATTGAGTGCGTCGGCGGCCGCCTTGGCCACCTGTGCATCATGCCGCAGCAACGCACTCATCCAGGCGCGCTCCTCAGGCAGAAAGCCCGAGTTCTTGAGGTTGCCCTTCCAGTTCTTCAGGTCCATCTCTTGGTGCGCAATATTCACATCGCCGCACAAAATGAAATCGCGCTGCGCCTTCAAACCCAAGAGATGCGGATAGAACTCGGCCAGGAAACGGAACTTGGCTTCCTGTCGCTCGGGGCTGGAAGAGCCGCTGGGAAAGTAGCAGCTGATGATGGACAACTTGGGCGCCGCTTTGCGGCCCGGCCGGTCAAAGCGCAGTTCCACATAGCGACCCTCGGCATCAAATTCGCCCGAGCCAAATCCGACAATCACCTCCGAAGGCTCGTGCCGGGTGTACACGGCCACGCCTGAATAGCCCTTCTTCTCGGCAAAATGAAAATGCCCTTGCAGTCCGGCAAGCTGCTCAAACTGGCCCTGCACATCGGCCTGCTGGGCCTTGAGCTCCTGCACGCACATACAATCCGGACACTCTTTTTCGAGCCAGGTCTGTAGGCCTTTGCGCGCAGCCGAGCGGATGCCGTTGAGGTTGAGGCTGGTGAGTTTGAACAAGGACATCCCCATGACAGAAGCAGGCGCGCACGATACGCTGGCGCAGGAGTTTGTACAATTTTCGCTCGATTGCGGCGTGCTCAAGTTTGGCCAGTTCAAGACCAAGGCCGGCCGCATGAGTCCCTACTTTTTCAATGCGGGGCTTTTTGACGATGGCGCCAAGCTGGGCCGGCTGGCCGCCTTCTATGCGCAGCGCCTGATACAAAGCGGCATCGAGTTCGACATGATTTTTGGCCCTGCCTACAAGGGCATACCGCTGGGCGCGGCGGTCAGTATCGAGCTTGCCCGCCTGGGTAAGGTGGTGCCCTTTGCCTACAACCGCAAAGAGGCCAAAGACCATGGGGAAGGCGGCGCCTTGGTCGGCGCGCCCCTCAAAGGCCGCGTGCTTATCGTCGACGATGTGATGAGCGCCGGCACCGCTGCGCGCGAATCCATCGCCTTGATTGAGGCGGCCGGTGCTCAAGCGCACGCGGTGGCCATCGCGCTGGACCGTCAGGAAATGGCCACCGAAAAGCAGCCCGATGGCTCCACCCGCGATGTGCCGCATAGCGCCGTGCAGTATGTGCAGAACACCCTGGGTTTGCGGGTGTGTTCGATTGCACGGCTGGAAGACTTGCTGGCCTATCTGGCCACACGCGGCGGCGATGCAGGCAGCGAACTCGGTCAACACCTGGTGCCAGCACAAGCCTACCGCGATCGCTACGGGGTTTAAGGCATCGCGCCGAGGCAGCGGCGCTCCACAAGAAGCTTGCCTAGGCGCCCGCCAGGAAATCACTCTTGCCAATCGCCACCCCGTTGTGGCGCAGGATGTTGTAGGCCGTGGTGACATGGAAAAACACATTAGGCAGCGCCCAGGTCTTGACATAAGCCTCGGCCGTCATCGTGCGATTGCCGGTCTTGCCCACCGGGAAGGTGATCTCCTTGGCCTCCAGCCCATCGAGCGCGCCTGCCGGCACCGTCTGGAGCCAAGCCACGGTGTTGTCGATACGGGTGATCAACTCGGCCAGCGTGTTCTCCACATTGTCGTATTTTGGTGCATCCAGGCCGGTGATGCGTGCAGCACACAACTTGGCCGCATCGCAGGCGATAAAAATCTGGCTTTTAAAGGGCAGCATATCGGGCGCTAGGCGGTACTGCACCAGGGCCTGCTCGTCGTAGCCGCGCGCGGCCACATCGGCCTGAGCCTTAGTGAGCAGATGGCGCAGATTGCCCAGGAACTTGATGAAGACGGGAAGCGATGCGGTAGACAGGGTGGTAGACATGGGTGGCCTCTTACGAGAGTTGGGCGGGGGGCCCACAGTATGCCCGCATTGGGGCCCGTCAGACAGCCGCACCCCGCGCGAGCCATCCGGCTGTTGCCCAAAGGGGCCACAGACACGGCGATAACTACGGGCACTTCTTGCGTTTGGCCAATTCAGAAAGGCGCTCCAATCGCTCGGTCGCTGCCTTCTTGGCCTCCGCCGCACCTGTCTGGTTGAAGGTGAGTGCAGGCAGCAAGGGTATTTCCAAGGTCACTTCGCGATCCGATGAGCCGGCTTTGTCTTCGATGGACCTCAATACAGACCGCACGGCCTTACTTTGTACAGCGATCTCTGTGCAACTCAATCGCTCATCGCCCTCCCCCTTGAGTCGAATCTGCGTGAGGCCACAGCCCGCAGACAGAACCGCCATCGATAGCACCGCAATTAACTTTTTCATTTCATCTCCTACGACCTTAAAGTAAAGATACCGCCCCACATAAGAAGGGGCTTAGCTTTTTCTCGCAGAAGCTCAATTACAAAATGCGGCCACAAGCTCCAGGGTATTTGCCTAAATGGGCGGGTAGGTTGGAGACTCAGCGGCACCCTCGTCGAAGCAACTGCGCAAATGAAATTCTGCACGCCGCAGGAGGCGTCCGCATCAGCAGGATGAACGAGGTGGCTCCGCCGATCTTTATGCGGCTTGTGGCCAGTAGACCTCGCTCGAAGGTGACAACATCACAGCCGTTGACACGGGCGCTGTTACGGACCAACAACAGTTCTCTTCACTACTTCTGAGTCGCCTTGGAGGTCAGGTAACGCTGACCGTTCTTAGGTCGGGCCGAAAGCTGGAGAAAGCAGTTTCAATCCTGCATTAAGAGGCCGAGTCCTTGCTCGCGCAGCTTGACCCACGAGCGCGTCGTGCGCAGGGCCAGTCCGCAGCAGGTGCTTGAATCCGCCTCTTGCTTGGCTAGCCGAGCTTCTTCTTCAGCAACTCATTGACCTGCTGCGGATTGGCCTTACCCTTGCTGGCCTTCATGATCGGGCCGACCAGGCCGTTGAGCGCCTTGGCATTGCCGGCTTTGTATTCGGCTATGTTCTTGGGGTGGGCGGCCAGTACTTCGTCGATGATCTTTTCGAGCTCGCCGCTGTCGTTCATCTGCTTGAGGCCTTTGGCTCCGATGAGCGCATCGACCTCCCCCTCGCCTCTCCACAGGGCGTCGAACAACTGCTTGGCGGCGCTGTTGCTAATCGTGTTGTCGGCGATGCGGCCAATCAGTGCAGCGAGTTGCACCGCACTGACCGGAACTTGCTCAACCCCCAACTCACCCGCATTCAGGCGGCGCGAGACCTCGCCCATGATCCAGTTGCTGGCCAGCTTGGGCTGGCCGCAGACTTCGGCGACCACTTCGAAGTAGGCGGCCATGGCTTTGCTCTGGGTGAGCGTGGTGGCGTCATACTCAGGCAAGCCATAGTCGCGCACAAACCGCTCGGCCATCCGGCGGGGCAGCTCGGGCATTTGTACCTTCACCCGCTCGATCCATTCAGGTGCAATCACGAGCGGCGGCAGGTCGGGGTCGGGGAAGTAGCGGTAGTCGGCCGAATCTTCCTTGCTGCGCATGGCACGGGTTTCGCCGGTGTCGGGGTCGAAGAGCACGGTGGCCTGCTGGATGGCGCGGCCGTCTTCAATTTCTTCGATCTGCCAGCGTACTTCAAAGTCGATGGCCTGCTGCATGAACTTAAAGCTGTTGAGGTTCTTGATCTCGCGGCGCGTGCCCAGCGGCGCGCCGGGCTTGCGAACCGAGACATTGGCATCACAGCGAAAGCTTCCCTCTTGCATATTGCCGTCGCAGATGCCGATCCAGGTGACAATTTTGTGCAGCTCCTTGGCATAAGCCACCGCCTCCTGGCTGCTGCGGATGTCGGGCTCGGTGACGATCTCCAGCAGCGGGGTGCCGGCGCGGTTGAGGTCGATGCCACTTTGACCGATAAAGTCTTCGTGCAGCGATTTGCCCGCATCTTCCTCCAGGTGGGCGCGCACCAGGCGCACGGTTTTTTTCTCGTCGCCGAGGTAGAACGACACCTCGCCGCCTTGCACCACCGGGATTTCAAACTGGCTGATCTGGTAGCCCTTGGGCAGGTCGGGGTAAAAATAATTTTTGCGCGCAAAGATGCTGCGCTGAGCGACCCGCGAATTAACCGCCAGACCGAACTGAATGGCCCGCTCAACCGCCCCTTTGTTCATCACCGGCAGCGTGCCGGGCAAAGCCAGGTCGACCGCGCAGGCCTGGGTGTTGGGCTCGGCGCCAAAAGCCACGCTGGCGCGACTGAAAATTTTGCTGTGGGTGGAGAGCTGGGCGTGGGTTTCAAAACCGATGACAACCTCGTAGCCTTGAACGAGCTGGCTGGACATATCAGACTCCCGCTGGCTTACGATGGTGGAAGTCGGTGGCTTGCTGCAGGCGATGCGCCACATTGAGCAGCCGCGCCTCGGCAAAGTAGTTGCCGATCAGTTGCAGGCCCACCGGCATGCCATGCTCCCCCACACCGGCTGGCACGCTCATTGCGGGCAATCCGGCCAGCGAGGCGGGCAAGGTGAAGATATCGGCCAGGTAATCGGCCAGCGGGTCGGCTGCGTTCTGGCCGATCTTCCAGGCCACGGTGGGCGCCACCGGGCCGGCGATCACATCGCACTGCGCAAAAGCGCTGCGAAAGTCCTCGGCAATCAGGCGTCGGATCCTCTGGGCTTGCAGGTAATAGGCATCGTAGTAACCGTGACTGAGCACATAGGTGCCGGTCATGATGCGGCGCTTGACCTCGCTGCCAAAGCCTTGGGCACGCGATTTTTTATACATGCTCTCCAGATCGAAGTACTCGCGGGCGCGGTGACCAAACTTAACCCCGTCATAACGGCTCAGGTTGGAGCTGGCCTCGGCCGCGGCGATGATGTAATAAACGGGTATGGCCAGTTCGGTGCGCGGCAGGCTAATCGTCACCAGGGCAGCGCCGAGCTTTTGCAGCTCAGCCAGCGCAGCCTCGACCGCCGCCCGCACACCCGGGGCCAGGCCATCACCAAAAAACTCCTGGGGCAAGCCGATGCGCAGGCCTTTCAGGTCTGCGTTCAGGCTGGCGCTGAAATCTTCGGCCGGCAGGTCGAGCGAGGTGGAGTCGCGGTCGGGGTCAGGGCCGCATAGGGCGCTGAGCAGCAGCGCACAGTCCTCGGCGCTGCGGGCCATCGGGCCGCCTTGGTCGAGGCTGGAGGCGTAAGCGATCATGCCGTACCGGCTGGCGCGGCCATAGGTGGGCTTGATGCCGGTGACACCGCAAAAGCTGGCGGGCTGGCGAATGGAGCCGCCGGTGTCGGTACCGGTGGCCGCTGGCACCAGACGCGCGGCCAGCGACGCGGCGCTGCCCCCCGAAGACCCACCGGGTACGCGGGCCGCGTCCCAGGGGTTCCTGACCGGCCCGTAGGCGCAGTTTTCATTGCCCGAGCCCATGGCAAATTCGTCACAACTGAGCTTGCCGACCGTAACCATACCGGCCTGGGCCAAACGCGCGACCACCGTCGCATCAAAGGGCGAGCGATAACCCGCGAGCATCTTGGAGCCGGCGGTGGTGGGAAAGTCACGGGTGACAAAGATGTCCTTGTGGGCCACCGGCACGCCCTCCAGCGGGGCGGCGTTGCCGGCAGCCCGCCGCGCATCGCTGGCGCGGGCCTGGGCCAGGGTGACCTCGGGGTTCAGGGCGAGAAAACTGGCCGTCGCGTCGTGCTCGGCCCGGGCGAGGCAATGACGGGCAAGCTCAAGAGCGGAAAAGGCGCGCGCCTTGAGACCCGCGCCCAGTTGGGCCACGCCCATTTCATGCAGAGGACCCTGGGCGCTCATTCGATCACCCGCGGCACCAAAAACAGGCCGCGCTCAACGGCCGGGGCGCTTTGCTGGTTGGCCTGTCGCTGATCGGGCTCCGTTACTGCATCATCGCGCAGCCGCAGCGCTACGGCCCCGGTCAGCTCGGCCGGATGCGCCATGGGCTCAATGCCCTCGGTGGCAACGGCCGCCATCTGCTCGACGAGCTTGAAAAAGCCATTGATGTGCCCGAGGGCGCGCTCGCTTTCCTGGGGCTCAAGCTCCAGGCGGGCCAGGTGCGCCACACGCGAAATGTCTTGGGCAGTCAGTGCCATAAAAACCGTAAAAGTCGGGGCCCTCCCGGCGGGCCCTTGGAGGGCGCGACCCGGGCGGGCTGGCGGGGGGTGAATCCGGTGCAAAAGCCTGTCATCAAGCCCTGCAAACACCGGTGCTTGGGGTATTATCCCGCCTTCGGCGCACGGTGCGTCCGCGCCTCTGTTGAAGCCACGCCTCTGGCGGCTTGAACGAGGCGGCAGCGGCCGGGCCCACAAGACCCCTTCTGATGGTGCGGCCGCTCGGGCAGACAGCGGACCGCCTGCAACGGACCTCTGACATGTTTGAATCCTTCCGCCGGTACTTCTCCACCGACCTGGCGATCGACCTGGGCACAGCCAACACCCTGATCTTTGTGCGCGGACAGGGCATCGTCCTGGACGAGCCTTCGGTGGTGGCCATACGTCACGAAGGCGGCCCCCAGGGCAAGAAAACCATACAGGCCGTGGGCCACGAGGCCAAGGCCATGCTGGGCAAGGTGCCGGGCAACATCGAGGCCATCCGTCCCATGAAGGATGGTGTGATTGCCGACTTCACCGTCACTGAGCAGATGCTCAAGCAATTTATCAAGATGGTGCATCCGCGCAGCTTGTTTCGGCCCAGCCCGCGCATCATCATCTGCGTGCCCTGCGGCTCGACTCAGGTGGAGCGCCGCGCCATCCGCGAGTCGGCCCTGGGCGCCGGCGCCTCGGAGGTCTACCTCATTGAAGAACCCATGGCCGCGGCCATTGGCGCCGGCCTGCCCGTGAGCGAGGCGTCCGGCTCGATGGTGGTCGACATTGGCGGCGGAACCACCGAGGTGGGGGTCATCTCCCTCGGCGGCATGGTCTACAAGGGGAGCGTGCGAGTCGGTGGGGACCGCTTCGACGACGCCATCATCAACTACATCCGCCGCAACTACGGCATGCTGATCGGCGAGCCGACGGCCGAGGCCATCAAAAAGAACATCGGCTCGGCTTTCCCGGGCAGCGAAGTGCGCGAGATGGAAGTCAAAGGCCGCAACCTCTCTGAAGGGGTGCCGCGCAGTTTCAACATTTCCAGCAATGAAATCCTCGAGGCGCTGACCGACCCGCTCAACAACATCGTCTCGGCGGTCAAAAATGCCCTGGAACAAACGCCGCCTGAACTAGGCGCCGACATCGCCGATCGCGGCATGATGCTCACCGGCGGCGGCGCGCTGCTGCGCGACCTTGATCGCCTGCTCAGCGAAGAAACCGGTCTGCCCGTGCTGGTGGCCGAGGACCCCCTGACCTGCGTGGTGCGCGGATGTGGCATTGCCCTCGATCGCATGGAGCGACTGGGGTCCATCTTCACCTCAGAGTGAGCGCGCGCGCCGCGACCGGCGGCGTCTGACCCGCCTGACCCATGCCCCTCGGAACGATAGACCGGTCACCGCCCCCGTTTTTCAAACAGGGCCCCTCGGCCCTGTCGCGCCTGTTTGTCTTCAGCGCCCTGGCCGTGTTCCTAATGGTGGCCGATGCGCGGCTGGGCGTGATCGACCCGCTGCGCTCGGCGTTGGCCACCGCCCTGTATCCACTGCAATGGCTGGCCTTGCAGCCGGGCCGCGGGCTGCAAGCCCTGGGGCGCCACTTTGACAGCCTGGATCAGGCGCAGGCGCAAGCCCAGGCAGCGCGCAAAGAGCTGGCCGCGCAACTGCTGCGCGCCGGTCAAGTGGAGCAGCTCACGCAGGAAAACCAGCAGCTGCGCCAGTTGCTCGAGCTGCGGCAACGCTTGGGCGGCCCGGCGCAGGCGACCGAAGTGATCTACCAGGCAGCCGACCCGTATTCGTACAAGGTCATCATCGACAAGGGAATGGCCGCCGGCGTGGAGGTGGGCTCGCCAGTGATCGACTCAGCCGGTGTGGTGGGACAGGTCACGCGCGTGCACCCGCTGGTCAGCGAGGTCACGCTGCTGATCGACCGCGAGCTCACGATTCCGGTGCTCAATACCCGCACCGGCCTGCGCAGCGTGGCTTACGGCGAGCCCTCTGAAGACGGGCTGGAGCTGCGCTTCATGGCGGCCAATACAGACTTGCAAGAAGGCGACCTGCTCACCACCAGCGGGATCGACGGCATCTATCCGCCGGGTCTGCCGGTGGCGCGGGTGACGCGCATCATGCGGCGCGCCGAGTCCGCCTTTGCCCGTATCTATGCACAGCCCATCGGGCAGGTCTCGGCCGCGCGTCATCTGATGGTGCTCAAGCCCTTGAAGAGCCAGCTACCGCCGCAACCGCCTGCACAAGAGGCCAGCCCGACCGGACGCAAAGGGGGGCGACCATGATCATGCCCCTTGGCAAGCAACTGCTGCTGCCGGCCAGCCCCCTGTTCATCTGGACCAGTCTGATTGCAGCACTGCTGCTGACCATGCTCGGCAGCGAGCCCTGGATGCCCGATCTGCTGGCTCTGGTGCTGGTGTTTTGGACCATCCACCAGCCGCTGCGCGTGGGCATGCTGGCCGCATTTTGTTTCGGGCTGGTCATGGATGTGCATCAGGCCGGCCTGCTCGGACAGCATGCGCTGTCCTACACCGCGCTGAGCTTTCTCTCAATCATGATCCACCGCCGTGTGCTGTGGTTCGGCGCCCCCTCCCAGGCGTTGCAACTGCTGCCCCTGATGGTGGCTGCGCATGTGCTCGAGTTGGTGGTGCGTCTGCTAAGCGGCGGCAGCATGCCGCCCTGGACTTTCTGGATCTCGCCGCTCCTGCAAGCCCTGCTATGGCCGCTGGCCAGCATCGTGCTCCTGATGCCCCAGCGACGCGCGCCCGACCCAGACCTCACCCGACCGCTCTGAGGGCCCGACCATGACCCCCTTGCGCAATGTCGACGAAGAGATCTGGCGCTTTCGTACCCGGGTGGTGGTGGCCAGCGCGGTGGTGCTGGTGTGCTTCGGGCTGCTCGCGCTGCGCCTGGTTTATCTGCAGCTCTACAAGTACGACCACTACCTGGAGCAGGCCGAGAATAACCGCACCGCCATCGTTCCCATCGTGCCCAACCGCGGGCTGATCACCGATCGCAACGGAGTGGTGCTGGCCACCAACTACTCGGCCTACACCCTGGAGATCACGCCCGCCAGGGCGGGGCGGCTGGACGAAACCATCGAGGCTCTGGCCCAGGTGGTGGAGATCAGTAACCGTGACCGACGCCGTTTTAAGCGGATTCGCGAGGAATTCAAGAGCCTCGAGTCCATTCCCATCCGCACCAAACTCAGCGACGAAGAGGTCGCGCGCTTTGCGGCGCAGCGTTATCGCTTTCCCGGCGTGGAGATCAAGGCGCGGCTGTTCCGCAATTACCCTTTTGGCGAACTGGGCAGCCATGTGGTCGGCTATATCGGCCGCATCAACCAAAAAGAGAAAGAGCGCATCGAGCAGGAAGATGAGTTCGGCAATTACCGCGGCACCGACTACATCGGCAAGCTCGGGGTCGAGCAAGCCTACGAAAAGCAGCTGCACGGCATCACCGGTGTCGAACAGATCGAGACCTCGGCCGGCGGACGGGCCGTGCGACGCCTGGCCAGCAGCCCGGCCACGCCGGGTGACACCATAAAGCTGTCTATCGACATCAAATTGCAAAAGCTGATCGAGGACATGTTTGGCGAGCGGCGTGGCGCTCTGGTGGCGATTGACCCGCGCAACGGCCAGTTGCTGGCCTTCGTGAGCAAGCCGACCTTCGACCCCAATCTCTTCGTCGAAGGCATTGACAGCGAGAGCTGGGCCGCCCTCAACGAGTCCATCGACAAGCCGCTACTCAACCGGGCACTGCGGGGCACCTACCCGCCAGGCTCGACCTACAAACCCTTCATGGCGCTGGCCGCTTTAAGTACGGGCAAACGCAATGCCAGCGCCGTTGTCTACGATGGTGGCGTGTGGACCTTCGGCGGCCATCAGTTCCGCAGCCACGGCGACGGGGTCGGGTCGGTCGACATGCACTTGAGCATCGTGCGGTCCAGCAATGTGTACTACTACACCCTGGCCAACGAAATGGGGGTCGATGCCATCCATGATTTCATGAAGCCCCTGGGTTTTGGCCAACTGACCGGCATCGATGTGCTGGGCGAGGTGCGAGGCGTGCTGCCCAGCCAGGAATGGAAGCGCAAGAGCTATAAGCGGGCGGAGCAGCAGAAGTGGTATGCCGGCGAAACCATCTCGCTGGGCATTGGCCAGGGCTACAACACCTTCACCATGCTGCAACTGGCGCAGGCCACGGCCACGCTGGCCCAGGGTGGGATGCAACACCGCCCGCATTTGGTCATGTCCACCCAGGACAGCGTGAGCCGCAAGACGCAGGAGGTCAAGCCCGCCACGCCTCTGGATCTGAACTACAAGCCCGAGCATGTGGCCGTCATCAAGCGTGCGCTGGCCAGCGTGACGCAGGAGGGCACCTCGGCCCGGGTGTTTGCCGGCGCGCCCTACCTCAGTGCCGGCAAGACTGGAACTGCCCAAGCGGTGTCCATCGGCCAGAAAGAAAAATACAACGCCAGTAAGCTCGAAGAGCATCAGCGGGATCATTCGCTCTATATGGCCTTCGCGCCGGTGGATGCGCCGCAGATCGCGCTGGCCGTGGTGGTCGAAAACGCCGGCTTTGGCGCCGCGCATGCCGCCCCGATCGCCCGGCGCGTCTTCGACTTTGTGCTGCTGGGCCAGTACCCCAGCGAAGAAGATCTGGCGGCGGTGCAGAAGGGCCAGGCCGCCGCCCCGATCGGTAAGCCGCGCGAGGCGCGGCTGCTCGATGTGCTTGGGCGGCCCGTGAGCGCAGCACCCGCTTCGATAGCCGCCGCCCCGGCGGCACCGAAGACGGCTCGGCCTTGACCGGCATTTGAGCCTGCGCCGGCAGGCCCTGGTCAAGGCGCGATTTCGCTTGCGCCCTGTCAGACGGACGCGCGGCAGACGGTGCGACTGGCCCTGATTCTTCCGGCCGGGCTAACGCCAGCCCGGCTCCGCGGCCAAAAATTCCCCGGCCACATCGGCAAACAAGGGGAGTTCATGCATATCGACGCGCGAACATTGGGCGGCATGAGCCTGGAGTGCGACCTTTGCATCATCGGTGCGGGGCCGGCGGGCATCAGCCTGGCGCGCGAATGGGCTGGCAGCCCCTCGCGCGTGGCCCTGCTGGAAAGCGTTGGTCTGGCCTATGACCGGCAGGTTCAGGCGCTGGCCAGCGGTATCAGCCTGGGCGGCATCAAGCCCTCCATCGAAGTCAACCGGCGTCAGTTTGGCGGCAACGCCAATGTCTGGTGCATCGACCTGGCGCCCGGAGAGAAGGGGTTGCGCCACGCGATGTTCGATGAGGTGGACTTTCAACACCGTCCCTGGGTCGCCCACAGCGGCTGGCCCTTCTCGCGCGAGACCTTGATGCCCTACTACCTGCGGGCGCAGGAGGTGTGTGGTGGCAGCCTGTGCGACTACAGCCCCCGCCGCTGGGAGCAAGCCGATGCGCGGGCGCTGACGCTTGAGAGCGCAGGGCTGGAAAGCGCGATGTTTCATTTCACACCCTTCGAAATCTTTACCAACCGCCATCGCCAACAGGTGATGCAGGCGTCCAATATCACCGTCTACACCCACGCCACCGCCACCGAGTTGCTCACCGACGCCAGCGGTCGCCGCGTTGAGCAGGTGCGCCTGGGCAGCCCGGGGGGCCAGCCCTGGCAGATGCGCGCTCGCACCGTGGTGCTGGCTGCTGGCGGCTATGAAAATGCGCGCCTGCTGCTGCTCTCGAGTGGTCCGGACGGGGTGGCCCTGGGCAACGCGCACCGCCTGGTGGGGCGCTACTACCACGACCATCTTCAGGGCCGTAGCGGCTATCTGATTCCGGCGCACGGCCGTGTGCTGGAACAATTGGGTCTGTATGACCTGCGGCGCCGACGCGGTGCCTATGTCATGGGCTACCTCAAGCTATCGGCCCAGTTGCAGGCGCAGGAGCGGATGGGCAATATCAACTGCTTTTTGTTTCCGCGGCCGCCGGCGCGGCAAGACCGGGCCATCGAGGCCTTCAATGCGCTGCGGCGGTATCAGCTTCTGCATCACCGCGCCCAAGAGGCCCAGCCAGCGCCCGCGCTCAAACAGGGCTTGCGCCAGTTGTGGCACCTGGCTTGCGGACTGGACTATGTGCTGCGCATCGCAGCACGCGCCGCGACCGGAAGGCAGTCGACCGCCTACGGTATCGGTCACGGGGGCTGGTCGCAGCTCAAGCGACCCGGCGAGCTCTTCACCCGGGTGGAGTTGTGGCACAGCATGGAGCAAACCCCACGGCCCGAAAACCGCATCGCCCTGGGCGAGCGCCTCGATGCCTTGGGTCGCCCGCAGCTCCAGGTGCACTGGCATTGGCCCGAAGAGGATGTAACGCAAACCCTGCGCGCTCAAAGCCTGTTTGCCCGCGGACTCGAAAACGCAGGTCTGGGTCATGTAGAGCGCTTCTTTGAACCTGACGGCTCGCCACATCTGGAGCGACCCACCGGCTCGCACCATCTTATGGGCACCACCCGTATGCACGCAGACGCTCGCCAAGGTGTGGTCGATCCGCAGTGCCGGGTTTACGGAACCGACAACCTGTATGTCGCCGGCAGTTCGGTGTTCCCTTCAGGCGGATACGCCAACCCCACCCTCACCCTGGTCGCCCTGGCCCTGCGCCTGGCCGATCATCTGAAAGAGCAGCACAGGGGCCATCAGTTTTCTTGAGTGAGTCGCAGGGCAATCGGCCCTCGGCACGAGCTGGGGCACCCGGGCTCAGGCGCCCGGGCTCAGGCGCACATTCGACCAGCGCGCGTGAAAGCGGTTGACAGGGGAGAGGGCCGGCGGGGCCAGCCCCTTGATAAGCACCTTCAAACCCGCCTGAGCGCTGTCAATCAGAGGCAGCTTGATATGCGCTTGCAGCGCCTGCGCATAGCCGGCCAAACCGGCGCCGCCAAGGATGATGGCCTTGACGCCGGGTCGGGCGGCCTGCTCGCAGGCCTGGGACAGACAGCGCAAGGCCATGTCCGGGTCGGCCAGCAGCTCGGCGCCGCTGGGCACCACGGTTTCGATGTGCACAAGCTGCTGACCGTAGCCCAAGGACTGGGCCAGGCGTTGCAGCATAGAGCGCCAGCGCTCCCCTCCGGTGACGATGGCAAAAGGGCCATGCATCGCCGCCTGGATGAAGGAGGCTTCAGCCAGACCGGTAACCGGGCAGGCGCTGCATTCACGCAAGGCAAAAAGCCCGGGGTCGCCGAAGCAGCCGATCAGCACCGCATCAGCGCTGGCCAAGGCGGTCTGAGCCGACCACACCTCAAGCAGGGCATGGGCGGCCACTGCGTGACTGGCCTCGCAGGCGATGTAGCTGGCGCCAAAACCCGCGGTGTGGGCATCAAGCACCCAAGCGGACGGCAGGGTTGGCGCGAGCACCTGCACCAAACGCTCGGTCGTGGAAACACTGGTGTTGGGATTGATCAGCAACAGGCGGCGAGGGGCACTCACAAGAAACCCTTTTCTGGAACAACAGATGAATTTGCTCGACTTTGGTGCGCAGCCCGGGCGCCGCGCACCCAAGGGGTGCATGACCGGATCAGCCGAGCCCTGGCGGGCTGGCATCGTTCCTGGTGATCCCAGGGGTCGAGCCGGTTACGACTTGCCGATTCTCCCCCAAAGAAAATTTTCGATAAAGAAAGGATAGCCATGAAACGTCGTGAACTCCTAGCCGCTGGCGCGGCTGCCCTGTCGGCCCCCTGGGTCCATGCGCAGAGCGCCTGGCCCACCCGTGGGCCCATTCGACTGATGGTGCAGTATCCGCCCGGCGGACTGGTGGACACAGTGGCCCGCCTGATGGCGCCGCATCTGTCCCAGGCCTTGAGCCAAACCGTGGTGGTAGATAACAAGCCCGGCGCCGGCGGCCTGATCGGCACCGACCTGGCCTCCAAGCAGGCGGCCGATGGCTACACCCTGCTGGTCAGTCACGCCTCCGTGCACATCTATGCCACGGCCACCCGCAACACCATGCCCTTTGACCCGGTGGGCGACTTCACCCATATGGGCATGCTGGTGGAAGCGCCCATGACTCTCCTGGTACGGGCCCAGTCGCCCTACCAAAACATGGCGCAGTACATGGCCGCGGCCAAGACCAAGCCGGTACGCTACGGCTCCTCGGGCATCGGTTCAGCCAACCACCTCTACGGCGAACTGCTCAAGCTCGAAGGACCGGCACCGCAGCACGACCATGTGCCTTACCAGGGCAGCGCCCCGGCCATGCAGGACCTGCTTGGCGGCCAGATCGACAGCCTGTTTGACCCCATCACCACCAACACAGCGGCGCTCAAGGGCGGCACCCTGCGGGCGCTGGCTATCTCCACTCCGGCGCGCCTACCCGCCTTCCCCAACATCCCGACCTTTGCTGAAGTGGGCTTCCCCTCGCTCACAGGCTCACAGTGGCTGGGTTTGTCGGGTCCCAAAAACCTGCCCGCACCAATCGTGCAAAGGCTGACCGCTCTCATTCCGGAGATCATGAGCAAGCCCGATATCATGGCGCGACTGGAAGAATTACAGACCCTGCCGCGCAAGAGCCCGGTGGTGGGCGATGAGTTTGTCAAACTCATC
>Ga0194133_10002573_pt1 | contig 27753 bp, 30 predicted proteins | sample TA2KigOf40mmetaG_FD_155448 | JGI IMG/M metagenome (GOLD analysis project Ga0194133, IMG submission 155448) | Freshwater microbial communities from Lake Tanganyika, Tanzania - TA2015055 Kigoma Offshore 40m | ecosystem: Environmental > Aquatic > Freshwater > Lake | place: Tanzania: Lake... | reverse complement strand
GTTCTCGTAATTCATGATAAATTCCATTCCCCGAATTGACTTTTACTATCGGTTAATATTTCAGGGTTCCTGAGTTTTGTAACTTGATATCTGCAAAGTCATCTCTAGCTGTGTTCAGTTGCCATCGTCTGGGATGTTACAGTTTTCGAATATCAAAGGATGCAGACATTCAAAAAGAAGGGGCAAAAATCAGATTCAGGTCTCATCATCCCGTCACTTATGTCAGCTCTGTGATCTCTATTGCAGTATTGGTAGCTATAACTTAATGTTGCAACCGATTTAGTGATTATGACAGTTTTATTTTATGTTTGAAAGGTTCTGAGCATCCTAGTCTACATATCTTGCAACGTTTCAATACGGATGTCAAGGAAATTGAAGCATGCACTACCAAACGTTTGGGCTTGTATGGCATCTTTATGCTTTTTTTTCATGGCCGGAATCAACCAAACCGAACACCAGGTTGGATTTTCATATTACGGACGAGAACGTCTTTGAAAACTTTTTTTTAATGAATAGTGATTCAATTATAATTTTTTTTTTACCACTAATAGGTAATATGTCGTTCCATTGGCATCACGACCCATTACTTGACATTGTCGACTTTGATCTGGCTTGTGTTTTGCACTCACATCGTCTATCAAAAAGTAACCAGGCAACGACAACAGACTCTTCGGAGAGCAGTCGGTGATGACCATCCGAAACAAAAGTCAAAGAGACCTTTGGCCAGGTAACTCCCTTTTGCTTTTTACCCAATACATTTTTCAAGTTGTGTGCACAATGAATGAGCAGAGCAGCTGTACAATTTACACCTATTGTTGCCAGGTTTTATACGCTTGGATATGGCGTTGGACTTGTTATCATAACAATCACTGCTTCAATCAATTTGGATTACTATACAACGAGCAGGCATTGTTTTCTCAAACTGGGTCCGTTCCTTGGCTCAGTCGTTCTCCCCGCTGCTGTACTACTGAGCTTGATTCTTGGGTTTGCTTTCTCAGCGTACTGTGTTTTATTAACTGCACCTTCCCACGTGACTGAACAAATGGACGTAGACTTATTCAGAACTGGAAGGCCAAGGCGAGATCGAGACACAGGAAGTATCCTCTCTGGCTCTTCCATAAATATTTCTGACGAAGAGAGGAGTTCAAAAGCGACCTTACATTCACATGGTCTGATGATAATTATGTTTCTTCTAACATGGTATGATTCGACATTAAAGCACTTTAAAAAATTGCCATACTTCAATATGTCTCAATCAATTTTTTTAGGTTCATGGCAGCCCTTGCAGTCACACAATCATCACCAGTGGTGCAAAAATTTCCTATTGAAGATCTCTTCTCAATTTTCTTCAGCTTATCAGCAACTACCTTAAGCTTTTTCGTTTTCGGATACTTTTGTGTTTTACGTAGAGATGTTCAAAGATGTTGGAGGCAACCAGTTTGCTTGATGAGATCTCGGAGACCGTTTTCCAGTGATTATGATGAGCAGGTACTTCTTATTGTACTGTCTTCTTCATAGGGCCTTTTTAAATGATTGACCACGACTTTTTACAGAACGAGGAAACAACAAACTTGGTCAACATTTTTCCCAACCCAAATTTGATGGGACCTCCTGCTGGGGGGTCCGATGGTAAATTCAACTTTGGTAATAACTACTCATCAAATACGTTTAGCGACAATCTGCCTCCACCACATACTTACAACTTTGGACCTAATAGCCAACCTCCAGCTGAATCCGACCAGGCTGGCCCACCCGGACAACAACACCCGGTAAATTGGGGTGGCGTATCTCACTCTGGAAATAATGCCAGGTTTAAAAAATATCCAACAAATTTTGTCCGTGCAAAAACTCTTGAACTTGCATGTTTAGAAAAAACTCTGAAGATGGGAGCAGTGATAGAGTGTCTCTGAACAATTTAAATCATCTCAGGCGCGGTTATGTAGCGCCCGTAAATTCAGGATGTGTGTCCGAAGCTGACTATGCCCAATTGCCGAACCCAATCAAATATTCATCCAATCAAATTAGCCACCATTTAAGCTCTCAACAGAGCTCAATGTCCAATCAAGTAAATGATTTATGTAATTTACACTGGAAGAAGAGTTGAAGCATCACTTTGAAATTTCTTTCAGCAGGGTAACCTTTTTCATCTTCAACCACACACGTCATCGCCTGCGGGTCAAAGTGTACCGCAATTTATAGACTTAAGTCCTTTGGCTCCAACCCAACATATCAAAAAAGGAAACGAGCCGTATGGTATAATTTCCTTGGACTCGAGACTTGGCAACGGTTACACAGAGAGCAGCACAATAAAAGTTGGCCAAGCATTCCAAACTTCAAGTCTCGAATTCAATGCAGTTATTGTCCCTAAACGGGGCACTTCCAAACTTCCTCTTTCTCATTTGATGCCTAGCAATAAGTCTGCAAGTATGCCTCGAAGACATCCTTATTATAATCAGGCAAGACATAGGACTAGGAGGAGTGGAATGAACATGACTTCTGGTAAAACAAAGTTTGAATGTATTTTCCAATATATTCTATTCGGGAATATTTTTTTTGTTTCAGATCACGAAATGGACGATGCTAGATCAAAACACAGTGTAGGAAGCTCAACGTGTTATAGTAACAAAAAGCTGTACCAACGTCCCAAACGAAAGCCAACAAATCGTAAAAAGCGCAAAACTCCAAATGAAGAACCATTTTACAATAATGTCACTCGTAACCATGATGAAAGCCCAGACGACAATCAGGTAGGTCAAATTCTTTTTCAGTGCCAGCTTTTTTGGATTGTCAAGATAACTTTTATGTGCTTTTAAAGTTTGACTCTATTGAACGTCAAAGACTCCCGCTGCATTCCAGTGCTCCAGAATTTTCAGAGGATCAGCTATCTGATCATTTACTCGTTTCAGAGGACGACAGCAAGAACTTCCTGAACACTTCGGCTCAATTACAACAATTTATGCAAGCAGACCTTATGAAACGTGAAACAAGCGTTTGAAATGAAGAATCTCATTTCATCAAATGTTGATTATTTTTATCACTCTAGTACAAATTGTGCCATTTAGAATATTTGTAAATAGTAATTATTTAAATAATTATTTCTCAAAACTTAAAATATGTAAAAAAAAATTAAGGCCGGAGGTCAAAAATTTAATCTTTAAACTAGGAAATATCTTAAGAAAGGTTGGATTTTAAAGCATATTAATGTGGGCCCCTAATTCCTCAAAAAATCTCTTAGACAAATAAGCTTAGGAATAGTTATTTTGGTTTATTTGGTGAATTTCAATCCAGTAAAAGTGTACAAATTGTTTGAATCATGGCAGACATGATGAAAGGACATTACTGAAAGATGCTATCAAAAATAAAATGCACATGAAGATTAAAAATTAAATCTCATTTTATGTTTTTAAAACACACCTAAATGGTGAAAAACGTATCTTTAATGTTTGTTATCAATGAGCATTTGACCTCAATGAGTCACAGATAGATGTTTCATTAACAAAAGGGAATTATTACCTATTGAATTTCTGAATAAAATCACAGCTTTATCAGTGATCTTCACTCTTTGATTGTCTTGATTAAAGAAAATGGAAGGTAAAGACTGAAAGGATATCGGATTGTATACTGATGAAGCGTCTAGCCTTAGTTAAGTATCTGGTAAAATTTCACAAGTGTAAGATTGGCTTCTTATTATTGTTTGCACCGTTGCTTCCTGTACTACCATTGCCAGTGTTTTCTAAAGGGTTTGATGAAAATGAAGATTTTGTTAGAGACGTCAAGTCTCGAATCTCGTCCTCATCGTCGTGGTCTCCTGAATCGGAATAGTTTGCATTCACAAGACCTCCTGGACTTTCTCTGCCACTGTTGCTGTGAATGGAACTTCTGGATAGGTGAGATCCATGGGAGACATTTGAGTTTCTAGAGTATGACCCTCTTCTTGGACCCAAGGATGAAAAAGTTGTTCTTTGATTTGCAGGCTTGACAGTTATGATAAGGTTGTGTGAATTGGCCACCATCATATCGGTAACCTTTGAGGAAAAAGAATGTAATATGCTGCACGAAAAAGGAAGAAATTTTTCCTTCATACCTGATCAAGTGTTTTCCCAGCAACTTCAATCCCATTAACCTCCAAAACTTCATCATTTACGGCTAACAGACCTGTGCTTTCTGCAAGCCCCCCAGCCAGAAGTCTAGAAATAAAAATTCCAGGAACTTTTTCTAGTCCACCTGGAGTCACTCGAACTGAAGTTCCATCTCTAATATAAAATCCAAGTGGCTTGTCTGAGCCATGTTTCAGGAGTCTAACACGTCTGCATGTTTCTGGCACTAAGTCGACGTCTATAATGGCTGACACCTGAAAATCAAATTAGCATCAGTGAAAGCTATTTAACAAAATTAAGTCTTCTGTTTTACTTGTCTGAATTCAGTGGGTTTTGATATTGGTATGATGGTCTTATGAGGCTTGGGTGTGCCACCAAGAACTGATGTTAAAAGTGACGTTCCTCCTTGACCTCCACTGACTGTCCGTCTATAATAGTTTTCTTCACACTCTCCTTGACGTTGAACAACAAGTCTAAGCATGGGTCGAGCACTATTAAGTGCACATTTATAATTGTCAGTATTGGTAATAGGCAGAAGGTCATTGTCCTTCGGATCAACATAAAATATGTAGAAAACTAGCTCCTCAACGCCTCTTGGAGGCTTCAGCAAGTGAATCCGAGCTATAAGGTCTCTGAAGGACTCAAACGAAGTATACTTCGACCCGTCGAGAGAAAACCGTCGAAATTCAGCATCAAATTTGGACTTTATCTCGACAAATCTAGTGTCCAATTTTTTAGACTGGTTTTGTGTGGACATCTTGGAGCAGAGTGTAGACTTTGGTGTCCCAAGACTTCACTTTATAGCACTGACAGCAGACACAAAAAAGTTTCTTATCAATACATTAAGCTAATGACAGTTTATTGGAGGTGAAACTTTTATCTTTCTCTTTACTTTTAGGCAAATAATTACACTGAATTCTGTTATATATAAACATAAAAAATCACTCTTAAAGCAATAAACTTAACAATTAACATTTGACTAAGTTTTTTAAAACTTGATAAGTCAGAATTTGACAGTTTATGAATTATTTGATAGTCGATCATTCCATAAAAGGCAGGTAAAACCTTTTTTAAAAACACATGACGTCACAAAATCAATGATGAAAGTTTGCTTTATACAGTCTCAAAAAATTTAATACTGAAGCAAGCTAACTATTTTTATAATATGTTACTTTAATTATAGAAAAAATTAATTTATGACTTATTTTTATAAAACAAAAAGATTCTTACATTTTTGATTACGTCATAAAATATCTTTTTTGAGCAACAAAAGCGATTTCAACCTTGTTTGGTTTTTTAACCTTGGAAGTAAACAAAAATGGGAACAAGTCAATAGAACTCGGTGTAAGAACGTATAAAATCACAGATATAAATGTAAATCTTCGTTTTTGCCAAATAAAATGTAAACAAACAAAAGGAATTGATATTTCAGTTTTCGATTTTGAAAATGAAAATTCTTATTGCAGCACTTTTTATCTTAAACTTTGTCGATGCTGAGCTTGTAGTCAACGTTCGACTCACCCAGACTTCAGTTGGTAAAGATCTGGAATTCATAGAGAATAATCGAGGCGGGAGTACAGACTACTTTGAATTGTCAAATTCGATCAGGTAAGTTTTAATAATTGTAACAGTTACGGAAGAGTAAGAAGATGCAGAGGGACAAAATTGTTTATTTCTAACACGATAGGCCTATCAAAAAAAATTGAATTGCAAATTGAAAGCTTTATCAGACATAGACATGTAAGGGAAAGTTATCCAGATAAATTTGGGTTTGGTTTTGAACCAAAATTTAAATACTTCTTCGATCAGGGGTGATGGCACTAACGCTGAAACTCTGGCATTTGCAGTCAGATCTGAGCCTGAGTTCTGCTTGCGGGCAGAGAACAGCAAAAAGCTCAACTCACACAAAGTTTTCAGAAAAATCTCTCCAGGTCCTAAAAGAGATATCCTGACACTTGCATCTGCATACCACCTTTTCCTTTTAAAACGGCCATCAAACACTCAACTCCAATACCTTTTTGAAGTTAATCACACAATTTCAAATTTATTCTTTCTGTTCTAGCAAACTGGCATACTTGAAAGATCATTTTAAGAATTTTTGCCCTTGGAAAAGATAAAAAAATTAGAGCAAGATTTTATTAAACACCATGCCATCAGCCACCCCAGTCAGGTTAAAAGCAATTTGAAATGATTACCATGAGTAATCATATTCTTGTCTTTGTGAGTAAAAATACTAAACTGTCAAAGTTTGAGAAAGTCAGTTCTAGTTTGAAAAGAATGACCTCTTCCGTTCAACACTGAAATGGTCACTCCCGAGGTATTAATTGTACCAATCATAATTAACACTTACGAATATTGAACTAATACTACAGTATAAATGCATTGTCTTCCATCTAACAGATATATATTATCAAGTAAAAAAGATGATGCTTGTTTTTCAGTCAAAAAATTGAGGGAAACTCGAGCACTGAGACAGTCACCATTGAATACGTTGAGGTAAGGTGTAAAAAGCACATACTAAAAATGGGACAATCGTTTTATCTGTGAATGTTAAAGAATGATGGGACTGTTGTCACTCAGCTCACTGATTATCGTAAGCAGTCTCAGATAGTTCGTGTGTTGATTCTTGGAGAAGAGGAGCTCAATCAACCTAGATTTCAAGTAAAAAATTTTGATACAAGATTGCTGAGACAACTTGATGCATAACTGAGTTTTTTTTATATATTTTCGTTCGTTTAAGGCACTTTGTTTTATATCGTCATTTACGAGTGACTTGATTCCCCCAGGTACTTTCCTTTTTTCTTACCTTTCACAGATTTTTAAGATTGCAGGTTAAAATTGCAGAGGCTGTGATGAAATTACGCCAAAAGAATCCAGATACCATCAGGGTTGCAGACAAGACCTTGGCGATGTGGTTCAAGACTCTCCTCTTGTACTGAACTTTCAGCACTCGACAGAAATATCTTCACACCTTTCAGCTTTGTGCAAGTGAGGCTAATTTCAAAGAAAAAAACTACTTATAAATTTCGTGTGAAGATTTAGAAAGAATTTCTTGGGTACACTAGTGACTGAAACTATTTTATTGCCTTTTCAGGGATGCCAAGAATCATACTTTCACCTCGCAACATGAACTTTTTGCTATTCTCTCATCATCGGGAACTAGGGGAGGCACAAGACCAGATCCAAAACTGGTAAGAAAAAATCTTTCCACTTTTAGGTGAAAGTTAGTATGGAATATTTTTTTTCTAGATAAAAAGTGTTGCTCGAAATGCTGTTGATCGGTATGATACTTTACCGAGATGTTTTACTCTTAACAATCAAATTGGTGATTTCAAAGTTTGACACAAAAGGTACTTTTTAATTATGAAAAAATTCAACTGACTTTAAATCAATTCAGGTGATGTTTTATCCGATGCAAAATACAAGCAGAATTTTGAAGGCAGCGAATGTATTTGCCTCAAAAGAATCTGGTTGAGTTGGTGAGCGCATAAGAAATATTTATGGTTTGTATTTATGAATGATGGACAAATTCTCTGATTTAAAGGTTTCCATGTGCTCTAAAATACTGCCGAAACAAAGATAGTGAGGGGGAACACCGATGTGGCATTAAGACGTGTAAAAAGTGTCTGACTTTTCGCTATCCAGTTCAGTCCAGGGAATACTGCGCTTGGGATGAGCCTTGAAAGTGTTATCACTTCTGCATTTTAAATCTGTCATCCTGATTGCCATCAAAATGACTCAAAGATGTCGAGCTTATTTAGTCAAGCCATTTTTTTGCATTATTCCACAAACCATTTTGAAAACACATGCTTTCTTTTCATTCATTCATTCATGACAAATGAAAGTCTTTCGTCGTTTGTGTGCTCTTTTCAATTGCCTTATAATAGAGATAGATATAGAGGTGAGTGTATCAAGGCCAATTCACTAAATGATAAAGGGCCTTTTTCAGTTAGAGTCTTCTTTCCATGGCGATCCTTGAAAAGCTGCTGATTTAAAGAAGATCTTGTTTTACTCTGGTGCATTTTTCACTCTTAGACTCTCAATTGACTGTTGGGGAAAATGGGCCAGTTTGAGAGTTAATTTCGGTATATTGCAATTTTTTTATTAGCTGATTGGCGTAAAAAGAAAAATTGTAAGATCATTTCTAGCGGCCAATTTGTTTTTGGATGGTACTGAAAATGCTGCATGAGCCCTATTTGTAAAATGAAAGTTTGCCCTAATTAGGTATTTGTACAACTTGTCCTGTTTTTTTGAACTTCTCTAGGATTAAGGCCAAAAGGGTCTAGGCATGTGTTGATTTTTACCCAAAGGTTAATTGTTCTTTTTGAATGGGTCTCCCTTGCTTTATAGATGTTTCCTTTTTACCAGTATAGTAGGCCCGGCCCCAACCGTTTTGTAAAATAAACTGACCCAGGCCCCGAAAGGTTACATAAAATCAAGCAAAACTATTTTATTGCTAACCTAACCTCATTGGGCTTATCATCTGGGACTAACCCTGCAGGGCTTAACATCCGGGCCTACCTTCCAGGCCCAGAAGGTAGGCGAACTAGTAATTGTATGTAGGGGTGGGCAAATTATTCTTGCACCTAAATATTTCTCTCTCCTTGATTTGCAATTCTCTTATGTACGTGTTGTCCTGAGGTTTACCAGACAGGGTGATAGCTGGGGAGGAGGCCAGCGAAGGGTAAATACACTAAAGAAAGGAGAGGGAGGGAAAACACACTGCATTTCTAATTCAACTATTTGAAACCTATTTCTCCTTTAAGTATAATTTAGTTTTTAGAAAAAGGTCCAATTTTTGGTTGAGGTTGAGTGATTATTTCTTTTTCTCTCGTCATCATAGATATCTGTGGTTGTTGTTCTAAATACGGATTGGTCGGAAGGAAGGGAGCTCAGCTGCAGCTAGCGGGTTGCGCCCAGCCGCAAGACAAAAATAGTTACAAGTTGATACAAAACTTTCTTAAAATTTATCTGGGATTTTTTAAGAAGCAAAGCAAAGAAAAGTTGAGTGTAGCAGTGGATTAAAGAACATCAAAATGTCTGGCGTTCCGTATCAGATATCAAGTCTTCTTGAAAAGGTATTTTGTGCAACAGTTTTTGTCACATTTCTCTAGCATAATTTTGAAAATTTGTTAAACATGAAATGATGTGATTTTTTAAAACTGTTTAGATGAGTTCAAGTGACAAAGACTTTAGGTTCATGGCGACAAATGATCTGGTAAAAAAGTTGTGCTTTTATAAATGTAAGTTTATACGAATTGAAAGTTACTATTTTGACCGTTTTAAGATGACTGAACTGCAAAAAGATTCAATCAAACTGGACGACGATTCTGAGCGAAAAGTTGTTCGAATGCTACTCAAACTTTTAGAGGATAAGAATGGGGAAGTCCAAAACTTGGCTGTCAGATGGTAATTGAGAGATATATTTTCATGAGCAATTTTTTCTGACCTTAGTATTCTATTTAAGCCTTGGACCTTTGGTGGGTAAAGTGAAGGATTTCCAAGTCGAGTTAATCGTGGACACACTATGCAACAACATGGTAATAATGAGTTATCAATTAAAAAAAAAGAACCATCCCAAGTTTTTAATTTCTTAAATAGGTGGGCGATAAGGAACAACTCCGTGATATTTCATCCATTGGTTTAAAGACAGTCATTAATGAGCTGCCACTTTCCTCCCATATTCTGGCAGCCACAGGTAAAGATGGTGATAAAAAGATTTTCAATCAAATGGCTAATTGGCAAAAAAAACACCCGTTAGTCTGTAAAACAATCGTTGGGCGTTTGTCATCTGCTGTGGCACAACAGACCGATGTATCAGTTCAACTAGAAGCTCTAGATATACTTGGAGACTTGCTGAGCAGATTTGGAGTGCTGCTTTTGTCATTCCACGGAAACATTCTGGATGCACTTTTACCCCAGTTGCGTTCTCCAAGGATGGCAGTGAGAAAGAGGTCTATTAACTCTAATTATTTAATATCTGAAGATATTTACGCGCAATATTTTCTCAGGAGTATTATTGCTCTTGGAAATCTCGTCGTTAGCTGTGAAACATCTTTGTATGTCAAACTTATCACTTTGTTGATGGACGAACTTGCAAAGCCAACATCATCGCAAGATCCAAAAACCCACATTCAGGTCAGTCTTCACCCAGTTTATTTTTTCTTTTTCGACCAAAAACCAAGACACAAATCAGTCGATTACTGGAATACAATTGTAACCTCTTATTCAACATAAGGCCTTGAGTGCTATATGCAGACAAGCTGGGCACAGATTTGGAGACTACGTTGACCGGTTTGTCCTTCTCACTCTTCAATACGCAGCAACAAACAAAGAAGATGACGAACTCAAAGAGCATTGTTTGCAGGTCAGTTGCTCTTTTTCTGCATAACGTTAAGATGAAAAAATTTTAGTGTAACCTGACTTTGCACAAATAGGCCTGCGAAAATATGGTCTTAAAATGTGGTAAAGAGGTTTCTCCACATTTGAATTCCATTACTTCTTTATGCTTGCACTATATTTGTTACGATCCTAATTATAACTACGAGGAAGACGCTGATAATGAAAATGATGTTATGGAGTGTGACGATGAGGTGAGTAAAACGATATGACTTTATTGCCAAATATCAGGTTTTCATGTAGATTGAATGAATCAAGACGTTGTGTTTTCTTTACTTAGACAGAGGACGAGTCTGAGGAAGAATATTCAGATGATGACGATGTCAGCTGGAAGGTCCGGCGGTCCGCTGCAAAGTGTTTAGAGGCAGTCATTTCGACCAGACACGAACTTCTTGAAGAATTTTACAAAATCGTTTCTCCTGCACTTATTGGAAGGTGAAAATATTTATTGAACCTCCTTTTATTAACCTCAAAAATGGCATCAAGACAGACGAATTAGTACATAAAGAACATGAAGAGTGTCTATTGTTTTTCAGATTCAAGGAACGAGAGGAAAATGTAAAAGCAGATATTTTTAATGCATACATAGCATTGTTGAAGCAAACCAAACCAGGTAGCTTTTTGAGCGCTTTTTTCTCAATTTTTGGCTTGCAATTCTTCTCGAGATGATTTTTTTTGCCGATCTCACCAATCTTTTTCTTCTAGCTCTTAACATTCAGAGCCACTTAGGATCAGATTCCATGGAAATGGGAGAAACAAGCCCTTTCACTCTTTTAATAGCACAGGTTAAATTACTGATTCTTAATTTGGCTTTGTGAGTTCGTTTTTTTACGTTTGGAGGATAACCAACTTGCTTAATTCCTTTCGAATACAAGCAGTAATTTTTCTGTTAAAAAGTGTTTTTGCATGAAAGTATTGTGAGGCAACGAAAATCAATTTTTTTGCCAAATATTTTTGAAAGTTCTTGGTTTTTAGATACCGCCCATAATAAAAGCTGTTCACCGACTCATGCGCGACCGAAGTGTAAAAACTCGCCAAGGTTGCTTTACGTTGTTGTCTCAACTTGTGTCCGTATTTCCTGGCTGTCTGAGTGCTCACATACCTGCTATATTACCTGGAATTTTGTTTTCTTTGAGGTAATCTAATAAGCATAGAAAATGTACAAAGTCATAAAATTGATAGATTTCAACATTCTGGATTTTTCCAAATGAAAGAAAATTTGTCGGTTAAAGTAATTTTTTAAAAATTTCTTTTCATTCCTAGCGACCGTGGATCAACATCCAATATGAAGATTGAAACGTTAGAATTTGTGCAAAACCTACTGGTCAGTCAACATCCACCAGCAGTTTTCCATCCACACGTGCCAAGTGATTCATGACTCATTTTGCAATTTGCAATGTTTTCTATTCAAAAACTATTTTTTTAGTTCTCCTCCCATCGATAATTGCTGCAGTTGAAGACCCATTTTATAAAATAGCTTCTGAAGCTCTTCTCGTTTTGGAGTGCCTCGTTAAAGTCTTGAGACCCATGGACCAAGTTTCAGAATTTAACTTTCAGCCTTATACAGCTGGGGTTAGATTTTAAAATTATTTTAGATCTTCATTTTTCTCGTTTAACATGTAAGCTTACTTTTAAGGTTTACGACTCATGCTTGGCTCGTCTCAAACAGGGAGATCCTGATCAGGTCTTTAAATTTCAAATCAAACTTTTTAATTAAGTGGGAGGCAAGGACCAAAAATTTATGATTCCAAGGAATTATCTCTTAAGACATTTTTGTCTGAAGAATCAGAGATAAATAATTAGGGAGAAGTTAAAACTTGTTTTTCTAAAATTTGTCATAATTTGGTTTTAGGAAGTTCGGGAGAGAGCCATATCATGTATGGGTCAAATAGTAGCAAACCTTGGAGACTTTCTCACACCACAGCTTTCTGTTTGCTTGCCAATTTTTCTTGACAAGTAAGCCTCAAATGATTAATGTTTGATGGTTAAAAACTTTTTAGGCAACGTCACTAAGGATCCTCAACAAAACTTTTTATCTGTACTTCTAGGTTGAAAAACGAGATTGCTCGCCTTACAGCTGTCAAAGCTCTAATAAAGATTTCAAGCTCGCCCTTAAAAATTAATCTGACACCAATACTTAAAGAGATGATTCCAATTTTGGCATCATTTCTTCGCAAGAATCAGAGAACTCTTAAGTTATCCTCTTTAACACTCATCGACTATTTGGTAAAGAAAGACTTTTATAAGTTCTTAAAGGGATAATTTTTGTTTTATGATGACCCTGAACATTTTGATTGTAGTTCAGAAACTACGAAAACTCTTTAGACTCGGCTGGAGTTTCCTCAGTCATTGCTGAGTTACCCCTCTTAATAAACGATGCGGACCTTCACATTGCACAGGTTTTGAGCTGAGGAAATTACATTAACTTCTTTTGAAATCTCTGATTGGCATAATGTTTTTTAGCTTGCTTTGACAGTCCTTTCATCAGTTGCAAAATACCACAAAAAGTGCCTTCCAGAAATAAGAAACTCATCTTTCCCAGAAATTTTAAAATTATCAAAATCACCCTTAGTGCAGGTACTTTTTGGTAATGTTCTATGAAAACCTTTTTGATTACAAACTTGAACTTTTTTAGGGTGGCGCAATGTCAGCATTGCTGGACTTTTTTCAAAGTTTGGCGTTGGTGAAAATTCCTGGTTGGTCTGCAAATGAGCTGATAGCAAGTATATTTAAAAGCAATGTTCAGTTTTTAAGCTTGGTTCATGTATTGGTTATTTGTTAACAGTTCTTTGTAATCCGGTGATGCAACAGGGCGGCCATCCAATTCACAAGCAGGTGGATTTTCACATTTATAGCTAGTTTCAAAGGTTGTAACTAAATAAAACTTTGAATCTAGGGCCGTGCCTCCATTGCAAAGTGTGTAGCTGCCCTTGTAATCACCCAGCCACCTGGTGAGGCACAGTCAGTTGTGAACATGTTTGCTGTAAACCTTAAGTCCAGCGATCCATCGACTGTTTATCAACAGACGTTTTCTTTGTTGACGATTGGAGAAATAGGAAAACACATGTGAGCATTAAATTTTTTGTTTTCTTTAATACTTGTTTGCCACATATACCCTTTATGCAGAGATTTAAGCCCTAATGGATCTTTAAAAACGTCCATTTTGGAGTGCTTCAACCACGGAAATGAAGATGTCAAATCTGCTGCATCTTATGCACTGGGAAATATAAGTCTGGGAAATCTTAAAGACTACCTACCATTTGTGTTGAATGAGATTGATACCCAGCCAAAGAAACAATACCTCCTCTTGCACTCTCTAAAGGAGGTAACTCAGTTTTGCTGGGATTTATACTTTAACCATTTACAAAAAAATATCTAAATTTTCAGATTATCACGGCCATGTCATCTTCCTCAACAAAATTGGAACTATTGAAGCCTTATGTTCCTGGTATATGGCAAAAACTTTTCAAGCATTGCGAGTGCTCTGAAGAGGGTATGTAAAATATGAAAAACCTTTCCACATGCAAGCATTTTTTTAAGTGACACTTTACTTGCCAGGTACTCGAAATGTTGTGGCAGAGTGTTTAGGGAAGCTCTGTCTAGTTGAGCCCCACAAATTGCTTCCAGAGCTTCAAGCTGGACTAAAGTCTCGCTCATCTCTCATGCGCAATAGCATGGTTACTGCCATGAAGTTTACCATTACTGATCAGGTAAGTTTTAACTCTAGCTCTCAAGAAATCTTCTCCTTCCATAAATATTCGAATATTGTATAGCCTCAGCCTATTGATAACCTCCTTCGAGGATGCATCGGTGAATTTTTGGCATCTCTGACAGATCCAGACGTTCACGTACGGAGAGTTGCTTTGGTAAGTTGGTTCTACTTCCTCCGCCATATTCGATTAGATATTTTTAAAAATGACTCTCCCCAAATTTAGGTTGCTTTTAACTCTGCTGCTCACAACAAACCATCTTTGATACGAGACCTTCTTCGTTCAATGCTTCCTCATCTCTACAACGAGACACAAAAACGGAAAGAGTTGATACGTGAGGTTGAGATGGGACCTTTTAAACACGAAGTGGACGATGGGTTAGATTCAAGAAAAGCAGCTTTTGAATGCATGTATACTTTGTTGGAAACTTGTCTTGACAGACTGGTGGGTTTCTTAATTTTTTTTGCAACTTTTTATTTTTTTTAAATATTTTTCCTTCTCTCTCTCTAGGACATTTTCGAATTCTTAAATTATGTCCAAGATGGATTAAAAGACCATTATGACATTAAGGTAATAATGAAGCTGTGAATAAAAATCACATGCGCCTAGAGTGAAAGGGTAACGTTCATCTTTCAGATGCTGACTTATCTAATGGTTGCTCGAGTTGCTCAACTATGCCCCAGTGCTGTTCTCATGAAACTTGACAAATTGATTGAACCCATGAAAATGACAGTAACCACAAAAGTGAAAGCAAATGCAGTGAAGCAGGTAAATGTTGGTTCTAAGAATCACTTTTCAATCAACTACCTCTGATTGATAGAATGCAATTAAAATTTGTCAATATATATTTTTCAGGAATTTGAAAAACACGAAGAGCTAAAACGGGCTGCTATGAGGGCAGTTACATCCTTATCCGTAGTTCCAGGAGCAGGTGCGAGCTCAATCCGTTCTTTTACCTCATTTTTGACCATTTACGAATGGTATGTATACTTAAATTCCAGACAAGCACCCTCAAATGGTCGAATTCTTAAACACCATCAAAGTCACACCAGACTTGTCCAACCTCTACGACTCCATTCAGGTATCCGGAAAAGCGGTGACAGAAACTTGCAGCATGACTTTATTTTTTGATTGTCCAATGCAGAAAGACAACGGCATAAACCATCCAAACGATTATTCCTCGGGCGTCACAGGGATGGATCTCAGTTGAGATGATGGCCGCCGTGATGCAGGGCACGGTAATTGAGAAACTCCAAAAAATAATACAAATACGTACATATAATCATTCGCTTCAACCTTAAGGTGTGGCCGTTGCAACCCAAAATTTAGGGTTAACAATCAGAAAAAGACAAGGAACTTCGCCAAAACCTGGATTAGCAAAAATAGCCAAAATTTAGTTTTAAATCCCCACAAATTTGGAGCCCCCGGCCTACTGTTCTCCAAAAACGTGTTAAGATTACCACTTTTTCTTACAAATCCTTCTGTTAATTTGAAAAGCCTCATTTAACCCTGCATCTCGTCCTTATCTTTCCTTTTTTTAAATCTCCTGAAAACCTCTGGTCTCAAATGAAAAATAATTATCCAGTTGTAACACCTGTTTGCCAAGATTTCCTAACGTGGCTAAATTTAAAAATCGAAATAAATTGAAGTCTTCATATTTTAACTATATTTCTATTTGACTTGAAAAGACCAAATCTTTTGGCATTCTCAAAAAGAGGAGCAATTTTCTAAAATGATTTGAAACTTTTTGATGAATATGTCCTCAAGGTACGGGAGAGAGAAGTCAATATCCTTTCCATAAATTCAAATTTGAAATGGTCTCTGTTATCTGGGCTGTAACATCAAGGCTGCATGTGAGGCCCAAGTTGAAACATTCAGACAAAACAGACTGTACAGAGAAGCAAAGTCGATTAAAGAAATTGAAAAAAAAAGAACTTTAGGTATGGTAAGTCTAACCTGCAAATCATCTTCTATAAGGGCAACTATTTCAGGGACCTTCCCTAACGCTGTAGTTGCCACTTGTAGGTTCTCTGACCTCAAACAACCGACAATTGCTGGTACAGCTTCTTGACTTTTTCTAGGATCATGTCTCAGTACTTTCTGTAGCAAGTCGTAAGCTTGATTACGCACTCCTTTATTTGGGTGAGATAAGCTTAAAAAAAAAGATTGAATTAGTCAAAAATCCATGTTGAAAATTTGAACTTAAGAACAATACCATGAAGTGATTTCTTCCATCAAATGAACTAGTAGGCCAGGTTTGGCTGAACTTGCTCGAGATATTGCCTCAAGTGCATTAAATATATCATTTTCAAACTGCATGCTGGTAAGAGAAGGACAAAAAGAAAAATGTCTTGACTCCATCTGAAGTACCATTTCCAGGGTCTTCGAATATGATTGTGAACCGAAACATGCAACAACAGTGGAGGAACTAACATTGTTTTGAGTTTTGGAAGTCAACCTAGTGGCACAAAAAAGAAAAATGTGAAATTGAAGATTGAAAATAAAGAATGATTATCTAACCTTGTCGTCGAAATTAAGTTTTGAATACTCATCATATTTTGAAAGTCTTTTGCTTTGAAATATTCAACAAGGATGCAGCCGTGTTGACGAACAAACACAACAGCATCTTTGGGACAATGTTCAACATACTAATAAAAAAAGGGAATATTAAGATAATTCTCAAAGGCAGTTTGACGGGGTGGATACTCACTTTGTTCAAAAGGCAGGCAAATTTTTCAACAAAAGTTGTAATACTCTCTTTGCGTTCAAAGTAAACGATGAGGACATCAAAGTAACTTTGTAAGCAAGATTGAAAGTGGACTTTGTGCTCTACAAAAATAGATTTTTCTATGAATCTGAAAAAACTTATTGAAGAAAATGTTTTCAAGAAAAGTCACCTTTTCTGAAAATATATGGCATCATGAGCTCCATCAGCCCCAAACAGATGGCAAAAAATGTCTGGTGGTTTCTTGTTCGGAAAAATGAAAACTCATATTGAGTTCTTCCTTTCAAAGAGGCATCAATCTATAAATTAGGTGAATGTAATTTCACTGAATGGATTAAAAACGAGCTGTTGTTAAAAAACTACCAGAGGAAGGTTTCTCAAAAAAAGCAAAGGGTGAGTTGCTGCAACTTTTCGAGCAGCATTCTCAAACTCCATCATTTGCTGACACCATTGTCGTCCCTAATGAAAATTTACCATTGATCAAAAGAAGAAAAAGGCATTACTAATGAGGAATCTTGATTACTTGCTGAGCAACAGAAAGCGACGAAATAAGAGAATGAGAAATGCAATCCACAACACTCGTACTTCCTTCCGAAGGTATGTTTTCAGGAAGAATTCTTAATTGGTCGTCGTGTTGAATGTGAACTATACATTGTGGTATTCTCAAGTACATCTAATAAGAAATATTTTCGGATTTGAGTTTAAGAAAATCAACAATCTCTTCTACTAATCATCAGATCTACCTGTAGAAGAAGTTCTTTGGCGGCTGACTTCAATGGAAATTGTTTAATTTTGTCTTTGTCACTTTCAAAGTCTTGTTTGATTCGAGAGAGAATTTTAAAACGTAACCAATCTGCAACGAGCTGTGATCTGGATCTGAAATTAATGAAGAAAAATAAGAAAAGTTCAATCTTATCAGCAAAGATAATCGGTGAAATACCTAGTGTTTGCACTTTCTGTTACAAGCTCTATCCTCGACGCAATAATCTTTCTGGCACTTTCTTCATCATTAGCCAAGGTGCATATTTCTTCAAGCGTGTAATCAATGAGAACTTTGAGCTAAAAAATGGGAGAAATAATATAAACAAGGACTTTTCGAAAGTCTTATTGTTAAAAACATGCCTGGTCATCGGTGAGTCCCAAAACGTCTTGAGGTCCTTGATCGTGCTTGGGAACGTGTCTATCTCTGCACTGCCACTGCTTTTGCAGAAAGACACACGTTGCCAAAAAGTTGAGAATTGCAGTTGGGTCAAAATCTCGATTAAGTTTATCCAAAACTTTATTAATTGTTTCACGCAAGGCAGGCCACCCAGCCTGAAATGATGGTTATTCTCATATAAAAAGCTCTTCAAAGAGATTTTAGCTTAATACCTGATGGGTCATGAGCGTAAGCAGATGAGGCCTTGACTCTTTTGCAAAACCATGCTTGATTGCTTTCGAAAAGAGTAAGCTATGTCTGACGTCAGGTGATGTTTGGGTAAGTCCAGGGTCTAGCAATTGCAACCAATCAATCAGCAGTCCAACTCTCGATTCTTTGCTGTCGAACATCTTTGATGGCTTTCGATTTTCTCCTTTTATCAGACCCTTTGCCATTGAATCAATCAAAACTGTGGTTGACTTCTTCTGCACAGCTTCATCAACCTTTGAAAAACGACAACTTGAAGTTTTGAAAAGAAGACTAGAATTTTTGGATTAGCCAACCTGTCTTCTTAATGCTTCCTCGTAAGTTTTCTGGCCTTTAGAAGTGGCCTGAAACCCAAATTACGATTACAAAACTTTCATTTCCCGAAAAAAACTGAGTTCGTACCGATACTAGATTTCCAGTTTTTTGTGCATTTAATTGGTATTTTTTGACGAAAGTCTCTAATACAGACTTGAGTGGTGGTGGTGGAGTCTCATTGGTCGACATCTGTTTTTGAATATTCAAAATTGTTTCACTTATCTTGAAAAACGTGGAAGCGAGAGGAAGATGAAGCATGTGCGGACGCAGTAAGGCAGTCGACATCAAACAAAAAATGCCACAAGAAAATGCTAAAAAGATAACTGTATTATTAACGTCAAAGATGTGCTTCGCATACCCTTCCTAGGTTTTATCCTCTTTAAAAGTTTTATAAGCAAAATATTTAATGAGTGAAAATTTACCAGTGCGTTGAGTAATGGCAGTAGTAAATGATTCCTTCAAATCTGATTTTAGTATTTGGTCAAGGGATTTTATAGTTGCATCCATCATCGGCAGAGACTAAAAATGTGGTTGTTATTATTAGTTGTATGGAGAAAATGATAGGTGGAATAATAACCCCAGATTCACGTCTAACTTCAGCAGTCAGGTATTTTTGCAACAAACGAAGTGTGTCTTGTTTTTCTTTTTGCGTCATACGGCTTGGAGATCCAACATCAAATAAATGAAGCAAAGTGCTTTTCACAGCAGCAGGAGGTATTAAAGCTGTTGATCTTCAAATCAATTTTAAATTTTCCATTAGCAGCAAAATCAACTTAAATATTATTGCTAATTTAGTACCTTGGAGGAACTACTGGTGGGGTTCTCTCAGAGATTCTTGATTTTTTTGTGGCAGTAGACATTCGATCTTTATCTTTTAGAGTCAGACCCAAAGCTCTTGCCAGGTTATGCCCACCTGTTACTCCTCTCTGAAATATTTTGATCTTACTTTTTCAAATCTATTTATCAAAGATGTCAAATAAAAATAGACCTGATGTTGGACTTCAATCAGCTGACTCATGTAACCCTTGTCTAATACTGTTTCGTTCATTCCATCGCAACCTGAGCTGACCATTCGGTCGAGAAGTTTTAGAAGCTTTGTCATCGAACTTACAGGTATTCCAAAGCTCTAAAAATAGTTTGACCATTTAGCAAAATAAATCTAATTTTGAGAAGCTGAATATTTCAACACGTTACTTTAGTTAGAAACCTTTTTTCCAAATTACCTGAACAAAGAGAAGTAGTTTGGGTGGATCGACATTGACCAATGCTGCATCGACAAGCCTGTCAATCTGATAGAATAAATGGGTAAAAATGCTGAATAACATGTGAGCAAAAATACAAGGACTCACTCCAGATCTAATCATTCTGAGAATCAGCCAAGCTGGAATCAAGTCTAAAGGCTGGTTATTGTCTGCTTGGTAAAATCGTGGAGTATTCGTCATATCAATTGGAAACCACATGGCCATCTTAAAATAGAACACATTTTTACACTTTACGTCACCTACAACTAATGTAATTTCAATCACCAATCTTTGGTATGGCTCCATGCAAATCTGGTCATCTTTAGGCGGATCGAATGAAAGCAAAATAATTTGTGCTAAAATAATCATACAATTGACGATGCCTGACATCCTCTCTGACTCCCACACCACCGTAACAAGCTCCTAAAAGAATAGTTTCACAGCAACCAATACAAATAAAGGGAACAGTCATAATGCTTGATACTTACAGGAAGATCTGTCCCTGGATCTTCACCGCTGCGCACTTTTGTCATGTAGATGAGAAAAAGTCTGCAACAAAGAAAATTGTTTGAATGGAAGTGATCTTCTTCGGTATATTGCAACTTTCACATGCAATTTGAAAAGCACTCACTTAAGAAGTGCTGTATAAGTCTTTTTTGATGTTGACAGGCTCGTCTTTCTCATTACTCCAGGTAAGATTGCAGGAGTAATAGTCGACCGTTCGATGATAAGCGAACTCAATTCATAGCAAAGGATTGCAAAGTCCCCCATATTGTCAGGTGGATATTCTCCGAGAAACTAAAAGAAAAAGATCAAACACAATAAGATGTTTCAAAAAAGGGCTTTTCATGTCTGACTTGCCTGAATATAAAGACTTATAGATGCAGGATCATGCTCATACTGACAAGCAAACCGAAGATTCGCTGATATTTGAGGGTAAAATGTTGCAAAATTTTGCAAAGTTGGAAGCCTTGATTATAAATAAATAACAATTTTATGAAATAAGGGAAATGATGAAGAAAGTAAACCATCATTGATGATTTTTAATTACCTTATCAGAAGCCAAGAGTCCTGAAAGTTTTGAATCATTTTCGAATTAATATTCAAAAGTACTTTGTGTAAAATATTTGATTTTATATATTACCTGATCGTCAGATCCATCTCCGTTTGCCAATGGTGTAAGGACCAATCTTAATCCTCTTAGAGCCTGAAGTCTTTGTCTCGTTTGAGGAGAGCTTAGTCGTCGGAGGAAATACTAAAAACAACTTTATTTTTATTTTGTCAAAGTGCATTGAAAAATGATATTTTACCTCTAACATTTCCGATCTTGACCTTAAATCACCCTTGGGATTTTGTAAGAGATCTTGCAAATGGTTCAAAAGTTGCCTCTGCTTCTGCTTTTTATTTGCAGTAACTGCTTCGGTATCACCTAGACAAGAACATTAATTTCATTAAGCTACAAGCATTTTGATTTTTTAATTTACCTGAGCTAATTGTCGTGTTGAAGTCAGAATCGTCAACATTTGTCAGGCTTGAATTAAGAAGGAACTCGCACAAACACTGAACTGGAAGTACATTTAATGATCCCTCTGAAGATTCAACAAGGTCAGCAAGCCAAGGCATTGCCTGCAGATACAATTATTTCATGTCAATAAAACTTTTTGAGAAGTTAATAGATGGTCTAAAAGAAATACCTGATTTGTCCCTTGCCTTTGAAGTATGTCCAACAAAAAGTCAGGACTTCTACTACGGCACAAAAGATGGCCGATTTTAAAACTCTGAAAGTCAATTGAAACGAGGAAAAATGTGTGTCTGTAAAATAATGGATAATCTTTCCGTATCTTTTGCAATCGATTTCCGAATTACCTTATTTGATACTCTAAGCTGATCGAATACATACTGAGGAGGTCTGCGAAAGTGACCTGATGGATTTAAACTCATGAGCTGAGGCAAAAGTATACTGTTAGATTCACTTATTGCAACCTAGAGTGAAAAAAGCACAAACATTAATTTTGAAAGGAAAAGTTTTAAGAAAGTATAACACCTTGGTGCTAGCTGCAGCAAGAAGCCCTTCAAAATCTAGGATCGTCTGTTTTTCCATGGCTGAAATCTGCAGATCGTGACTTCTAAAGTCATCAGCCTCTTCGCCAGATGCAATTGTTGGAGGTGGATAAGTAAACTAAACATTAATATATTGGTGTCAGATGTCTAATGATGATAATCGTGAATTGAACCAACCTGGTTTGTAATACACATTTCCATGAAGGCAGTGAGAGTGGGGTAAGCTTTCCAAGCCACATCACCAAACTCTGCAGGGTTGTGGGCACACAAAAGTACAATTATGGACCAGGCCTAAACATTAAAACTTTTTGCTATTTTTGAGGAATAAACGAAAATGTTTCTGAAATTATATGTTGTTGAAAAATATCCATCTTTAATGTTGACTCATTGAGAGATGGTCTTAGAAAACTACGCCTCTTACAGAAAAGATTATTTTCATTAGCTTTACCTTCCAGTATGCTGACGCAAGAGCCAAAGATGGGGGATTGTAATCTAATAATAAAAAGAATTTCAAGGCTGTCTGTATTATGATAATATCGTTGGTTGTTACCTGGTGGCAGAGTGATTGTTTCAGGATAGTTATAGGCTGTGGCTTGGAACAGCCATTCCATTACCTGAATCATCCAGTCAAAAAAAGGTTTTAAGCTCAACAACTCAAATCAAATATCAATCAAATTTTTTTACCAGCCCAACTTTGTCGACAGGCAAAACTTGAAAATCATCTGATAATAAAGTGTGCAATGCAGCTGCTCTTTTAACCAAGCAATCGGCAAGCTCAACAGCATCACGTCCATTCAAGGGATGGCTTTTAGAGACACCAATTGTGAGTAAACTTATTACGGTTTCCTAGTGAGTAAGTTTAGTAAATTTAAAGCCAAATGAAACAATTGGAAATAATACCTGGCAAAGTGGTATTTCTGACGTAGCACGAAAAAAAAGATTTCTGTCGTTTTCAGCTAAAAGAAATCAATACTCTTAGACTCTATGTCTATGCAACCGGGTCACTTCAAGAAGTACTCCCGAGCAAGTTATATCCCTGATGAAGTTTAGAATTTTTTTGTCACCTGGCCATCCGTCGATCTTGTAATACTCCTCTGCGCCAGCTGTGAAAAGAACCTTGTGTAAGCACTGCATAAACGTAGCATTGTGTTCTGGATTATAAAATTGAAATCCAAAGTCAAGGAACCAATTCAGCGTGTCTCGTTGTATAAAAGACGTCTAAAAGTAAATGTATCATTTGAAAAGTAAAGATCAAAGCTCAATTACAGATTCGGAGTGAAAGTTTGATCTTAGTTGCTTTTACTTGTCTTAAAAAATTTTTCAAAGGAGATATATCTTTTTTCTCATTTCTCATATAGAATGCCAGAGAGTCCCGGACCACAGGTGAAATCCCCAGAAAAATGGCGAGAGTAATCTGCAAAAAAGGGATAACAGACAAAGTAATGATATGAAACAGATAACCCTTCAATTTCTATAATTATTACCAGATCTACAACGGACGAAAACATCCTGTCTTTAATATCAAATTCTGTGGAGAATTCGTTCCGCGGCTTTTCAAGTAGCCCAGCGCAAAATGTATAAAGGTTGATGTCATGCCTGAAATTGAGAAGGTCACAAAATCTGTAGGGTTTGAGTGGGCTTTGGAACTAGAAAAAAATCATCACCTTAAAACTCTGACTATTTCTCGTAACAAAACTCTGAGTGCTCTTAGGTAACATTCACGCTGCATTAAAAGATCCAGGAAAACTGCAGCCAGACTTGTTGCAGCTAGTTGTTGATCACAATTAAACATGGTCTGCAACATCACCATATTATTTGGGTTTCTTGCACCAGAAAGTTCGTTGAATATAGTTTGTTTAACTAACAAAGGTAAGTTGTCCTTGTGGGCGAGGCAGATGTCACGCAATGCAGCCAAGTACAAGTTGATGTTGGGTTTGTTCTTGAAACGTAACTTCAAGAAATTTGCCAGAATGTCGACGTCAGTTGCCGTGTGGGAGGTGCAGTTAGCTGCCAAAGACAACAAAAGGTCTTGACCTTGCCTCGATATCTTAGGGTTCATAATCCACATTTCAAGCTTTGAAATAACTATTTGGCGAACATCGACTATTCCGCACACACTAGATAGAAATTTCAAAAAGTTTCTTGTGATGTTATCTTGACCCTGACGTCGATTTAGTTGCTCGTGAACTATATCCATCACTATACGCTCAATATAGCTTTCAAGACCTTGGTAACGAGGAACTACCAGTATGGCTTCAGATGGGCTTATATTTGACAATGAAAGTCCAAAGTTTGAGTCAACGGCGTTAATTGGAAGCGAGGGATCATCGTCGTCGTTTCCTGGTCTTGTTGGAGTAGCATTTCCCGATTCTCCTCGACTTCCCCCAGTTCCTACTGGAGGCGATGGACAAGATTCTCGACCATCATTGTGGGATGGAACATTTCCAGGGCCTTGAAAATTTACGAAAATCTTTTTTTTTTGTCACGCATTAAATAGGTCGTACTCATTTTTACCAGTTTTACCGCCAGGGAACATGAAGTTTGAGACGCTGACTTGAGAAAGTTTTGTGTTGAACGCTGTTTGAACGTTGTCAACAAAGGGCTTGCAATCTTGAATTACAAAAATTGACGAATTATTTTACCTTAATATATATTTTTAATTAAAAAACGAACAACGGTCATACCCGGCAAGTCAACCCAGGTTCTTTCGGCCACAGCGTCTTCTATGTATACACGAAGAAATATTTCAGGCCAAGTTTTTTCATTGCGATAAGACGAGAGCATCAAATTAGCAACTAGTATGCAAATCTATCAAATCGAAACTCAGAATCAGTTTTTTCTTCTTCGACTATTCAACTTGGTAATAAACCTGAGAGTTTCCTTTCAATTTAAACGATTCTCTTGCATCTCTGCGCAACAAGGAACAGAAAGCCTCTGTAACGACCAAGCTTCGGCAAAATATATGTTCACGGCTCTTAGCAAGGTACATTAAAGGGAGATACAGCATCTGCAATGAAAATTTTGATGAATTATAATCCCTGCCAGTTGCTCCTTTTCTGATCCATTTTTTCATGTGGATAACCTTCGTTTACCTGGTCAATTTTTGTACGATTATTCCTTAAAATTTTTACTGCACCACACATCAAACCGTTTATGCGATCCTACAAACAAAACTTTAACTAAATAACTTTCAATAGATAAAAAAACTGTCTGAAATTTACCCTATCATCGCTCTCATCTGCATAGAGTAATGCCTCAAGAAACTCTGATGGATCAACCTCTATTGCTGACGACTCCCATGAAATCTTATCAAGCTGTGGCATACTTTGCCCTAAAAACCATCGCCCATTTTGGATTCAAATTTTGATAACCAATAATGTCAAAGATACCTGATGGATGAACACTCGTAGTCAAAGTAGAACTTGGACGAATGGGTAAAGGTGCATTGCTCAACGTTTTGGGCTTTTTGGTGATCAGAGGAGCAGAGGATGAAGAAGCCTCTCTTTTTGGCGGGCCAGTACCACCTTTTAATTCAATGTTTTCACTCATAAATAGCAAAAAATATATCTGAAATGTTGACTAACCTGATTTTGATCCCAGAGCAATTATTTCACTGGGAAAAGTCATTGCTTTCGATTTGCCTCTCCCAGCCATATTGATGTTTTAAAAGATGTAATTCCACCGATTAGCAACTTTAGAAGGTTCAGAGCATTGCTAAATTTGCAGTTATAACTTTTTTTAGACCTTTTAGATAATATCTTAAAGTGAATTAGATGATTTTTGTATTTTTAATAACTTTGTTGTTAAATTGCAATATATATCAATAAAAATCAACAAATCTTGTTTGTTTGTTTGTTTGTGGAATTAACCGTTAACAAAAATTAGCTGAAGTATTTATATGCCTTAGCCAAATTCAATGATTACTCAAAGATGAAACATGTACTGCTTTGCATGAAAATCTTATTTTAAAACTACAGTATCAAAATTTTAAGCTTTTTATTTTTACTTCAGATGTGTCATTCAACGGAAATAGAACCTTTTTCAGTTTAACCTTCCATAGATTTCTATGATTAAATTTTTTGGATACCTGCTGCCCTTTTTTTGTTTTGTTTTCGCCAAATATTGAAAAGTGTAATAATAGTTTACTTTTTAATAAGAAATAAGAATTTTAGGTCGAATTTATCGGAATAGGAAGAAAAATTTTAAACAAAAAATCAAAGTATTTTAAGATACAAATGGCTGATCCAAAATACGCTAACCTTCCAGGGATTGTAAGTCTTATTTTTTATTATTTTTCGCCTTTAACAACCCTACGAATAATTAAGGCTCAAATCTTTATTTGTTGCATTAACAGGCTCATGATCAACCAGATGAATACCAGGTCAATCCTGGTGATGAGAACAATGATGAAGAATATATGCATTGGGTAAATTAAGCAATTTTCAAAAAAAATATTACAATCATGTAAAAAAAGGTTTCACATTGTTTTTTAAGGATAAGCCAGATCCGATCGAGCTACTCAGAGTGAGCACAAACGAAGCTTTCATTAAATTCAAGGGCAAAAACCTGGATGGATCCACAGTTGACTTTTCTGACAGAATTCGAAACAGCAAAGCAAAAGGGTGGGGCTTTTGAAAAGCTTTTTGCTAAAAGTTGACGAACAATACAAACTTTGATCTTTGCAGGTACTTTGCTTGGAGTGGTGATCTTGATATTGTTCCCGGTGGAGGTTCCGAAAAAGAAACTGTTATTCAGAAATATCAAAGATTAAATTGTGAGATTAGAGAACTTTTGGATGATATTGACGTTTTAAAAACCAAAGAGAAAAGCGAGGTACTTTTGCTTGATGAAATTTATTTAATTAATTCTTTTTTTTCGTGAAGAGCTCTTTGAGGATGCAAGCAAATTTAATGAGTGTAGTAATTAGCTACTCTACCGTCTAAATTATCTAAAATTTAGGATACAGTTGGTCACCTGGTGGGATTCGCACGGCAAACTGAGCAACTTCAAACACAGCTCAACAATTTGAAACTTGAAGAGACCATTGGTGCTGATTTTCTCAAAGATCTGGTATTTTAAAAAGCTTCTAAAACTCACCAATCAGAGGTCTAGTAAGCTCTTATTTTTCAGGAGGATCCACGTGGAGCAGCTAGAACCAAGTTGATTTCCCAACTGGAGTCCTTGAAAAAGTCCTCTTTAGGAAAAAAACTGCCATCATCCAGCGAAGACGTGGATGGATCAAATGTGCTTTATGAATTGCTCATGAAGCCTGAAGCTTCAAAATTTGAGGAACAAACGAGAATTGCCGAAATAGAACAGAGAATAGAAAGGCTTGAAAAAGCTCTGGGCTCAGCTCCAAATAAAATGGTAAAGTACATAAGTTATGATAACGATTTCTTTTTTGATCACTTTCAATCAAAAATCCTTTTCGTTTCTATAGAGATTTTTCAACTCTAACATCTTTACTAAGATGAAATGAGTATTTGTGCCATCATCAATATAGAATTTCATTACAATAATCTGGTGCAGTGTAGACTAATCTGATGTTGGTGCGAGATCAAGTCACTTATAGGTCTTCCCTGATGTAGAATTATGTATTTGGTCTTTGCAGACTGCCATTAACCTGACTCATTGTGTCTTATTGCAATCATGGGGTTGAAAAATTGCCGACATGGCTGGGGATTTAACCTACACCCTTAGATCTTAAATCTTCAACTGGTGTCTTTGACTTCATGACCACGCCGATCATTGATTCAATTTTTTTTTGCAGTCTGCGTTAAGCTTGGAAACCAATCAGAAA
>Ga0194133_10002572_pt1 | contig 27755 bp, 20 predicted proteins | sample TA2KigOf40mmetaG_FD_155448 | JGI IMG/M metagenome (GOLD analysis project Ga0194133, IMG submission 155448) | Freshwater microbial communities from Lake Tanganyika, Tanzania - TA2015055 Kigoma Offshore 40m | ecosystem: Environmental > Aquatic > Freshwater > Lake | place: Tanzania: Lake... | reverse complement strand
TCCACGCCGCCACTCCCCTCCCCCTCCTCAGCCACTCCGCGCCGCCAATCCCCACCGCCACTCCACGCCGCCACTCCACGCCGCCACTCGCCCAGCGTCGTTTGGGGGCGCAACCCCACTAGATGAACTTATACGTCAAACCGCACCCCCCTTCATTTTCCCATACTCCGGATATTTTTATGATAAAATGTTGGAATTGCGAACGATCACACTGTCGCATTTCATTCTTCCATACACTAATTACACCACTTCGTAGCTGCTGAGCTATATCTTTGACTTTATTATAATGTTGGGACGAACCGGTAATACCCTTTGTTTCTAGCGATGAAGAATGCTCTAGACGCACCCATTTGTTTAAAATTCCGGTTTCGATTTCATTAAAAATATCGATCATTCTCTCGTTATGTTCATATTCGGGTTCAAAATATAAGTTATATATGTTGCTGTTGAAGTTCTGTTCGATTTGTTTTACGAATAACTCAAATTGAATATATATCCCATTCATAATGAAATCATTTGTTGAATACGTAATTCGATTGAACGTGCTATTTGATATATGTGTATTTGGCTTCTTCTCCGTAAAATACACCTGAGATAATTTGTATTCGTTTAAATTGATGACTACGTTCATTTTTTGATATATCCGCGATTATATACAAGATAACAATCGGTTTAAGCGACAATTTTTTGTGTGATGTATATATACGCATCAGAACAGAGGACGCATAAACGACGATGAAAGAAAAGTATCGTATTACGAATTATACGCGTAAGATGGCGCAGAAAATCGGCGTTGTCGTAAAACCGTCTACTAATCCCGAGAAAAAGATAGACGTATATCGAAAATCGCGTAAAATCGCGAGTGTCGGCGCGGCAGGCATGAATGATTTTCCCACCTATATTCGCACCCGCGGTATGACGTATGCGAAAACCCGCCGGCGTCTCTATAAAATGCGCCACGAACGCGACCGCCATGTCAAGTGGAGTAATGGGTGGTTAGCTGACAAGTTATTGTGGTAATTTTTTGATTTATGCGTAAATCAGTATAAATCAACAACGTAAATATATACATATCATACCTGTGATGAAATTTTTCGAATCACATTTTACCGACTACATCCATAAAGTGGACGAGTTCTCATTACACCCGATTATAAAGAAAACATTCACCACGTTTCCACAACACATCCAATCTCTCCCAAACATAATATTCCACGGTCCAAGTGGCGTAGGCAAATACAGTCACGCCCTCTATTTTATTTCACGATATAGTCCGTCTCATTTAAAATATGAAAAGAGAATTGCGGTAGCATACAATAAAGATACTTTTTTTATGAAAATCAGCGATTGTCATTTTGAAATCGACATGTCTCTTCTTGGATGTAATTCCAAAAATTTATGGAATGAGATCTATAACCAGATTCAGGATATTGTAAGTGCTAGACCGAACACCGCGGCGTTCATCATGTGTAAAAATTTTCATAAAATACACAGCGAGTTACTCGAGACATTTTATAGTTACATGCTTTCGATTGAACAAGTATCACTTCGGTTCATTATTATATGCGATATCCCGGATAATATACTACACAGATGTAAGCGCATTTCATTCAAAAGACCGACTGTGATCGCATATAATAAGTGTTTGAAATCGTCGTCACCGTCACCGTCACCGTCACCGTCACCGTCACCGTCACCGTCACCGTCGAATACAATCGTTGATATAGTCAAACCAGAACCGATTCGTCTTACGAATAAATTCCCATTAGATACAATTACGAATATTAAAGCATTAAAGGCGAATGTGATTGAACTAAATGACCCACATGAAAATATGTGTAATCATATTATTGGTATTATTAAGGCACCGAATCATGAATTAAAATATGATGAACTGAGAGAATGCCTTTATGACCTTCTCACATATGACATTAACATCCAAGAATGTGTATGGTTTATACTACGAAAGTTGATTGTTGATGGGGTGTTATTGCCGGAAATGATGAATGAAATTATGTTACAGACGTATGTATTTTTACAATATTATAATAACAATTACCGCCCGATATATCATTTAGAGAATTTCGTCTTATTATTAGTATGTAAGATACACGGGTACACACATACTTTTCCAGATGCCTAGTTCGTATCCAGATGATATTCGACATTCGCTTTATATACTCGGGTATCCGGAACATACGTATCCATCATCCATCAAAGAGCTGAATAAACGATATCATATACTCGCATTAAAACACCATCCAGATAAATACGCGGGTATGAACATGAACGAAGAAGAAGCAACGGCAGAGGCTACAGAAAAGTTCAAAGAAATAAATGAGGCGCATAAAACTTTGATAAAATACTTTTACTCAACAGCAGAATGTGAATACAATACGGGTTATGATAGTATACTTCAGCTATTTATACAAACGATTCTCTCGAAAATGTCGTCGACAAACAGTAATACGGATGCGATTCAGTCAATCATCCACCAGATCATCACAAAAGGAATACAGTCTGCCGTTAGTTTATTTCGCGCGATGGATAAACAGACGATGATCATGATATATGATATTCTCTCGAAAAACCAAGAGATATTCGGCATCTCTCGAGAGATTATGGATGAACTCACCAGGATCAATGAAGAAAGGACCGGATCAGATATTGTTATTCACTTGAACCCGTCGTTATTAGATATGCTACTCGATCGAGTTTATTTATTGAAAGAAGGTGGTCATACGTATTACATCCCATTATGGTATAGTGAGCTTCATTTTAAAATACCGCCATTCAACGACAATAATATCAACTCAACGACGATAGACGGCGAAGTCGTTGTATTATGTGACCCTGAACTTCCTGACAACGTGACAATCGACGATCATAATAACATTTACATTTCTCTCGACGTTAATATTTGTGAATTATTTCGAGAGCAAGTATTACCAGTCGTCATAAATGACGAAATAAAAACGAATGGCTTCGTATATTATATAAACGCATCAGATGTTACATTACGAAGCGACATTACTCAACAAGTATTGCTTCATGGTAGTGTGGGTATTGCCGCCATGAATCACACAAGAAACGCGACCGATATGTATAAAGTGGATAAAAGAGCGAATGTATATGCGAATATTCATCTTACAATTGAATCGAATGAAAAATTGATTTAGAATAAATGAAATAGAAGAAATGATATATACATAATAAACCGTCTCTGTAATGAAATCATCTCGCACTTCTATCGTGAAAGGTTCATCGTCGTCTACCGCGGCTTTCTCTGAGTTATCATTACGACTCACAGAAAAACTTTCAAAAGACGTTAAAAAAAACGAAGGAATATTCTTCACACCGCCTTCATGTGTTCAAGCTATAGTGACGCTTTTGCGCACCACGGCGGCGGATTTGGGTGTATTGAATACGATACACCGTATTATGGAACCATCATGCGGTTCAGGTGAGTTCATAACGGCCTTAGCGAATGAATTCCCCGACGCGATAATTACAGGAATAGAGAATAATCAGATTATTTACCAAGAAATATCCAAAACCTTCGCAAACCGTGATAAAATAGTGCTTCATCACGCTGATTTCTTGAGGTGTGACGTGACCACAACCGCGACGGCGACGACAACGCCGCCAGACCTTATCATCGGAAACCCCCCGTATTTTGTCATGAAGAAAGAAGCAGTCGCAAAAGAATACTATCCATATTTTGACGGAAGGCCCAATATTTTCGCATTATTCATCATTAAAGCCGCTACGCTTTTGCGCGAGGGAGCGTTGCTATGTTTTGTATTACCGTCTAGTTTCATGAATTCCGCTTATTATGATAAGACGCGTAAGTACATCGCCTCGCATTTTAGGGTTATTCATGTCGTTCGTTGTGAGACGTTGGATAGCAGCGTGAAATATATCGATACGGTTCAAGATACTATTGTTCTCATTATTCAGAAGAAGAAACAAAGTCACGGAAGCTGTGTCAGCAGCGAGACAGGAAGCGGTGGAGGCGTATTCATAAAGAACGGAATGACAATATTTACGCACAACATTCCTAGGTTGGTTCGGTTATATAAAGGTGCGCGTTCATTACATGAACTCAACTTCAAAGTGAACGTCGGAAATGTCGTGTGGAATCAGTGTAAGGACATGCTCACAGACGATCCTTCAAAAACACGTCTGATCTATAGTTCGAATATTGTGAACGGGAAATTTGTTGATAAAACATACAAAAACGAAGAAAAAAAAGCCTTTATCGACAAGGCTGGGGTCCAAACACCGATGATCGTATTGAATCGTGGTTACGGTGTTGGTGAATATCAATTTGACTATTGCTTTATCACGCCAGATATCGTTGGAAGTGACGCATTCTTAGTTGAAAATCATCTTATTTGTATTACGAGCACTGAGAGCACTAGATTTCAAACGGTGATTCGTTCATTTCAAGATCCGCGTACAAAGGAATTTATCGTCTGTTATTTCGGAAATAATGCTGTGAATACGAATGAGCTAAATCATATGTTGCCGATATACGGCGAAGGCGAAGGCGACGTTCAAGAAATCTGAAATGCGGGAAATGCGATCCCGTTGCCATTTTTCCAACGAAGCATAACACTAATTTTTCTTCCAGCTTCCGTCTCACAGTCGTATCGCGATTTCTCAGGATTTTTTGTATATCCAGCAATCGTATATTCAGCAGAATTCACCGTTTGTAATCCGATATGCGGTGGTCCTGATACTGTTGGTTCAAATAACATATACAATTTACCTTCTTGACTCTCATGAAGATATTGTGAGAGTTTCGCGGCGTCGAGTTCATTTTTCGAGATGAATGTGGCAATACTATCTTTTGTCAGTGTCTTACACAAGTTGTAAAATGCGATGTCGTCTGCCGCGCTTGTGAATTGACTGCTTCCAGAGCACCCTGCGTAATATTTGTCTTGAAGATGCTTTACGCATGTGGGCGAGTTGTTGTGAATTTGTTTCAACCAGATGTCGCGACAGGGCGGCGTCGCTGTTTGTGCTGCCGCGGAAATTTTGGCCATGTAATTGTCATAGAAATACTCTTCATACGATGATGACAAATACTGGCTTGGTTTCATCGGTGAAACAAACTGCGGTGTATCGCTTATTTTTGATGCGTTAAACTTGAATTCCACTTTGTAGTCCTTCTTCGCTCCGTCAACACCTGTAAATGTAAGTAAGAAGTCAAAATTGTTTCCCCTGCCTGCTGCTTGAACACAGTCTACGTGTGTATATTCGCCGTCACACGCGCGACACTGACGAAGAAATCCGTCGACCGACTGTTTCAAATGATGCCAACGCTCCGTTTTGTAATACGCCGCTGGCACTTTTTTGTTGATGACCGCGCAAATGATCGCTTCCCGCAATTTGTTGTTTTCGTCGTTTCGTCCGCGGCCGTTTCCCCCCGCTAAGGATACGCTGCTGGACAATACATGAATGCTTCGTCCAGTAATGAGATGCCCCAGATACATAAACGGCAATAATAATACACATTTGCCGTTGGTTCCTTTAACTAATATTCCTGTTTTCATATTCCGTCTGTCGTGTTCGTTGTTCAGGTGCTGTATTTCACATGAAGATGAATTAGTATTTCAATTTTTTAGAATATAAGCAAAAAAATGAAATCACCTGTTTACCACGAGTTAGTTACGTAATTCATATATTTGACTGAACACATACATACCTGTCTATATTCTACGAATTCTTCGAACTTCGCTATATCACCGCCGCCTCGCCGGCCTTGTTATTTTATACCTTGCGCACAATCTTTTTCTTTGAAGCTGCGTCACCACCAGCGCTTGAAGAAGCAACAATAGGCGTTGCTGGCTTTACTACAGACGAGGCAGCGGCGGCAGGAGCAGGAGCAGGAGCAGGAGCAGGAGTCACATCCTCATCATCATCTTCGATCACAGCAGATACATTATCATGATGATCGTCGCCATCAGCATCACCATCAACATCTGTAGGAACAACCTGTGAAACCATCTTCGTCTTGTCTTCGTCGTCCAACTTGATGTGACACTTGCCCTTGAGCGACATCTTTGGCTTCACGATTGCCTGAAACAACTTCCAAGTGACGCCGAACTTGCCATTTGCGAACCATATACCACCGCACTGAATCGAAACAGCGATATGACTACCCTTCGCAATCAAATCTTGCGGAGACAACGCGGGATTCATCGAATCAGGAAACACAGGACGCATATCGGTGTCATAAAGCTCCAAATCCTTCCAAGTTCCTTCCCAGAAAGGCAACTTCACCTTGATCGTAGGAGCACGAGTCAAATCAGCTTCAAGTGTATCTTTATTCTTAGGATACTTGAGAATCGGGGTCCAAAGCGCATCGACAGCATCAGATGTCATCTTGGGCTTACTGAACCATTCCTTTGAATTCGCGATTGCGTCTTCCTTGATTTTCTTCTCGAATGCTGACATATTCTCGAGAAACTTCTTAGTAGCAGGCGTCTCAAAACCTTCATTTGGAAACTGGAGCGCGAGGTCATAACTTACCTTGCCACTCTTATCGTCAGTAAACGATTGAACACCCCAAGTAAGCATCAGGGGCGACGACAGATTGAGAACGGTGCTCGTTTTTGAATTCACGATGCCGACGCTGCGACCACCAACTGAATTCACCTTGGGTTTCGTATATTTCATATCAGAAGCGGGATTGAAAGAAGCGCCGGGAATAACCATTTCAGAAGCCATTATATGATTGTAAGTGTGTTTGAACGACGATGTAATACGTTGAACGATGATATATAGATTATTGATGTTTGTTTAAATCAATTTTTTCTGGCGGATGGAAATTCGAATACTAAGGGGGTTGCGCCCCCCAGCGACGCTAGCTACGCTCGATAGACTAAGGGGGTTGCGCCCCCCAGCGACGCTAGCTACGCTCGATAGACTAAGGGGGTTGCGCCAAGGTATTGTGCTATATATGCGATTTTATAATAAAATTATTAATCTTATCATAAACTTCTAGAGTAATCTTCATACAGAACTCTTTATCGAGCGTAGCTACCGTCGCTGGGGGGCGGAACCCCCAGCGCACCCCCTCTCGAATACCGACATGATCTCTTTCACTAATCGGTCAAACTCTTCTCGTTGATCAATCGACTGTGTCAACGTATCTCTGAGTTTCGAGAGAATTCCTTCAAGACGCATACGTTCCTTCTCTATATCCGCCGCTTTTTGTGCCTGAATGCGGTATTCATTCGAAAGTTCAGTAAGCCGTTTTAGTTCTGCCGAGTAATCAACATTTTCTTGACGAATCATGTTCTTATACTTATTATAATGATTAATAAATGCAGTAGCGACATATCCAGAAATATTATGAGTATTAAAATGGATGCCTGTAAGTAGTCGGACCATCTCATCTTTGTATTCATCCTTAACGATTTTTGAATCAACCACCGATTTTACACGTTGAATATGGTTAGCAAGTTCATCGAGAGATTTCAAGAATGCGGGGCGCATCGCGTCGAGAGATTCAAGATAAGATGTATCTGAAATCATCTTCTTATAATGCCTTTGTATCGTGATATTGAGACTGTTGGTTTCATCGTATAACTTCTTCATCATAGCACGTGTAGACTCAAGACGAAGTTTTTCATTTTGGAGAGTAACACTTACCCCGTTAAAATTGTTACGATTTTCGGTTTCAACTTTAACTTGTTCGTCGCTATTTTCTTTCATTAGTTGTATTAACTTTTCTTGAAACTTTGTGAATTTAGTTCCAGCTTTATTTTTGGCCTTTATAATTTCGTCGATGACGGCTTCTTTACGAGGCGCGACAGGCACAGCCACAGGAGCAGCCACAGGAGCAGCCACAGGAGCAGCCACCGGAGCAGCCACAGGAGCAGCCACAGGAGCAGCCACAGGAGCAGCCACAGGCGAATTCGGCTGTATAGAAACGGATTTACCACTACTAACTGTTGTCGTCCTTGAAGGTGAAATCTCTCCGCACACTCTATTTCTCAATCCAAAAAATGTAACCTTCATGATATCTTGTGTAAGCTTACATTGAGATGTTGCGCATCTTACATTATTCAGGCAAGTCAACATTTCTTGATTACATGTAGGTCCTCGTGTTGTCGCTGTTCCACAGCAACGATCATGAACCTTACAACACGAGTCGAGAGAATCTTTCGGAGGAACACCCCAACGACAATTCGGCCCTTCGGCGCCCTTGAATTTTTGACCTCCGCAATAATTTGGTCCACAATAATTTCCGTAAACCTTGAATCCATTTGTTCTAACAACCGATTCAGCCGCCTTACCAATCGTGGAAACAATCGTTTTCACCGTCGGAACAATCTTGGGTTGACTAATAACATTTAAAGGGGCAGGAATAACCGGTGCAGGGCTAGGGCTCGGGCTTACTACATTTGGTGTCATAAAATAACGGCAATATACGCGATTATGATTTTCATTATTACTTGTCCATAACCACTCGGCATCTCCCGGAATATTTGGCCGAGAGCCACGACCGACAGAACGCCAAATATTGTTATCCTGATTACGACCATAACTTACTGCCTTGGGCCATGAGGAATCATCGAACGTGTTTAGGTTCCATCCTGTCTTCGCCTGTGTCGAACAACGCCACTCAGAAGCTTTCGTAACTTTTCCACCAAAAACACCAATAAAGGCGGCTGGGCCGCCTGTGTCCACCCCATCAATTGCGATAACATCACCAGAACGAATCGTCGGTGTGAATTTGTATGTATTTGTCCATGTGTCACCACGACCAACTTTAACACCGTTTATATACATGTCAAACTCATTATCGCATGTAAAATAGATTGTAACAGGAACAGCAGGATTCGATATTGGCTTAGAGGGTGAAATTGTGCGTAAAACTGATTTGACAATTGGAACTACAACCGAAGTCTTTACAACGGACGGAATAACCAATTTAGGTTTTATTACGGTCGCAGGCGTGGGCTTCGGTGCGGGGGCGGGCTTCGGTGCTGGCTTCGGTGCTGGCTTCGGTGCTGCCTTCGGTGCGGGTGCGGGCTTCGGCGCGGGGGCGGGCTTCGGTGCGGGCTTCGGCGCATGAAATATTTTCTGAATCGTCTTTTTCAAAAACCGCAACAATCGCCGATTCGACGAAGAACTATCACTTATTGCCTCTGTAGAAACTTCATGATCGACGAGATGAACGGAATCATTTTGATCTTCGTATGAATAGACCAACTCTTGGTTATTATCTTCATTCATGAGATCATAATCTACAGGTATTATATTATCTCTATTTGGAACATCAATTATCGCAATACCAGCGACGAATGATGACGAGATAAGAAATAATAAAACTCCTGGTGAAAGACGCATTAAAAGCCGTTTATAATATATCTTCATAAAATATCTTTATTATCTTCATCAACTTCAAAACATAATAAACATTATATGATAATAATATATATTTGTAATAATGACATCCACGATAACAAATGAAAATGCTATAAATAGGCAAGAAACACACAAATTATACACACTACTGTTACCGTATAGTATATACGATAATCCATACAAACAATACTCTCGAAAAGTCAAATTAAAAAAGAATATACATATAATTCCAAATGGTTCAAATACGAGTAATGAATTCATGATAGTATCTCCGTATTGGACATCGCAATCATCTAAAACACAACAAGTTGTTTCAATCAATGAGACATCTGTTGGAAATCATGAAACTCCTGGAATAAAAACACGCAAAAAAATGAGAATTACGTCGGCGGCGTCGGCGTCGGCGTCGGCGTCGAATGAAAACGATTGTGATATGCCTAAACCTAATAATGTTCTGGAAGATGAAGCTCCTACAAATCTTATTATATTGAAACCATCAGAATACGAAAAGGTCACTTCTTCAAAATACAGCTTGGCGGAGCTGCGATCACTATGCGGACATTATAGTATAAAAAAATCCGGAACAAAAACAGACTTGATCCAGCGTATCTATACATTTTTAAAACAAACGTATTTTATTCGAAGAATTCAGCGTAATTTTAAGGACTTTTTATCGAAGAAATACCGTAAATTATCCGGCCCGGGTTACCTTCAAACAACGAAATGTGTAAATGATACCGATTTTTATACGTTTGACAAAATATCAAATATCAAACCGATGGAATTATTTACATACAGGGATTATGATAATAAGATATACGGATTTCATATCGCATCGATATTTCATCTGATTGTAACATCATACCCTACTATCACAAACCCATATAATCGTAATATTATGCCTTCGACGATTATACGAAATCTATATGAAAAACTGATCTATGGTTCGATCATCGGATTTCGTGTTTCGATTAAACTCGACGACGACGACGATAACGTCGACGAACATAATGACAAAGACGATAGTAACGCATCGTTGAGTCAGCCACGTTCATCTTCTGTTGTAGGAGGCGGCACCGCTATGTTATCTCGAGAGAAACAAGAAGAACTTTTCATCGTGGATTTATTTCAACATATCAATACACTCGGTAATTATTCGGATTCAGAATGGTTTATTGTATTACAGCGCGATGAACTTATACGTTTTATTCGTCATATATATGATATTTGGCATTACCGTGCGAATTTATCACAAGAAATGAAACAACGTATATCCCCTCCAAATGGAAATCCATTCGTTCTTCATAATGCGCATATAAATCTGAATGTGATTACATTACTTACAGCAGCAGAATTAAGAACAATATGTGTTTCGGTTATAGAACGAATGACGCGTCGTGGTCTTTCTAGAGAAGACCAGTGTCTTGGTGCGTTTTACGTGTTAGCCACGCTTACAATCGTCAATCAAGACGCGCGTAATGCGTTACCGTGGTTATATGAAGCGGTATTATAATGAATAATAATGAATAATAATGAATAATAATGAATGTTATTTGCTCGAATTATGCTGCTGCGCGAAAACAACTTAAAAAGACTTTATTCATATGTGTATAACCAATAACATGGTCAAGTCTGCTCCTTCTTCCTCCGCTGTTTCTAGCTCTGCTACTACTGCTGCTGCCCCCGCCGCTGCTCCTGCTGCTGCTAAGGCTCCTAAGGCCCCCGCTACTCCCAAGGCAGCCAAGGCCGCCCCTGTCGCTGCCCCCGCTCCCGCTGTTGACGGCGCCGATGCTTCTACTCCCGTTGCGGAGCTCGATGGCTCCGTTAGCACCGCTCTCTACAGCAGTGTTCTTACCAAGCTCCAGAGTGCTCAGGCCGTTCTTGCCTCCATTCGCTCCGAGGTCAACGAGCTGAAGCGCCAACACGCCCGCGAGCTTCGTGCCGCAAATAAGGCGAATAAGCGTCGCAAGACCAGCGCCAACCGTGCTCCTTCTGGATTTGTCAAGCCTACTTTGATCTCCAACGAGCTCGCTGCCTTCCTCGGAAAGCCTGAGGGAAGCGTTCTTGCTCGCACCGAGGTCACTCGCGAGGTGAATGCTTATATCCGTAACCAGAAGCTTCAGGACAAGGACAACGGTCGTAAGATCAACCCCGACGCAAAGCTCCTTAAGTTGTTGAAGTTGAAGAAGGGCGATGAGCTCACTTACTTCAACCTTCAGAAGTACATGGCAGCCCACTTTGCCAAGTCTTCCGCCGCTCCTGCCGCCGCCGCTGGTGGTGCTGTCAAGGCTTAAAAAAATACGTCGACATGGCACGACGTAGCCTTGTGTAATGAAAAATGTATCCAACGCGATATTACGTTGGATTCATCTATTTACGTGGATAAATTCAAATACTAATACGAACCTGTAAGAGATCCATTTCCCGATGACAGAGAAGTAATAATCGTTTCATCACTCGGAGAGGGTTCTATAAATATGAAATCCTCCTTCATCATAATTTCGACAATACGTTTTCTCTGAATATCAGCACGATTCAATATCACAAGTTGCTTATACATAGTTCCGGTGGTGCTGTTAGAAGAAGGCAAGTCAAACATAGATTCGTTCGTTAAGTATCGTATTGCGCTTCTCGTATTACAACCGGATGTTTCTGTTTGTCGATCATCATGATGATGTTCTGCGTCATGTTGACTCTGCGTTTGATCAATATACCAATCATAAAATCCGCCACCACTGTCGTGATACTTCTGTGCTTCTTTTGAAGACAGCGACTTGAATTTTATTAGTTTTATGAGAACGGATTCAGGCGTTACATGTCTGGCGCTAGTGGCGCTACTACTATCGTTTGTAGTAGTAGGTTGTCGCATCGTGGAATGATGGGAATAGTCGGTCCCGCTAATAACACACATCATTTTGAACTCTTGTTGTGTGAGAGATAGCGTTTTCAGAATTTGAGCTGTATCATACCTGACCACAGAATGATTCAATAGACTCACGTTACGTAATACAACTGGACAACCATAAACAAACATGTCTGTGTCATCACTCATACAGGCATCGACGCGCTTTCGAATCGATAACTTTGCGCATAACGCGTCGGCCTCCCCTTCGGCGTCGATCGTGGCAAAGCCAAAACTCACGAGTAGCTCTTTTACACAGGTCACATCGCAATCCCGTAAACGAACAAATTGTTTCTTAAGCTCCCGCATCGTTTCTTCAATATCGTCTAACTCGATAGTTGTAATTTCACAACCTGACGCGTCCTTCTTTTCTTTTTTCATTTTCATCAGCGCGTCGTATTGTTTTTGCGCTTCGTCTTTCTTTTTTTTTCGCATTTCGATAATGTCGGTTTTTTGTGGAGGAGGAGGTCCATCAAAGACGAAAACAGCGTGTATATTGTAATGCCGAAATACTGACGCCATAAGATACATGTTTTCTAATAATGCGCCTTCGCCTGAATATCGATACATATAAATACTTGTGTCCACCGCTATACGTTTGCCGCTAAAGTCTCTTAAATGGATCCGTGATGATGCTTCGGGGCATCTGTGTTGTATAAATCGATTCAAATTTCGAATACCCATTCTCTACTTTTATGTGAAGATGCCTCTTAACATAAAAAAATATTTTACAATCAATTTTATGGGGTTGCGCCCCCACACGACGCTGTGCTTGGGGTTGCGCCCCCACACGACGCGGTGCTATCCGGCGGTGCTATCCGGCGGTGCTATCCGGCGGTGCTATCCGGCGGTGCTATCCGGCTGTGCTATTTCATACCTGTGGTCGTAACATTACCTCATCTTGTTCATCATCTTCAGGCACAACTGTGTTCTCATCAATTATAATGAAGATTTCATTTCGTTCTGGTTGTTGATCTTGCTGTGGTGACTGCTCTTGTTCAGCATACTCATCCGCAATCATTTGAACCGCATTTGTCGTTTGTTCTTCATCATCCTGTGAGCGAGGGTGATATTTCTTCTCATGTCTACGATTGGATCGCTTCACGTAATCCTTCAAATCATAATAATCACGGTCTAGCTCATAATACACATCTTTCTTCAAATCATATACATCTGCTTGAACATTACTAACATCCGTCGAATTTTGTCCAACTTCATCCGTCAAATGTTCCACCGTTTCTTTGACATCAGATAATTCAGAATCCACCATCCCAATACTTTTTTTGAGAGTATCCGCGTTCTCTCGAATCTGCCTTATATCTTCAACCGTGCCAAAATACCGATACGAATGACATTCATTTGATCGCGTAATCAGGTCGATAAGATCATCATTTACACGTTGAACCTGTTGTGCTGTTGTTTTGCTGTCATTCTCAACTTCCTTCGTAATCGCACGAGCAAACTCCTCACGCATATCACCCGCCAGTCGACTGTCGCGTTGAGCCATTTCGTCGCGCAACTCGTCACGCAGCGTATATATTAGATCATACCTTATATCCATCTGTCGCATTACCGCATCTTCGAAATTTTTGATGCGCACATTCAACGCCTCATTCTGCTTTACTGCCGCGTCCAACCTCGCCATCAAATCGTTTTCCCGTTGAACAAATGTATCATAATCACGGTCATACGTATCATTCAGTTCAGTCAACTCTTGTTCGCGGCGAATATTTTCATCCTGTAAATTCTTTATTTTTGTATCGAATTCGTTTCGAAGGGTCTCGATATACGCAAATATCTCTTCATTTGCGCATGATGAACCGTAATTGATATCTTCTTTCATAGTTTCGCATTTCTTATTCACATATTTCCTTATTTTTCGAACACATTTCGAAAGTGTATTGTTATCTGCGACACTCTTCTGAACAGAATCAACTTCACTCCACATACACTTTATTTCGCCGTATAATTCATCGCTGCGACGCTTTGTTGTTTCGTGTTGTTCTTGGATATTACGTTCCATATCGTCATATTTCTCAAACAACCCCGCGATATTACGCCAAAGCATCGTCTTTTCTTCAGCATCGTAATCACTTTCATTATTTGCGTTTGAGCTCTCAGAAATTGGAACAAGTGGTGGTGGAGGTGACACACATGAACTCGAATTTGTATAATATTTCTGATTGTCCACAGAAAGAGAGACAAGTCTTCCGAACGATGTTTGAGGAATAGGACGCGACATTACGTTGATGGTGATATATATTACACTAATATTATCGATTTATATTCAATTTTGTAAATTATGTAATACTAATCTAATGTCATCCGCATCGTTTTTTTTAATATCGGATGAATCACCCGAGACGTTTTCGACAACGACGACGACGCCTCAATATACTCGATCATACTCACCAACATCGGATCTCTCGACGCATCACAAATCAAATCTGTAAATTCCGAGAGATTCTTATTCGTTTGTTTGAATCGAATCACCGACGACGTATTATGATCACAACACCAACATATAAACGGCAACGCAAACGCCGAGAGAATACCTCCAAAAATATAATAAGCGTATACATTTGTATCTTCCGCGTATCGTTTCCGACACACACTCATATTTTCTCTCGTTAATACGGTGATTTGGGAATATTTCAGGTCCATTACATCTAGTGATTTTACCAATTGATACAAATGAAAAAATGAGTTCTTCGTAAGTTTCTCTCGAACAACGCGTATAAAATTCGCACGGTTGATTTCATTTCCTGAAAAATATGTTTCGATCATCGTATTTATAATACGCGCCCATGCTTCTGTATATGCTTCAAATAACAAAACGTCACCGTGTGGGATACAAAATGAACGACGCAGACGCTCATTCGCATCACGCAGATCAGAGTCAATAAAATCGATATTAAAATTGTGTATTGATTCATGAATGAATACTTTGAACCATTCCTCTGCTCGATATACTACGACTTCACCATGTCTCTCGCAATTGCGCGTTAAACCTGTATTTACATGGATCGCCGAGAGAATCGCTGCGTCACGATCATGATCACCATCCACCGATACAGATGGTCTTGTCTTTTTAAATGGTGTCATATAAAAATAAATGTCCAATTTTTCAGAACACTCTACATCCGACATTTGTGAAACCATCGATAACCATATGAATACTTTATATGCGTATAATTGATACACCGCGATTTCGGATTTACATAAAAACGATGCGGCAGATAACTTATTACATAAAGACACATGTGACTCGGGGAATGTAATAAAATACAGCGTAAATAATCGCCCTCGGACCGTATGTTGAAATCGAATACAATATTCCGATTTCTCTCGGATATAGCAATATATCTTATAAGGTATGTAACGATGTTTCGCTGCGTCGTCGTCGTCGTCGTCGTCATTGCTACGAACAGCATTCCCACGATACCGCCCGGGCACATTTCTCTCATACTCTTGGTATAATTCCGACAATAATCGTGGATGGGGAAGATCATTCGCAGAATTTCGAACTTCACTCATTTCATAACTTAATTCCTCGCTGCCGTTTCGTGTTCCTTCATTTAACACTGCGAATTGCTTGTATATATCGTATTCTGCCTTACGCAGTAACTCATAAAAATGAGTAAAAAACCGCGTTGTATTTTCTTTATTTTCTCTCATGCGTGTTCGAATAGACCTCTGCGCCAATTTAGAATGATAGTTGCTGGATAGAGCATTTATCGATTCTTGGATATGTTCTGCGTCTTTTTTCAACTCATTTTCTATCCACATGAGATTGTTTTGTGATATTATTATACTATGATATAATAATACTATAATGTTCGATCTTATTATTAAAAAATACTTTAAACCAGGAACACTACATATTTTCGCATTTTCATTCATCGTATTTATTATTTTGAATGTGATCGAAAATGTAATCCATTATAATATTGGTAAATATCACGAGGGAAATACAGGTCGCATCAACAGCGGCGCGAATATCGCCGGGATTCATTTTACAAATCCGTCTCAAACCGACTGGGTGCGTATTGTTGTGATTATGCTTATTTTTGCGGTGCTACAAGGATTCTTCACATCTTATTTCAGCGTCTGTTAGCGTATGTTAGCATTCCCTCCCCCAGTTCGCAGTTTATGACGAACACGCATCAGGTGATGATAAATTTCAGGAGGCGCGCCACGGACATAATGAACTAACTTCGCATTCCGAGTAGCGAGCAGTAGGTCTTTGAGATTCTTATTCTGAGAGAATTTCGCGAACATCGCATTCTCCATCTCTCGTTCACTTCGTCCATGATTGAAAAAATCCGGATCAATCGTAATTCGTGATGGGCGAATGATCGTTCTATGATTCAGTTTGCCACTTTTGCTTCCAGCGGCCTTTGCTAAACCCGGATCCGCTGATAATTGTGAGCGAGAATCAAGAGAGAATTTCAAATAGAATTCGCGGTTATTATTTTTAAATTTACTCGCTTGATAATAATGCTCTACACTTTGCCATGTATGGTTATCAAGCATAAATGGTTCATTCCATGTATTCGCCAACTTACGCCGCCAGTTATCAAACGTCGCCAGTCGGTGAAAATGGATTTTCTCAGTCTCCGGTATTTTCTCTCCTGCGCCGCTTCCCGGAAGTGCGTTCGGGTTAGAATTCGAATAAAACTGGAAGACAATATCGGGTGTATATAAGTTCGCAGCATTTCGTGCGCCACTAATCTCTTCTATAAGTTCATCTAAGCTCTCGTTCGGTAGATCATCCACGCGAATCCCTAGCTCTCGCTGAAACAGTTTGAATTGTGGAATCAAGCAAAACGCACCAGACTGAGTTTCAATACATTTTGTTGTCACCAGCAACTTAATATCGTATGGTAATTCGGAAAACGAGAGAACACCGTGTGTTTTGTATGTAATTAAATGATAGGTCGCTATGGATTTTGAAAGTAGTCCATGCCGATTACGTGGAGAACGACCACTGCTCCCGAGCATACCGTCGTTCCGCCCTTTAGATTGACCAGCATTTAAACCGGTTTTTCCTATTAAAATATACGCACTAGGCTCAAATATACCTCGTTTTTGAATGATGGGATCGATTTTTTCATCAGATGAAACACACTGAAGAACATTATCAATATCGCCGGTTTCATACGCATCTCTCGAAAAAACAATAAACTTCATATTCAAAACACGTTCCAGTGCTGTGATGGCCCAACCATCAGGCCAATACATCGACGTCATCATTCGCTCTTTCAATTGATCGAGAGAACGAACATCACGCATATAATCATAATTACCTCCCAATAATTTCGTATATTTCATTTCATCATGTTTCTGATTGTGCTCAATCACAAGTTTTTTCGCATTCGCGATCATGAGTTGTTGTTGCGCCCGATCGTGAATCGATGAAATCCTACGTTTAATGTCATTATAATTATTCACCATTTCTCTCGTCTCTCGCATTTGTGTTTTCGAGAGATTATGATACATGGCAAACTTCTCTCGATACTCACGAAATACATCGTCTGTGACCTCGTCGGCGAGTTGCTTACGAAGTTCAAGTATGGTCGTTGTGCGGCCTTGTGTAAGTAGAGCGTCGCGAATCACCGCAAAAAGCGCATCGCTTCCTCCTTCGTTGTCTATAAAATTAAAATACTTATTACGAAGATACTTTTGGATCCAAAGATCGGTTGATGGATTCGGTTTGTATTGTTTTCTCTCCAACTCGGATTGTTCTTTGGTTTGAAGTGGAAGGATTGATGCGCCTGATAATAAATGTGTCTGACGTGCGTCAAGACCGAATAACGTGGCTGGGTCGACGTGATGGTTTTCGTCGCTGTCGCTGTCGCTGTCGCTGTCTACGTCATGTTCATTCGTAGGAACGACTGCCATGGTAGGTTTTACGGTCTCTTTTCCGAGAGATTTCTTGATTTCGTTGATTTCTGTAGTCCGTTTTTTAGGATCGTATGATTTAGTAGATGGATCAACCGTAAGCACACCCGACTTTGCGCGAGATTTACGTAGAAGCTCTACATTTACGAATCCATACAATAAAGGCGTTAAACGACCCACATCCAGATCGCCGGTTTCATCCATCTTAATTTGGCCGGATGGCATTTCATATACACCAATCTGCTTCATGAATTCCATTTCACTATTGAATAAATAAATCGGAACATAGACTACGTTATACCGTTTCGCGAAATGATAGTTTAATTGTCCGACTCCTATAACAACTTTTTGAGGATCACGTAATAATTGAACTTGAAATAAAGGTGTATTATAGTTAAAATCTTCTTCTTCTAAATGCGAATATTCGTGATAGTTAATATTTGGGTTAAGCTTTGATTTTACCATAATGAAATGAAATGAAGTGTAATTATTATATACACATAAATAATAATTATACTGTTTCCGCACATTAGAACGACGGTTGTCATCGATACACTAATGTATTCCGAGTTACACACAACGATACATCTATTTCATTCGTAATGAATGTCATTTTAAAACAACGCTCTTTATTTTTATTCAAAACCGTAACTACGCGTTTATACCGATCTACATTATTGTCTGAAGTCCCACCTGCGCCCAAGTGGAGTGCATCCGCCTCGTTTCCATAATCTAGTATCTTGTTATCTTGCCACATGTCAAAAATAGAAAGTAACCCCGGAATATTCATGATTGTAATACCTACATTTCGTCGATGATAATAATTACTTAAAATGATGTCATCTGAGAGACGACAAACCGGATTATCAATCGCTGTATAACGCTTCATATAATCTTCGAAATCTTCGCCAAACGTGTTCAATTTCACACATACCGACCCGTATCCTTCAGCAATCGTCGCAGTATCAAGATGATTTCGTTTTCCATTAAGTCCCATATTCACAAAATCAAAACCAGTCGATGTCCATACATTATTATCATTTGGCGGAATCATACGTTCATATGTCTCTATCATGCGTTTCGGATACGCAATATCGTCATCTAAGTAAATAATACGAGTATTTTCTGGATCATAATTTTTAGTATTATCGGTTCCATCACGAAGATACATGACACTAGGTAAAATTTTTGTAGCAGGACCATAATCCGTATCAATACGATTCACCGTTAGAGATTTACGTATGTATTTCGGCACAATATACCACTCACCAGTTCGCGCAAACTTTTCCGGAATATTCAATAAAAATAAATCAGGTTTTCGCGTTTGATCTAAAATACTATTTATCATTGGTCCGCATTTATTGATACGGGTCGGACTTGTCGTAAATGAGACAATAAACTTCATCGTTACATATTGTTATTCATGGAACTCTATATTCATTTATTTCTTCGTTTTCCCATGAATCTCATCCAACATATCCAAATGCTTAAATATAGTCTTGTTCGTAATACTCGGTTTGCTCTTTATTTTCATCTTTGAAATCTCGGTGATTTGCTCTACTCGGGTATGAAATAATTCCACCGTTTCGGGATCGTTGCTGCTAGGATCTTTTAGGACGACGTGAGCATGTTTCACCATAATATACAAATTCTCCGCGAGCTCGTCGACCTCATTCGTCTTTCCTTCTTGGCGTATATTTGAATACATGAGATCTTGGATTTGTTTCATCAGTGCGAGAACCTGCGATTTCTCCACAATCCCCATTTTCATAAGATTGACGATAAATAACGACATCGCTTTCCGTTTTTCATTTGCCTTATTGATATCACAGAATTTGTCATAATTCTTCTTTGGGTCGCAATACTCAATCGTATCGAATAGCGACATAAATGACGCTAAATTCTCTTCAAATACATTTCTAAAAACCGCGTATTCGGCGTGATCAGTCTCTTTTTCTTTCGCCATTAAATCCTGAAACAAACGCGCATAGATTTCAGAGTAAAACGCATTTGAACTTGCCGTTGTAAATATGGACAATGCAATTCGGTTCATCACCGTTTGAGTGTTATGTTCGTCGGAAGTGTCATGCGAACATGCCTCAAATAACATCGTGATTTCTTTCAATATGTTCGCAAGCATCGAATCATACGTTTTATCGGTGAGTTTGTTGAGATAGGAACGAATATTATCAATACTGAGTTCGATACCTTCCTTCTTCTTCATTTCTGTCTTCTGAAACGACAAAATCGTATCCCATTCACTATGCGGTATTTGTTGATTACGCGAAGAAGATGAATGACGTGTGATTGTTTGCCCAACGCCATTTGACATGTCAGCGGCAATACTTGAACCTCCGCTAACTGCTGCTCCACCACTACTACCAAACCTAGTTTGAAACGTATTCGCACTACTACCCGCAACATGATAACCACCATTAGTAAGAGTGGTTGAACCTGTGCGAAAGTCACTTGGATCTCGAACCGGAAAAATTGGGGTCTTAATATACGTCGGTGCTCCTACCAAATCAGCTAAATCAGATACAGACTTGATAACATCATCTGGTAACTTCAATTCAAACCCCATATTCATAAATGCGCCATAATCGGGAAGATCGTAACGGTGTGTGATTTTTGCCATAATATAATATCGTGTGTTGTCCAGATAAGAAGATGATGATGACGATGCTTATTATAATACATATATAACTTTTATATCAATTTTATAAGAATTATAATAATTTGAATTGTATTTTTCGATAATGATTTGAAAAATATCTATTTATCGAAATACATAAACTAGGTCGCTCACTTCATGCTCGGATAAAAAAAGACTTGCTAGTAAAATCTCTTCACTATTAAACAATAATTTTTCATTTACACTTTTCATCTTGGCTTCAATTTCATCACTATTTATAATGACCTTGTAATTTTCATGTAAATTACAAAATTTGGTATATACTTCAGGTGGCATGATCAAAAAATTATCAGGAATGACATATCTTGGTCGATGAATCGACGATACATATAACTTATTTTTCTCTATAGTTGGAATCTTTAAATCACGTGGAAAATCCCAACCGTCAAACCGTGTCGTAATTACAGCATCGTATATCGTGTTCGATGTTGTTATATATTGGTAAAACAGGTTCCTAACTTGACCTCTACTATACATTTGACTAAAAATATTGAAGATATTATTGCGTTGCCCCGTTGAACTATTCAAGTATGCTTTTGAATGTTTGATGTGTTCAAGTTCGGCAATTACATCCGGGCTCATTTTATCTAACGGTTTCTCGAAGATATGTAATATCGGATTATATAATTCAAGTAACTCATTTTTTACGTCGGTTTGGTTTTTTACATATAATGTATTTTCGTTTATTTTTCTCCAAGGAGAACAATCATATCGAATATTATCATCCAACCAACAGTGAAAGAAGAAATCGTAGGTATGTTCGGCGTTCAATTTCATAAAATGAGATATACAATCATACCCATATTTATAATCTCGTGCTTGACCATATAAACAAACCGCAATCTTCATATAATATCGAGTTAAATGTATATAAATGTATAAATTGAAGATCTTTAAATCCTTAAAATATCAGAATGATCATTATTATTCCGATCGGTGGAATAGGTGAACGATTTAAAGAACACGGCTATAAAAAACCCAAAGCACTAATTCATATTTATGGAAAACCTATTATTTCATACGTATTAGATAACTTACAAACAGCCCAAATCGATTATATATTTATTCCGTATAACAAAGAATACCAAAATTATAGATTCGAAGATTATTTAATAGTTACCTATCCCCATATCAAATTCAGATTTGTTTGTCTAGATAATAATACCCGCGGTGCGGCAGAGACGATCGATATCGGGATCACTCAGTTGAATGAGATGAGAGATATCCCGGTTCTGTGTTTAGACAGCGATAATTTTTATAACTATGATATAGTATCAGAATGGAAAGGGGAAAACTGTGTTTTTTCATTTGAAGACATAAATGACAATCCAATTTACTCGTATGTAAAAATGATGGAAAACAACATTATCGTCGACATAAAAGAGAAGGAAAAAATTTCGAATCATGCTTGCACCGGTGCGTATGGATTTAAATCGATACATCAATTAAAAAATTATACGTCAAAAATCATCAAAGAGAATAAAACTCAAAAATCCGAATTTTATACCAGTGGCGTAATTCACGAAATGATACAAGATGGTCATATATTCAAAAATAAAACAGTATTACGGTCAAATTTTGTTTGCTTGGGAACACCGCTTCAGATGAAATTTTTTTATAATAATTATCCGCGAAAAAATTCTTTAAACGACGAAGTTACAATAAAACACAAAAGATTTTGCTTCGACCTAGATAATACGCTTGTAACATATCCCGCTGTTAAAGGCGATTATACTACCGTAAAACCTATTGAAAAAAATATAAATTTTTTGAAATACCTGAAAAGTTTTGGAAATACCATTATTATTTATACTGCTCGACGAATGAAAACACATCACGGTAATATAGGCAAAATAAGCGCAGATATCGGTAAAATCACATTCGAAACACTTGATAAATTTAATATCCCATATGACGAAATATACTTTGGCAAGCCATACGCTGATTTTTATATTGACGATTTAGCAGTTAGTTGTTTTGATGATATAGAAAAAGAGTTAGGATACTACAATCATATAATAGAGCCGAGAGATTTTAACATGATCCAAACAGGAAATGTAAATACCATCATAAAAACCGGAGATATGCGAGGTGAGCGTTATTACTATGAACATATACCGTCATCTTTAAAGGATCTATTTCCAATCTATTTATTCGGAAATGATACATCGATTACTATCGAAAAAATAAACGGAATAACCGTTACAGATTTATATTTATCCGAAATGCTGAATGAAAATACATTTACTCATATTTTGAACAGTATCGTTCGGATACAACGTTACGATATATCTTTAAATGTCGATATAAATGACGATGACGATGATGATGATCGTTGGTTATATGATAATTATGCTTCCAAATTACGACTTCGTTACGAAAACTATGATTATTCATTATTTCATAACAATAAAGATATATATGAATCGATACTTGTAAAACTACAAGAATATGAAAAACATCATAAAGGAATCAAAAAAATTATACACGGAGATCCAGTATTTACAAATATCATGATTAATAGCTATGGTAAAATCAAATTTATAGACATGCGAGGAAGAGTGGGTGAACGATTGACAATATGTGGCGATTGGTTGTATGATTGGGCAAAAATATATCAATCGATTATCGGGTATGACGAAATTTTACTATCAAAACCAATACATAAGAAATACAAACAGGATATTATTGACATTTTTAAAAAATACTTTTTATCGATCGGTTCAACCGAAGATTTCAATCATCTTAAATTAATTACAAAAAGCCTGATTTTCTCGTTAATACCATTACATCATAATGAAAAGTGTATTGATTATTATAACTTATTATTCAGCGAATATTTACTATAGGACGACGCGCGATAATATGTAACGACACTAATTCGATATTGTAACCGACTTAAATATATTTTACTATGATTATCAGACATAATCGTTACTTCTTTATTATCTCGTTAATCTTACTATGTCATCTACAGACGATAGTCAAACACAATCTAACACAAATAAAGGCGCTGAAGCCAGTTCCGGCTCGTATCCTGAATTCAAAGTCTGGGAAGACGTCGCTGAAATATCTTCCGACCTTCTTCGTGGAATATACGCATACGGATTCGAAAAACCAAGCAATATTCAGCAAAAATCAATCATGTCGATTATCAACCGTCGAGATGTAATCGCACAGGCCCAATCTGGGACGGGAAAGACCGGTGCGTTCACAGTCGCGGCATTACAAAGCGTTGATGTAACCAAAACAGCGACACAGGTTCTTATTCTTGCTCCTACACGCGAACTTGCTCGTCAAATCTATGATGTAATCCAAGGACTTTCAGCGTTGATGACAGGACTTGTATTGCGTCTTCTTGTGGGCGGAACATCTACCGCTGATGATGCTGCAGATCTTCGAAAATCGATTCCGCATATTATTGTTGGTTGCCCGGGTCGAGTGTTCGACATGATCCGACGTAATCATATTCAAAGCTCACAAGTTCATATGCTAGTGCTCGACGAGGCCGACGAAATGCTTTCGGCAGGATTTAATGATCAAATCTATAACATATTTCAATATATGCCATCGGATATTCAAGTTGTATTGTTCAGCGCAACGATGCCTACCGAGTTATATAGCCTTACTGAAAAATTCATGCGAAATCCCGTAAATATACAAGTCAAGGCGGAACAACTTACGTTGGAAGGTATCCAGCAACATTATGTCGCACTCGATGATGACGTTCAGAAATACCTCACTTTGAAGGATCTATTCAAGACAATTTCCGTTTCTCAGTGTATCATTTTCTGTAATTCGACGAAACGTGTAGCCGATCTTCATGAAGCTATGCTTTTTGATGGATTTCCAGTATGTTGTATCCACAGCGGAATGGAGAAGGGAGATAATCGTGATAGAGAGAAGGCATATCAGGAATTTAAAGCGGGTGTCCATCGTGTACTTATTTCGTCGAATGTTACTGCGCGTGGCATCGATATTCAACAGGTAAGCACCGTTATTAACTTTGATATGCCGCCAGATGTTCACATTTATCTCCATCGTATCGGTCGTTCCGGTAGATGGGGGCGTAAGGGTGTGGCGATCAATTTCATTACTCGACGTGATATGCGCATCAAAAAAGAGATCGAATCCTATTATCAGACGTCGATTACCGAATTGCCGGTGAATTTCATGGACGGAATATAAGACATACCATCGGTGCGTGGGTGAGTGCGTGTGCGTGTGGCATACTAATTCGTAATAATACATTATTCAATATAAAGGTATAATGTATTACACTATAAACTAGATATGAAGACCGTTGCCTTTTTATCAAACAAGTTAACTTTACGAGGCACAGAAGTCGCAATCTATGACTACGCTGATTATAATGAGACACTTCTAGGGAATAAAAGCGTTATTATAACACGCGACTATAATCGAATCAAACATGAATTTGATGTTGATAAACAAGCCTATGACAAATTCAACGAAAGATTCGATGTTTTTTATTACATCTCACAACCGGATATCGACAGAATTGTGCTAGAGCATAAAATCACACATCTTTTTATCATTAAATCAGGGGAAAACGACGGTTTATTTTCAAATCACTGTATTAACATTAACCATTGCGTGTTCAATATCACTCAACCACACGGTCAAGTATATACACCGATAGGCGAAACAATTAATCAACGTTTCGGTAAAAACTACCCGGTTACACCCCATATTGTTAGATTACCAGATTGTGACGAAAATCTCCGGTCAGAATTGGGCATACCAGTCCAGGCGATTGTCTTTGGAAGATATGGAGGAAAAGAGTCTTTTGATATTCGGTTTGTCCATGATGCTATTAAACAGATTCTGTTAACGAGAGATGATATCTATTTTTTATTTATGAATACTCACCCATTTTATCAACATAAAAATATAATCCATTTACCTGGAAATACCGATATGATATTTAAGCGCAAATTTATAAACACGTGTGACGCACTACTACATGCGAGAGAACGCGGCGAAACATTCGGTTTAACATGTGGCGAATTTTCTATATGTAAGAAGCCGGTCATTACCTATGGCGGATCCGTTGAACGCGAACACCTATTGATTCTTAAAGACAAAGCGGTTATTTATAATACACCAGAACAGATTCTCAATATTTTACAGACTTTTACAAAGGATAATTATGACGTAAGCGAAAATGGTTACATGTTTTACACACCTGAAAATGTCATGGCAATTCTAAATAAGATTTGTTTGATCTAACTATTGTGTATGTGAGTTTGAATTACTATATTATATTGTTGTGTCATAACAATACGATGTCTTGTTCTTTCAATATATGCTCGTTAATTACAGATGTTCGTGATTCAGTTGGCGAAATACCGCGTGATCCTGAAAAAGTAAAAACGTTATTATTCGAACATTTAGGAGGTATAGCGAAACCGAAGAATGAAAATAAGACTACGACGCTTGATACATCCCCCACAAATACTTTCAGGCCTCCAATATCCTATACAAACCCGGATAAATTACATGAACTACCTTTGTCTATTGTCGAAGATCTCGAAATGCTTCAAATTAAACCGAAACACAGATATCGCGACGACGACGACGACGACGAGAGTAACGCCGGTAACCACGAAGTAGATCTAAAAGGATTATATCATTACATATTCTCTCCGAAGTCAGTTTATGGCACCGAGCATTTGCCCATCTGGAGCAAGTATTATACAACTGATATCGAGTATTTAAAACACACACAAACTCTTCTTGAAATGTTTGACAACGAATTGCTTGAACGTAACATAGAACAAAACACCGCTCATACCAGTTGTATCGAAGCATTCTCACATATGAATGATACATGGAAAGATTTTCGTGGAACCGGAAAGCTTCATGATTTCAAAGAGAAATTCAGTTATGTCGAAACCCCCTTCCTCGCAAAACTCAATACATCTTCATCCTTTCTACAATTTTTGAGCATTTATAATATTTCATCACCAGTCATCGCGCTTCTTACACCCCTTATTGTTCTTATCATACCATTTTTCGTTCTTTTGATGCGTGGATTACATGTATCCATGTCTGAATATGTTCATATTTTAAAAGAGATTATTAGTCAACATTCGATCGGTAAATTATTTACACAGTTTGAAAATGTAAGTATCGAACAGAAAATGTATATATTAATGTCGGTGATATTTTACTTTATTCAAATCTACCAGAATATCATGGCATGTGTGCGATTTTACAATAATATCAAATTGGTTCATACTCATCTTCATACCATCAAAGGATATCTTACCGCAACGGGTGTAAATATGAACTATATGATTCAATTGATTCAAACGCTCCATCTCTCGACATACGAACCTTTCCGCGAAGAACTCGCCGAGAGATATCGTTTACTAGAGGAAGTCACAACGGCACTTGATGATATTTCGCCGTTTTCTGTGAGCGTCAGCAAATTCTTTCAAATCGGGTATGTGATGAAGAATTATTACTCACTATTTTCACAAACAGACCTAAATGAATTACTGGAATACAGTTTCGGATTTAATGCTTATATTGAACACCTGACTGCGTGTCGATCTTTTGTAATCGATGGTATCATTCATAAATGCTCGTTTGTTCAATCTCTCGATCTTCAACAGGACGATCATATCGTAAAGGAAGAACCACCGGCCCCAGAAAATAGCGAACAACCAACTCAAGAAGAATCATTCACCGAAACAAGCTTGCCGCCTCCACCGCCATCGCCATCGCCATCGCCATCGCCATCGCCACCGGTTGTTTCAAAGAATAAGAAAATGAGAACCGGTGTCACTAAACTATTCGGACAAACTTACGCACCTCTGAATTCACTCAATCCTGACA
>Ga0194133_10002571_pt1 | contig 27760 bp, 18 predicted proteins | sample TA2KigOf40mmetaG_FD_155448 | JGI IMG/M metagenome (GOLD analysis project Ga0194133, IMG submission 155448) | Freshwater microbial communities from Lake Tanganyika, Tanzania - TA2015055 Kigoma Offshore 40m | ecosystem: Environmental > Aquatic > Freshwater > Lake | place: Tanzania: Lake... | reverse complement strand
AAACTTCCTGCTGTTAACTGAAACAGTGAAACTTACTTTCAATCATGCATGATTGCATTATTTCGATAGAATCACGTGACTTTTCCCTTTTCGCGCGCTGTTTCACTCGCCGGTCCATCAGCTGAACAATATCGGACGCAGCCACAGGTACTTCGGAGAAAAAATAAGCTTAAGCTTCTAGAAATCTTTGCTAGCAAAGTGTATCAGATATTAAATAACAAAAGCAACCTTTTTGTCTGTCAAGCAGGTAAATTTAAAATATTTTTTCACCAAACAGATTATTACTCGCTCTTGCATTTCAGTAAGTTGGCGCATCACCTCAACCTGTTTACTCATGAAACCTGGACGGTTAAGGTCTTGAAAGACATGACGGAACATTCAAAGGGTTGATATTTAACGCAATAAAGTCTACTTTTAATTAATAACCAATACTTGAAAATAAATGTTGCGAAATGCCAACGAGAAAAAAGGCTGAAGAAGAAGAAAGAAGAGAAACTTCAATAACTTTCATCATGATTTTGTCAGTGATTGTTAAGAAAATAAGGTCAGGAAATTTATATACTTTTAAATTCATTTGACTCAAGTATAGCTTTCAAATATCACCCACAGGCTAAAGTACCTGATACCTGCCGTTCTGTTAGGAGTGATATTGGTCGATCAAACTGGAGTTCTTCTTCATATGTCCGAAAAAGATTTTCACACCGAGTTCCAGTATCCACTGAAAGGAGATATCAAAGTATATATGGAACAACTAAGAATGGGCAAAGAACTTGATCAGGTTTATTTTCTCCATTAGGATATACATTAAATCATTTCCTTAAATATGAATTGTGCAGGTTCCCATAAATGAACACGATTATGTTATCCGGACCTGGAGCAAAGGGAAGTGTGCAGATCAAAAGACTGGAGAGTTTCACAAAGATCTAAGACTTGTGTACATTGTGAAATCAGCCATCGAAAATTTCTCCAGACGCCAAGTTATACGTCGCACTTGGGGATATGAAAAAAGATTTTCAGATGTGAATATAAGGACAGTCTTTCTTCTTGGTACACATCAAGAGTCAAGCGATAAATGTATGGTCTAATTAAAACTCATTACAAAGCGATGAAATCACTTTCGAATTAATATTTAGTTGGAGAAGAAGATGAGTTGCAGAAAAGGATCAAAGAAGAGTACACCGAATATGGGGACATCGTTCAGGTATGAAATCAAAGGAAAGATCTAATCAATCTTATGGTCGAATTGAAATACAAATGGTTTAAAATTAAAGGGCAGTTTTATCGACACTTACTACAACAACACTTTAAAGACGATGATGGGACTTAGATGGGCAGCAGAAGCATGTCCGAAGGTATGAAAGAACGAACATTCAAACGCTTGATGTCGAGGAACTTTTAAAAGAAAAGCACTAATTGAATTTTTTCCAAAGGCACGATTTTATGCATTTATCGATGATGATTACTATGTGTCGACCCGAAATATTCTGAGATTTTTGAGAAATCCAGTGAATTATCCAAGGTACCTGGAGGACCCAGTTATCAGGTGAAAATGCTTTCTAGCTTCTACTTGTTTGAGCAATAGCCTAAACAATTATTAATGCTCGGTCAGCTTCGACGATATACCATTGGAAACACACCAGGGTCCAGATGGTCGTCGTAAACTTCAGCAAGTGATTGATTTCGACCTTCCTGACAATGCTGTTCTTTACGCTGGTTTTGTACACTTTCCTCCTCCTCATAGGCACAAGCCAAGGTATAATCAACCTTTCTTGAAGTTCATGAAAGATCAACAGATCATCTAAAAGCAACAATTTATTACAGCAAGTGGTACATAACTTTACAAGAGTACCCTTACCACCTTTATCCACCCTACGTCACCGCTGGATCCTACATTCTCTCCCAGCCAGGCAAACTTATTTCTTTGTTTAGCCTATGTTGCCTCATACAGATCATCAAAGTTGGTCTTTCAAAAGCCTTTGAATTTTCATTTCAATTACTACTTTTTTTCAGCTCTGAGAGATTTTTATTATGCTTCCTACTTTGTCAAACGATTTCGTTTTGATGATGTTTACTTGGGGCTGATAGCAAAAAAACTTGACATCGAGCCATTTCACTCAGAAGGTACAAAACTTCTGCCGACACTTTTTTTATAATACCCTAAAGAGTTAATCTCCTTTCTAGAATTTCATTTTTACAAACACCCTTACAACACAATAGACTCGTACCGATATGTGGTCTCGTCCCACGGTTTCTCCGATCCAAACGAGCTGGAACGCATTTGGAATAGACAAAAGGAATTGGGGAACGCTTAAAAGAAAAAAAACTTTTCATTTAATTGTTAACCTAGAACGATTTCAACGTTTGAAAAAGGTAGCAACATGGCTTTCAACCTTGGCACAAACAGATGTAAAAAATTAACATTGTCATTCGTTATTATTTTTTTCCAAATAATGAGGGTAATGCAATACATTATGATAGGGAGAGTTTACTTTTTACTTCGTTTAGCAGCGACTCTCTTGCGTTTGTACTTCTTATCAATTATGAATTCTCCAGGTCTCTTACACAGCCTTTTTGTGAGCTGCCAATATAGTCTTCTGTCAAGAATCACGTTTCTCCATCTGAAAAGAGAAACGTGTTGAATTGTCAAGAACACAAATGATCATATTGAGCCTACTTTTACCTTTTACATGTCATTTCACAAACAAGTAAAGATCTAAAGTCCAAGTATCTAAAAATGTGCTCCAACGAGTCGTTGTCTAAGATGTCCATGAGGTTGGTGCCTACTTCTTTTCCAAGTCATCATCTTTAATATCTGCTCGTTGCGGAGTTGAACGATCCAGCCAGCCAGCAGTTTGAAGAGCTATATCATGATCAGAAATTGTCAATTGATAATATGGCTCTAGTCTTAAATTTTAAGTTGAACGAAGACACTTTTTCAGTTTTTGATTTTCCCGAAATTTACAATCGATCAACAATAAAGTCAAGTCAAGCCCTTGTTATTGTACTATAGCGTCAACAAACGCGCTGTACGAAATAAGTATCGGAAAATGACAATGTTTTACTCTCCCAACCTATATAATTTTGATTCCAAACCACTTCGAAATTCAAGTTACTATGAAATTGCTTTTTAAGAGTGCAGAATGTATGACAAATTTTCCAGAAGGATTGATGGATAGTTCTTTGGGGTTATGAGCACCCATGGTGAAAAGTCGGCGCGATGATCCTTGTGCCATTGAGACCCTCATGGTCATTGATGGAAATCCTCCATGTAACTTACTTGGCCTCCCTGACTCTCTCTGACCTTTGTCAAAAGCACCCTTGGGCACCACATCCTATAGACTGTGTGATCTCAACATTTCTCCTGCCGCCAGATGAAACTCTATGCAAGGAAATATAGGATCTTGGCACACTTATACCATGGGTTTCCGCCTACCGGACACATCATGGATCCAAGCACCTGCTTGACCACCCTGACTCTCACTTTTATCAAAAGTACCCTTGGGCACAACATCCTATAAACTGTGTGATCTCAACATTTCTCCTGCCGCCAGATGAAACTCTAAGCAAGGAAATGCTGTAACTCAACAGAGAGGACCTTGGTACAATAATACGATGGGTTTCCGCCTTTCGGACACATCATCGATCCAAGCACCTGCTTGACCACCCTGACTCTCACTTTTATCAAAAGTACCCTTGGGCACCACATCCTTATAGACTGTGATCTCAACATTTCTCCTGCCGCCAGACGAAACTCTAAGTAAGGAAATGCTATGACTCAACAGATAGGATCTTGGCACACTTATTTAATGGGTTTCCGCCTACCAGACACATCATCAATCTAAGCAGCTACTCCATTGGCCTGACTGCCAATTAGGCCCTGAAACCCACCTTCCCAACATATGTTTTGTGCCTGGACCAACCATCTCAATACTCACATTGCTGGTGGGTGGCACACCACATCTCTCCCGATTCCTGGCCCAGGCTATTGAATGAGACATTGTTATTTAAAATATTGGCATTTCTTTTCACATTGTTAAACCTTATAAAATCAACAAACAAGAAGTAAGTGAGACTTGAGGGATCATTTTTATCAACCTTCAAACGGGACTAACTTATCAGAGACGGAAACTTTTAAAAATAGCTTTGCCAAATGATCTGGACATTTTGTAATAGTTCAAACTTTTACTGGTGATAAAATGATCCCTCAAAGATGGTTGAAGAAATAAATAAACGGTCTTACATCAGAGTCTGCAAACTATTTGAATTATCATCACCATCATCCTTAGGTTCAATAAAAGCATCAAAAAATATTTTTTGTCCAAAAGTCGAGGCTACTCAGGTTTAGACGATTTCATATTTCTCAGTTACAAAAATGGTCTCGCTAGAATGCTTTACTGGTGCGTCGGTATCGATCTCTTGACAATCCGTCACCTGGAAAAATATACCCTGGGATGTGAATTGTGCGAGAAAAAATGAAGTGTTTCATCGCTTACCTGAATTCCAGAAAACATCTTTTGAGAATGGAAAGTAACTCGAACAGGGAAAAAGTCGTCTGGGCATCCTTGGCAAGCGAACTCCATGGTTCCAGATTTATTATTTCCATCAATCATTGGAAGCTGCCATAGCAAAGATCCTCGTTTTTCGAAGGTATACTCTCCATCACATTCAGATACAACCGGAGTACAGCCATGTCTGAAAAATGTCACAGTCAACTTTATTTTCGTTAGTAAGCGTCTTGTACAATCATGGATTATGGCCCATTTATTTTTCTGACAAGGAGTTGTATTTTTTGTTTTCATATACATTTTAGACCACTAAAGGACCAACATAATCGATGATGCCAATATCAGAACTTACGGTATTTGAATGGCTATGACGACATCCTGTAGCTCGAAGTCAGCTTGCTCCAACTCGTATTCTATATTTACATCACATCCTCCTTGGCCATTGTCAGACGGCCAACAGTTGACTAAAAGTGTAAAACGTAATGGTTGAATTGTGAATGAAAAGTCATTAAGATACTCTTATAATTTTACTTGACAGTGGGATAAAACTATCCTCAGTGGTTGTGAATCTCCATTTGAGAACACCAACATCGGTGTTAGTTGGAAAAGGCTTGGATGGATTTTTCAAAGCAATTTGGCTTTTAGCCTTAAGAAGTTCCTTTAAAATCAGAATATAACTTGTTACTTAACTGATTTTAAACTCATAACCGTGAACTCAATTTTCAAAATTACCTTGTCCACATTTGGATGTGGTTGAAGCTGAACTGCCTTGTTTTTCGGTCCCTTGTAATAGTAGACGTGACGTTTTAAAATACTTTTGAAATACAAATAGCAGAAAACAGTAGGATACCTGCACTTGAAGCTTAATGCGTCCATACTTTTCATCAACAATCTTGACAGTCAACATTCCAGCCAGTTCAAATGATTGGAGGCCACCGTCTCGGCCTGCACTCAGAGAAAGCTTTTCCTCAACTTTCACATGCACGCTAAAAATAAGATTAACACACAGAAAAAGCCAGTTATTTTTCAGAAATATTTGTCAATGTTTATGAGCTTTAAGCTATAACAAATTTCATAACGTACTTTTCAGCCTTTATCATGGGGAGCGAAGGTGGGATGATTGTTTTAGCCTGCCCAATGGTTCTGTAAAAAAGGTTTCTCTACAAGTTCGAACTAAATACTTTCAATACGAATACGAATGTGAATACCTAAGAGTTCGATCAGAAACTTGCTCCCCCTCAGATTTCAGTTGATCAACAAACGACTCCACATCTTTAGTTTTTCCACCAAGTTTCAGAGCTTTGGAGTTGTAAGCAGGTTTTCTAAATACAAATTGCCATTTATCGAAAAAAATAGTTGATTGAAAGGAAAGATAAACGGTTACTGCGGCATATTGTAGGCTGGCTTTGGGGGCTCTGCTGGAGTCGACAATGACTCTCCCATTGACATGCTTGATGAGAACCCGCCAGACATTGCCGAACCAAAACTACTAAAGGATCCACCAGACCGCCCCCCTCCTTTCTGAGCTTCCATCTTGGCCCTTTGCAATTCTTTAGCCTTTTCACGCATCTTTTGCTTGGCCTCCCTCTCCTGTGATTGCCGCATAGCCATATAGACTTTTTCCTCGTGAGAGTCCATCTCAACAAAGTTCCTAAAGAGAATTACAGTTTTTGATTTTTTATGTCTTTGATGTCACTACATTACTGCAAGCAACTATTTTTCACCTTATTTGGGCCAGGTTAACACTTTCTCGATAACCCAAAGCAACTATCTCATCAAAAGCAAAGACTATTTGAAAGGCATTGTCCAATATGTCTGATTCATCCAAAGATCGACTATACTCGGGAATAACTCTAAAAGATACCAAAAGTGTAAAGTTTAAGTTTTCAAAGCTAAAACCCCAGGATTTTTAAGTTCATATAAAACTTATCTTGCCTTGCAAAAAGACGCAGGGTTTCCAAATCTTCCAAAATATTCGAGGTTTTTGTTGTCAAGAGAACAACATAGAGTTTGTCTAGAGGCTGATAAACATACCTGACAGAATCAGTCTCCACAAAAGTGTGCTTAAATCAAAAAACAAATTTTCATACATGTTCTGAAAGTCAACAAAAAGAGACACCAGTATTATTTTTTACTTGTTTAACACCACTTGGCATAAGTTTGGGGAATGCAGCTAAGAGTCCCTCAATTCTTGCTTTAGACATTTCGACAAACTGACGAGATAGAAGGGCCTTTCCACCCTTGGTGCAAACAGCAGCAGCAAGAAGAACCTTAAAAAATAAGTGTTTGGAGTTTTGACACACACAAAAAAACAGGTGGAGTTTGAGTAACTTCCAGTAAGAAAACAAGCTAATTACCATTTTACAAGCCCTTCCTTTCCCTCAGAGAAAAGATTTCGAAACTTCAAGTCGTTGCAGTTGAAAATTCTGAGTCTGCAACAAAGATTTTGGTTTTTTAATAATATATTAAAGCTTCAGCGTCAGCAATATTTTCTGTCACTGCATGACAGACAGTCTATGTGCAAGTGCTGTACAGAAATAAAAATTCAGTGGTCAAACATCAAGGGCCTAAAAGTTAACAAACTTGTGATTTACCTTAGACTTTCGTTTTATTTTCAAACTTATTGATGAATTAATCAACCAATTGTAATTGACGAAAAGAAAAAGATGACGATATTTCGAGACGAAATGGGCCACGAGTTTTGTTTACAGCCACAGCTTTCGCTTCAATTCGCTATAAAAATGTATGCAGGCTTATTCTCCGCCAAGTCATCATTGAAATTTGTTGCAGTTTTTCAGGCTGACTACTTCTGAGAATTTGCCATTAGCGAAATTGAAAGGTAAAAATCCAGCTTTCTTCTTATTATTTTAGCTCTCTGTTGAGAAAAATATAGCTTATAAAAATATTTTTACATTTTTTAGACACCAAAGCTTTTTCACATAAAAAGTTTTTAAAATTGTTTCTCAGAATTTTACTAATGGCAGGACGTAATTCGCTAAAGACTTTGTATCCTTTTTGTAAGAGGTTGCAACGACTCAAACAAGTTTTCAATATATAAACAAACAATTATTTTTTGACGTCTAATTGTTGTTAATAAATAAAAATAGTAACGATATAAAAATGAACTGCTCTGGGTGAAGTTTCTAACATTAATTGTGATGGTAATTGGTAATAAGTAATAATCCAAATAAAAGTTTTTAGTAAAATCACCTTTGGTCATGTATATATTTTTATTCAAAATGTTTTAGGTTTTAGACCGCTCAGTACGTTATAAATTCATAATATCAGTTTTCATATTTTTTACCTAACTGAAATACTTTTCATAACTCTAGGTTTTAATTTCAAAATGTCAGAGGGTGGTGCGAAATTTTTAAAGAATGACAGAACATTTGAAACTACATGGGACATGAGGAAGCGCTACGAGGCAGCCACTTTAAAGTGTGAATTTTGTGGAGAGATTTTCAACACATGCAGACTTTACTTTGATCATGCAAGGTAAGTAGAACCCTGAATATTTGAAAACTATCAAAAGTGCAGAGGGGAATCGATTTTAATTATAACTTTTAGAGCTGGCCATGACAGTGAAGTAAAACTTCATTGGCAAGCATGTGATGAGTGCCAAATATTTTTCCCTACGTTCCAAGATATTAAGATCCACAAATCAAAAGTCCATTCCAAAGCGGATTTGAGAGATGCAAGTGGTCGTTTACGGTGCGAATTTTGCACAAAATCATACATGAATATGTTGGATTATAACAAGCATTGCCATAAAGACCACTATCAGAACATTAAAAAACAATGGATCTCGTGTCCGGATTGCGATTTATGTTTTAGAAACGAATTGGTAATGATTATACTCAAAACAAAAGTATTGATGGCACAGAAAAAGTCTTTCTTTTTTAGGGTCTCAGAAAACACAGACTACAGCGGCATCCCAGAAATGAAAAAAATAAGGACCAAGTGCTATGCTCTTTCTGTCCCAAAGGGTTCACTCGATCGGAGACAATGCAAATACATGCCAACAGGTTTTAATATATTTTCTCTAAAGGGCGTGAGTGAAACATCAATGCATCATTTTGGTTTTATTATTTTATCATGGTCGATGAAATTTATTTACCATTTAGGTATCACTTGGATGATGTGGAAAAAAATTGGTTTTTTGATCCCTTTACAAAGACTTATAAGCCAACTAAATTGCCTGAAGATGCTGATCTATATCCTGATTCCAAAGGAAAAGGTTTTAGAGTCAGGAGGTCACAAGGTCCGAAGATATGGTAAGAAATGAAACTAATATCAGCGGTTGAAATATTAAAATAAAACTTTGTATATTCTTTTAGGTGCGAATTCTGTTCCTTGGTTGTTACGTACAGTCTTATTCCACATGCTAATTCAAAACATTACGACACCATATCAAAAATTTGGCTCGAATGCGAACCCTGCAAAATGTATTTTCCGACTGAAAAAAGTTTGAATAGTCACAAAATGAGCAAACATTGGTCAAATAATGGTCAGGCCAAGAAGAAAAGAACGTCCCTTGACAAGCCATATCAGTAAGCAAATGAGCTTACTTAATCTAAATTAAATCAAAGAATAAAGTATTGAATTTATGCTGTTTAGATGCCAATTCTGTGATTTGAGGTTCAGCCATCGTTTGAGGTACTGGGATCACGCTCAAAAGAATCATTATAACGAAGTTTCTGAGACGTGGCTTCAGGTTTATAGAAATTCATTTTCCATGTTATCAAAAATGTTAATTAACATCGTCAGTAATTGTGTGCTAAAATGTTTTTTATCTTTTTTCAAAGAACTGTTTCTTTTTCTTAGTGTGATCAATGTGATTGTTTTGTACCTGACTACAGAGCAATGTCTGGTCATTTAGGGGGTAAACATGCCAGAAAAGGTAAGATATACTTTTCATCATCTTCTTTAATTTCATTTGATCATTAAGTCTCACGCAAAGTCATTTTAGCCACCTGCCAAAAAGAGTTTCGCACAAAGTGCCAATATTGCTCAGCCACCTTTTCCAGAGCTAGGAGTGCAATTGCTCACACAGTAAATGCTCACAAGGTGATTGATCTTATTTTTTTCTCTGACAATAGGCATGTAAAAAACTATTGTTATTTAATTCAAGGATCAAGTTGGAGACACATGGCCTCGTTGTGACGAATGTGATTATATAGGACCAACAGACCAATCAATTTCATTTCACAAGTCTAAACTTCATAATAAACTTTCAGCAAGTTTTGTTTGTGAATTTTGTCCGGAAGTGCTATCATCGTTGAAAAAATATCTGGACCATGCCCAAACGGTTCTTTGTTTTTTACTTTTCAAAATCAACCTAATGTTTTGATGATTATTCCTTTTTTTTAAGTTGCACAAAAAGGACATTTCTAAATCATGGGAATATTGCTCCAAGTGTGAACAAAATTTTCCTCTAAATGAGCACAATCATACTGGTAAAAGACTGGATTTTCAAAATTTGTATAACTTACCCTAATTGTTTGCATTTATTTTCAAAGAATGTGACACTGGCTCTTCAAAATTGTGTAAATTCTGCTCAAAAGTTGTTGCAAAATCCTCATATCAGAAACACTGTAATGATAATCACTTTGAACAGGTGCTAAATTGAATAACTCAAAAGAAAAATCATTGATCGATCATAATAATGCTTTCTAAATTTTTAGATTTCATCTCACCATAATTGTCCTCAAAGAAAATTGAGAAAAACCAGAATGGCAAATAAAAGAAGATTAGATTATTCATTAGACTCAGACGAAGAGACAAGATATTCTTCTGCCGACGAATTAATTATTGATGAGACTTTTATGAATGAGAATAATCAATCACCTGACAACTTAAGAACCTATGGCAAATTTCGGCGCCAAGGCCTCAGCGAAAACTCTGGTCAAAGTATTTCAGAGGACCATCTCCCGAAACTAGACTTTTTTCTCGGTGATCTGGACATTGTTGAGAAGGATATTTCTCTAGATGGAATGATCGGGAATAGAACTTTGGTAAGAATAAATCACAAATATTAAATTTAGATAATTGATGCCATGAAAAAATTCAGATTGGAAGGTTCGACCGTTTGATTGATGAAGGACAGAATGGAAATAGAATGCAAAAGCACGAAAGGTTGAGACAGGTAGGTTTATTGCAGTAAGGTTAAGTGGATTCAAAACTGGTTTCTTTTGGACTAGAAAACAAATTTTACAGAATGTTTTTTCAAGCCTGACTCCTCTCAGACATCGAAATTTAGAATACTATTCTTTACAGTAAGATAATTAATGATGGAAAATTTTCAAATTTCTACAAATCTTTTCAATTGTTTTAGGAATCCTGGAGATGATGACTTTGTCAAAATCGACGAGGAACTCAATTTGGATGATACTTTCAAAGCTGAAAGCGTTCTGCCAAGTAGTGCCACTCCTGAATCTGGCCAATCTGATAGAAAGCAATCTAAATCGACAATAGTTGATTTTAAAAAACTGGCTGTAATGCAAAGTGATTATGACAATTCAGAACTTCGCGGGAGAAAGTAAGTTATCTTAATATACTCAATAACATTTTCGGAAATATATCACACTGTTATTTTTAGACCAAAGTCTGGACTTTTAACAACATCACGTAAAAAAGCTTCTTATCCTGTTCCTGTTGATGAAACTGAGCTCAAACTTGTAACTTCTTACGATAAAAATGGATCAGAATCAAAAAGAATACAAGTGAGGCGATTTGTTCAACAAATAAAGCACAATATACAATCAATCTTTTTTTCATTTTTTTAGTGCAACTTTTGTGCAAAAACTTTCATCAATAGTAGCATTTATATTGCCCATGCAAATAAAGGTATTTAGCGAAAACTCTTCTTTGAAATCAGAATTTTTACAAACGTCGTTTCAGAGCATTCAAGTATTTGTGCAGCTGATTGGATCAAGTGTGAAAAATGTGGAAAATACCTTCCAAGTGAGACATTTCTACGTCGCCACGAAAAAGCTGTTCATGCTGAATCCAAGAATCCTAATAAAAGAGTTCTTTGTAACTTCTGCAGCAAGATGTTTGGCGATGCTGTGATATTTTACAGACATGTTAGGTGAGAGTTTGTGACGTTTAAATGGTATGCTGTCGTACAACAACGTCATATGGTTGGGGATCAAACCCCGGGACAACCAGGCAACCTTTGACCTCGGATAGCCGAAAAGATATTTTTGACAAAAAAGATGACGTGGCTTCACAAGTTGATTTCTGATTTTTTTTTCAAATTTTAGAAAGAAGCATTATGAAGAAGCCTTGAAGACGTGGGTCAAATGCGAGCTTTGCCCATCAATTATGCCCAACGAAAGTGCCATGTTCAGTCACGTTTTGTCAGCTCATCCAAAGGTATTTTAACGTGCTTCCAAGGTAAGGATTTGGGTATACCTGATCTTTTTTTAGTACCATCGTCGCATGCAGAGCTTCTTGGGAAAAGGTCCATCGGGCTATGAGCGCATCGAATGCAGATGTGACTTTTGTGGTGCTATACATGGTCAAAGAAGTAGACTATTGAGCCACTTAAGGTAATTCATTAACTTTAATGAACTTCAAATACAAATTAACTTGTCTTTTATTCATAGATCAAAACATCCATCTGAGCTGAAATACTCTCTTGAGAGAAGATCATGTCAATTTTGTCAGATATTGGTTAAGGGAGATGTAAAACTGAGTGAACACTTTAACGAAAAACACAAGGTTAAATGAGTGAATTAGTCTAAAAATTTAATCACATCGGAATACAAATTTTGGTTTTTATTAGGACACAATAGAAAAAGAGAATTGGATTTCCTGTTTGAAGTGCTTGAATAAGTTTCCATCAGAGACCGTCTATGCAATCCATAGAGCTTTAGTAAGTTGTCCATCTTGTTAACCAGGCTAAGATTTAAGTGTAGTCAGTAGCCAGATGGCCATTAAAGTTAAAAAATGACGTTTTTCTAAATTATTTTTCCAGGACAACTGCAGTTTTGCTACTCGAAGAAAAAAACAAAAGATGTTCAAAGAATCCAGTCAGGAGTAAAACTTTGTGATGAACAAAACGACCAAGAATGTATGTATGAAATTAAAAACCTGTTTCTTTTAAGACAATAAATAAAATTTTCAAATAATATAGATTTTTCTTCCCTGAGATTTCTTTCATCCTTTTACGTCCACTTTAGGACTTCAGAATTCACTGTCAAAAGGGACACAATCTAAAGAAAGATTATTATTGCTCAATATTGTGTGCTTGTAAAATCTCTGCCATGTCTACTCAACGCCAAAATCAGGGTCTAACCTGCAAAGATACCTTTTCCCTTGCTTTATAGAAATTCATCAAAAAAATACTAATCTTCTATCTTCTCTCTATATATAAAAATGGGCGTACAGATGTTTGTTTGTTTGTCTGTCTGTCTGTCTGTTGGTATGTGGAGGGCTAATGGAAATCCAAACCCCTGCACCGATCTTGATGAAATTTTCCACACACATCCCCACCTGTCCAAGGAAGGTTTTGGTACAGGTTTGGCCCCCACCTCCTCCCCAGTGGGCCTGGGGGGCTTGAAACCCTAAAAGCTGAAGGAAACATTTTTAAGATGCTCAGCAGGTTGTAAATTAACCCGGGCAGCGCCGGGTACCTCAGCTAGTTTCTTTAATAAATGCAAGATGAGTCTGAAAGTTTTGACTTTTTTTAGGTAGCTTATGCATTGCCTATGACATCGAAAACAGACTTTTGCAGCGCCACCAAAGCAAAACTGAGAACTCAAATTTGTTCAAATGTTGCCGCTGGCAAAAACTTACCAATGTCGATTAACCGTTCTCTCTCATTCGAGAGGGCGGCGATGCCGAAACAAAAAAAATCCCATAAATATTGGATATTTTATTAAATTCTTTATTGTTGTCCATCATCAGAAAATTCTGACCCAAAAATGCCCCTTGTTGTTGGCTTTGGAGATGAAGTGATAATTGCCTTGGGAACATTTACTGCAGTTGTTATTGTCACATTAATATGGAAGTCAACGCGAGTACGCCAAGACAGAATTTTCGGGATACCATCTGTTTCTCATGTTTATTCACCCATTCCAGGTTTGTCTCTTGTCGACATTATTTTGCAAAATCGCAAGAAGTTTTTACACTTTTGTTTAGGTGGTTCAAATGCTAATTCAAGTGATTCATTAGTGACATCATCTAGTACATTTGAACACAGTCATCCTGAAGTCACGCCTGAAATTTCAAGTGCAACCCAAGAAGAATATGATGAAAGTGAATGTGTTACCATAAAAGTCAGGTAAAAAATAACTTGTCACTGCTGAAGCCAAAAATTCCATCAATATCAGATGCATTTTATAAAGTATACTTAAGTAGTCAATTGTCGATTTTGTGATACACTTCACTATAGGTTCATTGACGAGACGCAGTTTGAGTCTCGTTGCCCTTTGAGGATTTCACTGGAGCAATTTCGTGAGCGCCACGTTAGACCTGAAGTTCTCCCTCAGCTCAGGGTCAATCAGCAAATCAAACTAATATTCAAAGGCAAAGTCCTTGATCCCCTTAAAACACTTGCTGAGCTAGGAATGAAGGTACCTAACCGAGGTCAATTTTTTCTCTGTCAACTACTCAATAATGCTATTGTATTTTAGGATGGATGCACAGTGCATGCTCTTTTGATGAATTTACCACCACCAACACCACGCCAACCGTCCCAGGTAAGGAAGACACGGGCACAATCCCCTATGTTAAATTTTAATTTTTTGTATGTTACTGTCATTTAGACAAGAAGCAATCAATCTGAACGAGAAGTCATTTTAGCAGATCTAGATTTGTCACATATGTTTTTCCCAGCCGTTGGAACAATTCTTTTCATCATATGGTGGTGTCAGGTAAAATTTTGAATGGCATTTTCTTAGCCGTCCAATATTGAATTAGATGGAGATAATTGAACTGACTTGTCCACATGGTGTTTAGGTGGCGTATTCTCATTACTTCAGCCTGACCTCAAGCATGTCTCTCATTTCACTGACTGTTCTCTATGTGGCTAGCGTCATGAATGCCTACCTAAATTATTGAACGTAATACAAAGGAGTTACATTTAAAAAAAATCCAAAAGCAACTGAATGCTTACTTAAGAATGTGACAGTGTACTCAGTGGTTCATCGGTTCCTTGCAATTTAAGCTCCTTGGATGCAGATTTCTTAACCCTGATGCACAGATTGAAGTGGTTTCATTTCCAAGTTTTCTTTTCCCATAAAACTGAGAAGAAATAACTCAAGGATGGCAAATGAATTCTAAACAAGGTATTCTCACATTTATTGTAAAAAAATTCAAGATATGACAACGAATGAGAAAAAGTTTGCCAAGATCTCACATAACAAGTTTTGAGGTGTATTACCCTTAAAAATAAAAATCTATCCCACGCAATTGAACCTATTTCCTGAAAACAAAGTAATGTTAAAGGTCAACTCAAAGCTGAGAGTGGGTACCTCTTTGAGATGGCTTGGGCCCCTTGGCACAGATGAAATGTCGATTCCATTCCGGAGGTATAACAAGAGGTACTGGGGTAATCCCTTCCAACAGAGAAATCAGAGGCTTTTGCATCTAAAAATAAAATATTTTTTTAAAGTCATAAATTCACTGAACTTTTGATTCTTTTCAAATTTTTAATAATGATGACTGAAGAAATGAACTATTTGAGAACTCAGAGCTGTCAAAATCTGCTTAAAAGTAAAAAGTGACAAGTGTTCATGCCATCCCATTTAGGAGTTTAAAAATTTTGTATAGGGATCAGGCGTGACGTCACATGTGCATATGTCACCTCACACTCCTCCCACACCAGTGAAGCTAGAGAGCTGAAAATTGGCATACATATTTCCCACATAAATGGCTCCAAAGTTACCAACCAGATTTTTTATATTTTGCCTAGAAGCTGAGATATTAAAGTTCAAAGTTTTATATTTACGTCTTTATTGACAGCTCCCATAATTTAAGTTAAAGAAATGTTTATTTAATAACATTTTTTGTTCAACCATTTAGCTAAAAGTGCTGTTTTATAAACTTTTCTCTTGCCTTTTACATGTAATATTGATGGAGCAATAGATAGAGGGCATGTCACATGAGTTCCCTTATAATCTGTCATAATGTTCTGCTGGTGATTGAGTATGACAAAAAAATGGTCAAAATAACAATACACCCACCTTACCCCATTTAAAAACAAAAAAGGTGGTAAGTAATTTTTAGATCTAGACTGTTGTGTATTTTCGATGATTTACATTCAAAGTCTTTTTATTCATCACAAGTTAGATTTTTCAAGAAATTAATTTTTCCTTTTTCGCTGATGGCAAACGACTATTAATGTCTCTCTGTCAGATCGAGGACTTTTCAAAACAAACAAATCATAACAAATTTAAAGTTTTGTGTTGTGGGAAAAATTTGAAAGATTTAAATTACTTTAAAAAATCAGGTCTCAGGATGCAACAAGTTTCAGCAAGAATAAAAGGTTTGGGATTTAATCCTTCCAACGAGTGGCTTGAAGCTTGTGTTGAGTTTTGCAAAAGTCAAACACCAAATGCGACAGTCGATCATCTGGTTAAGGAGGTTGCAAACCAATGGATCGACACTGACATCACAGTGGAAGGAACTCAGGCGGGTCCTCAAATTCAGGCGCTGGCCAAAGAGGTTGTCAAGGGGCCAATTCTTCAAGGGAGGTTTGTTCTGCAGGCAAGAAAAAACCCCTTTTGTAGCGATTTTTTTCCCAACGAAAAGGTTATTAAAAAAGAGATTATTCTAAAGGTACAAAAGGCAATAGATATCGGTCAAAACTCAGCTTTTGCTCAACTTCAAACTGTCATGAAAACAGCAAACGAAAATGCCTTAGTGTCTGCAGATAATGACACTCAAAGACCATTTACAGCGAACTGGGAGCCAAAGTCTCGAAGAATGTTGGTAGTGAAAAGTCAAAGCTATATCCGCCAAGGTCACATTCACGTCGATAAAAAAACCTTTTCTTTGTTATAGGAGTTGACCTTAACCGATGGATTTAATAATTTCAGTGCCCTAGAGTTTGAGCCTCTGAATCACTTATCATATCCTGTAGCACCAGGTTTTTTTTATCTAAGTACTGGGCAATTAGAGGCTTCAAATTGAAGAAAACTGTATTTTCTAGGTCTCAAAATTGAACTTCGTGGCCCTATAACCGTCCGCCGAGGGATGATGTTGCTTCAGACGAGGAATCTTGTAAAAATTGTGGGTGGTCATGTGGCTGAGCTTGAAAATAAATGCTCCCTTGCCCAAGTCCTGTCTGAAGTTTTAGGCCGCCAAAATGCTCAAGAAATTTTCAACAATCAGGTATCAAGAACTGTTTTTTGCTCTTATTTAAAGCCTCAATCAATTGGCTCTTTTTCATTTCACAAGGTGATGCCAACCAATAATCAGCTCCAAACAAACGTCCAGACCAATACAAACAATAGAGTCCCCAATTATGTGAGAATTTTTGAAAAAGAAAGATGAACTTATTCTGATCACAACTTTGTTTACAATTTTACCTAAATTCTTGATTTCCAGGATGCTGATAATTTTTTTGACGACCAAGAAGACGACCTGTTTATTGGAATGGATTTTTCAGAGTCGTCTGTCGACAATCAAGGAACCGTTTTAGATTAAGTATTGTAGAAACTATTTTCGACTTATTTTTTAAGAAGCCAGCCAAAAATAAAAATTGGCATTTAAATTTAATTAGGAATGAAAGTCAAGGAGGGAGACCATTACCAAAAACAGCTGGTAATTTGAAGACCCAATCTTTGTCAGCAAAGAAAGCTCGCATTTCGACCACAACGACAAATGTTTGGAACGACACAGATGATGATGCGTGGCTGTGTGATGAAGAGAACTGGATTGAACCTGATGTGTCTGGTATGGTTCATTATGTTCTTCAATCGTAAAATGTAAAAAGGGTCTAAATATACTCCACAGAACCTGAGTTTCCAGATGACGACGAGATTTTTGCAGCTGCAGACCCTGTCCAACCAGTACAGGATAGCAATAGAATGTCAATAGTGAGTTTGTAAGCTCTTGCCAACTGCTTGATAATCATTTTATTTCATCTCTTAGTCTGCCCGGTTGGCAAAGACAAAGCAAGAAAGGACCATTCAGAAAGTCTCAATAACAACTCAACAAAGCAGCTTCTCAAATGAGATAAAAATTGAGCCACAAAGCCAAAGTAAAAACTTATGGACAGCCACTACACTGGAGATTAAAGCAAACATCAAAAGAGAGCCCACAAGTCAGTTTGCTCCGAAAAGTGATATAAAAAAAGAATCATTTGAAAGTCTGACGGGTGAGACTTCTGAGAAGATGACCAGCGTTCAAAGGAGTGCCCCAATGTTTGACAAAGCCTCTGATATCGCCAGGTTTTAAAAATGCATTTTCAATTTCCAATAATACATTTTTTATGTGGAGTTTTGTTAAATTTTAGAGGGAAGCCTTACACTTACTTGAGTCTCGTCCAAAAAAATTCAAATTGCATCGAAGTACTTAAAGGCTGCATTGTTACACTTGTTGGCAAGATGGGTATTGCCGATGGCCTGGATGGCAAAATTTGGACAGTCAAAGTGTCATTCACTGATGGATCTGGGACAGTTACTGCGAGCCTTGCCCCGAAACTAGTAGAAGACGCTTTCGGCTTCAGCCCATTAGTAAAGAAAATACAAGAAGCTTCTTTCACTTTTCCGTACTTAATAAGTTTTTTCATCTTAGGGTTATTCACACTTTACACCGAGTGAAAAAGCTCACAAATTCAAGTCAGCATCTGCCAAATTGTCATCTTTACTCTCTAAATTCAATGGCCTTGTAAGGATGAGATTTGATGAGTCTTCAAAGGACCCTGAGATTTTAGAGTTAATAAGCCTCAACAGAGGTCATTTACAACAACTAAAATTACGTATCAACAAATATTTCTGATAACAAATTTAAAATTTTTAGAAAACTTGTTCCATTTCTACATACTCAAATTACTTTGTTAAAATATAACAGTTGTGTCCCATGATTATGCCTCGGCTGCTGGACCAATCTTCATCAAATATTTATGGGGCTTGATCCGAATTTAATCTAATTCCATCTAAATTCGACCCCTTTTTAAAAAGGTACCTAAGAATGTTTGAATCCTGATACTCTTCTGAGTCTAGGAACCAAAATTCTTTAGTCAGTTGAAAATTGTTTAAAACTAATAGATTTTGGACCCTGAACTACTCAACTTTAGGGCTGGGGGCTAATCATTTTATTTGATTAATATACAAAAGTTATTCCCCTTGGGAATATGAGAAATTCGACCAAGTTTGAAACGCCTACCCCTGAAGGGAATCGGCCAATAGCCAAAGCTGGACAAAGGGAATGACCCTGAAGGATTGTCAGCTAGATGCCACAAAGTGAGACCAGTTAGTTTAAAAAAATAAATGACTTGGAAGGGTTGAGATTTCTTACAACAAATGCCAAACTAATCTTCAACAAGCAGGTAATAACACAGAAACGAAGCTACCCTTTACATCCATCGTCCTACAAAAAAATTCAAATTCGCTTTATTTAGACTCTGACATTTGCAATAAATCTTATTTTTTTATCTGACAAACCAAAACCTCGAGAATACACTATCATTGTGAGGAGATTAGCTAATCATTAAAAAATGAGCTAAATTTTAGGGCAGTATGGTACAACTGGACAACAACTAACATTGAAAATAATAAGTTTGACTTGAAATAAAAAGCTGATCTCTCACAAGGAGTAAAAGATGGAATTAAAAAAACCACAGCCACAAATGTAAATGTTAAATGACCCCGACTAATCATTGGACGGATATTATGATATGTTGAAAGAGACTTTTAAAGTCAAACATCAGCTTTTTGTCCATCTTCAACCATTTTAAACTGTGTCTTCTTGAAAGGAGATTCTATGAGCTTTGGTATGGTCTCATCATCATCACTATCATCAGGGGTTTCTGTAAAAATCAAATACTTAACCTTTATCCTGAGGTTATTTGGTCATGTAAATTCATACCCTGGTCATTAAATGGAGTCTTCTCAAACATACTTGGGTCCCCTGCATGTTCTGGAAACAAAGTTTGATCTGGTTAGAAAATAATTCAAGCCAAAGTGAAGTGGCTGAATATTACTTGCAAGGTATTCTTGAACTTTAAATCTATCTTTGACAACGAATATTGCTGCCAAAAAGAAGAAAATCCCTCCGATGACTTCAACGACAACATTTCCAATCAGTGCATATTGCAAGCTATAGTAGCTCACATAGATTTCGCACCTAAATAAATTTGAAAAAGTCAAAGTCAACCCTTAAATAAAAAACAAATTATCTTACCTTGTGCTGTTATTTGTCCCCTGGACAATCATATTGGAGTCGACAAGGTCTTCACAGTAATCTTCAGGGCTCAAGGCCCCACTCTTGAGCCATTCAGAGGTCTATTATTCAAAAAAGGATTTATGAATTTCTCGATGGAATATTTTGGATAAACTTCTTACCAATCCTATGAGATATGGACTGCCTGCATCACCTAGAAGGTGTGAAATTAGAATTTGTATTGCCTCTGCAGTGCTTCTTCTTGTTGGAACAACAACATACTAGAAAAATAACGTTGAAATTGATTTTTTTACTTTCTCGGTTATTAAAAGAAATCTATTTTACCAATAGTATGTCTGCCACTATCGACCAATTGAGATTAAGGGCTACCTCACCAACAAAAACTAAGGCAAACCCCATGAAAACGTCAACTCTCGAAAAGTAAAATGCAATGAAAATGAAGAGAGACGAGAGGATCAGGCCAATGCCACAAATAAGAGGATCAGATCGAGGGTACTTTTCTCTTAAAATTGTGCTCAGAATCATCCCAAGAGGAACTCCGAGCATCCCGGAAACCATCGTAACGGCACCAAAGATCAAAGAGACCCTAAAAATGAACAAGGTTTAAAAAGGCTTAGATAATTTCAAACAAGTTTCTATTTTGAAAAGAAATGAATATTAAGAAGTTACCGTTCAAAAGGCATGGGCCTTTCGTGTGTCTCAACCTCCAAACTGAAAATAGCATCTTGAATATATTTTGGTCCCCACCAGGCGAGGGCCCCTGTGCAGAAAGACACACAGGTGAAACCCAAGGTGGAAAATACAAAGCTCATATTGGTTGAGAGGCTCTTCAGATCCTCTTGGTATCCGGTAGCCTTCAGCTTTAATTCGAAATGAACTTTGCAACTTCAAACTTATGGATAGAAATTGTTGATGGTTACCTGATCATGACCTTCCGCTTCTCCTCGAGGAGGCTCTACCATTACAAAAATTATCAAAAGAGCTGCTACAATTCCAAGGATCGGAGTTCCTCTGAGTGCCCATTGCCAGTCACCAAAAACGCTGGCCAGGCCTCCACCAACCACATATCCCAATCCACTAAAATTAATTGTTTTTCTGTCAGTCTGAAAATTCTTAATATCAGTTAAATTTACCTTCCAACAGGAATGGCAAAATAAAATATGGCTAGCATCTTGGATCTCGTTTCTTTCACAAACATATCACTGATAATGGTGGGTGCTATTGTCGAGTAACTTGCTTCCCCTATTCCAACTATTGCTCTCAAAGCCAAGAATGAATAATAATCCTGAAAGTACGATTTTTAGTCTGAATTCTAAGGTGTTTTTTGATCGCTACTTACAGACATGAATGACCCTATCAATGTTGCAGCAACCCATATTAGAACTCCAATGGCCATTATGAATTTCCTTAAGATGAAATAAAATCTCATAAAAATTGATTCTACTTTAATTGTTAGATTCAAATATCAAAGCTTGCCTTGAGTTGCGGTCACCAAAGTACCCGAAAATGGGTGCAAACAGCATGTAGCTTATCACAAAAGCAGTCTGAAAACATAAAAGAAAGCAATTTTAAATAAGTTAAAAATAAACTTTAAATATCAACTTTATAAAGTTTTTAGTTCATATACATTTCTGGAGAGGTTTCTGGAAAAGTACTTCTTATTTAAATTATGATAGCAGACCAGATTCTGTGTGAATTAAATCAAGATTTATGATCCTTGAAAATTCGATTTTTTAGCCCACCCTTCGTCACCTACCCCTGAAGTAGCTAATATTGATGCCGAAGACTCCTCACATTCATTTGCTGAAATATTTAATTTTGATACCCTATGATTTCATCATCTGTTGGGTTTTTATTTCTCTGCAAGAGTTCGTGAAGAAATTAAAGTGGGAGGAGAGGTGGCAGGCTATAGGGGCCAATTATTCGAGTCTGACCCTCTAGGGGGGCTGGCTGAGAGGTAGAAGAATAAGGTGGGTAGGTTTCATCACCGTTGAAATTCTTTTAACGGTAAATTTTTTATAAAGAGGTTTCTTTTTAACTATTTAAAATAACCATGATTGAGATTGTTCTTCGAGCAGCTCTTCGGATTGTATGAATATTCTACGACTGACCAATGACAATTTTTTCATACCTGCAGGGCCCCTGCTTTGCTATCATCAATTTGGTAAGCCTCCTGAACATCTCTAAGAATTCCTATGACAAAAAAATCTCATAATTTCTAAGCGTCTGAAAAAAAGTGATGCAAATATTTGTTCTGCTAGACATATTTGTCAGACATGTTGTAAAAAAAAGCATGGCAGCTAAAACAAATTCAGAAAAAAACAGCCTCCGTTTTTAATACGGACAACTAACTGATTCAAGGTCAGCTTTCTATGAAGGCCATGAAAACGTCAGGGGCTTTCTCACACTTTCACGTTGAACAAAAGCAAAAAAAAATTAAACTTTGTCCATTTCCTTTCCGCCTTAAATGCAAGAACAAGATGCCCTACACGTGACACATTATTCACCTTACCATTCATTATTCACTACAAGATAATATTGAGTTGCATCAGATAAATAATAATCACACGCATGAATGTAAACTTATCCACGTCTCTATTATTTAGCACTCACCTAGAATTGTCCAAATGTTGTTTATTAATAGAGACCCAAAGGGTTGTAATTTTCTTTTTACCTGCAATCGTATATCTATCCATGTAATTAATGAGATTGACAAAAGTGAGAATGGCGACGGTGATCCATTGACTTTTCGTCACAAAATTGGGTGATCTGGAGCTGTCAGGTTCACGTTTAGGTTGTGCGTTGAGGCCAGACTCTTGGGAACCGGGGTAGAGGTAAACAGGACCAGAGGATCCCTTGACAAGAGGTCCAAGGGTGTAGGAAGTGCTGATTAGAGCTTGACTTGATGGATTGTTGGCCAGTGAAGAGACTGCAGACCGGCCTTTGCTCACGTCAAGTTGTTGAGCTGGCATCGTTGCAAATTTAACACAACTTTCTTGCTTCAAGTTAACATGAAAAGACTAACATTTCACTACTGGATTTAAATTTTTTGTTTACTTTTTCAACACTGTCTGTCTCTTTGCGTTTAAAGCTGATTTTCCACTGAAATCCCCGATTATTGGCGGACGGATCGTTCGATCTATTTAATTTTTTTTAAATTCTGCAACGTGCGCGCGCGTGTCCTTTACTACAGCTTGCGTGCGGCCTATAGCTGCGGGTTTTATAACCAAAACGCGCGCGCTCGTCACAAATCGTACGATCTTAAATCCCGTGAGAAAAAATAACAGAGAAATCCGCCGACAGATTTTTTTTTATCTCGAAACCTCGATCAAGAAAGATATTTCTGATAAATTAATGATGAAAAACATTCTTTTTCGATTTTAATAGTAAAATAATCAAAGGTATTCTTTTGGTCAAAAGTTAAAACATTTTCTCTAAAAGTTTCACTTTAATTAGTTTAGTGTTATCCTCTAATAATCTCCATTATTGGTACATATGTTCTATAAAACCTTTTCATTATTTTCTCCTAAAATAAATTTTTCTTCCTATATGCCCCTCAGATAACTCCATTAAGTATTCATAGACAACCAATTTTGAGATCCATTCACATCTTGTTAATATTTCAAATGATTGACCTGGAATAATATATTACAACTAGCTGAGGTACCCGGCGCTGCCCGGGTTAATTTGCAACCTGGTAAGCACCTTAAAAATGTGTCCTTCAGATTTTAGGGTTTCAAGGCCCAGGGGGGGAGGGGATGGGGGTCAAACCTGCACCACAACCTTCCTTGGATAGGTGGGGATGTGCGTGGAAAATTTCATCAAGATTGGTGCAGGGGTTTGGATTTCCTTTGCCCCTCCACATGCCAACAGACAAACATCTGTACGCCCACTTTTATATATATAGAAGATTTGTTCACTGATTAAAAACTGCATCTTTAAATTGATGGTTCCATCAATCAAACCACAACATTGCACTAAGATTTCATAGGTAAAGAATAAAGCATTTAAGAATTGTTTACTTTAGAAAGCTCTTTATAAAATAATTTGGTTTGCCCTCAAAATGGCCTTTTGGTGTATTGAAGGTCATTTAAAGCTATTTTGCCAAGATGCCACCATGCATTACTACCCTTTTGTACTTCTCCATGTTCTTTAAAAAGACACACTTCCCATCAATAAATAGTTAAGTTTTGATTATTTTCTTGATTGGGAGGGGTTTTTGCACAGGCCCTTTGAGATCATCTCTAGGTCACTCTCCGATTCTAAAGATTTCCCTCTTACGTAGAGAGGGCCATTTTCTGGGGATTTGAAAATCGAAAGCTTGTCCAAGTAAAACTGAAAGAGGTTTTTGGAAATAAAACTTTAAGATAAAAGAATAAAAAAGTCTATATCAATGTGGATCAGATGGAATTTTAAATGATAAAATAATCGATACTACATCTTTTCAAATAAGATATGGGTCGACAAGTGCCTTCTTTAATTATATTGAGCTGAGACAGAAGAATAAAGATTAATCAACAAAAGAAAATAACAAACTATCTGGCCTCTTAATCGTATCACATCTCTGGATAACAAAAATGATGGATGAGAGACTTCTAGGAGATCAAATAGATTGTAATGATGAAAAACATTTGGAAGTGCTTGGTTGCACTAGAAAAGATAAAAGTTCAAGGCCAATAGTTTTCTTAAATAGTGGCAAAAGCCTGAGGAAGCAAAAAACTACAGAAAAACTGTAACCTTCAAGCCTTGGAGTTGAACCAGGTTCTTCATCGATGACTTCCTACCCATTGTATCAAAAATAAAAAAAACAAGAAACTTAAAAAGATTTAGCCCGAGTAACTGGAATGAGATAAATTGATCTTGAAATATCTAGATAATAAAAAATGAAAAACAGGTACCTCAAAATGACGTTTTTTATTTTGAAGGATGTAAGAAGATAGCGAGAAACAATGAAACAAAATCTCGAATATTCCCTGACTTTTACAGCCCGCCAGCCAACAAGTACAAATTCTTCAACTACTTGACAAAGTTTGATGATCAAGAATGGCTTTCGCGACGCAGTCTGTCGGTATAAGCTCTCGATACGACATTAAATGAATCCATATACCTGTCCATGCACATTGCTACACATTTCTTAAGAAAGAAAGTGTCAACATTAATAGTAATCGATTAAGATTTTTTAAAACTAGAAATACAAATACATACCTGATCTGATGAGCTCATGGATGCCGAGGGTGAAACTATACATTTACGGAAGCACTTTTCTGTAACTTTCTAGTGTAAAAGAACAAATCTATGTGAAAATTTTAACACAACGTAGGTATACTTTAACTTACAGAAAGCAATTCTTGCATGTTAGCAAGAGCGACTTGAGCTTGAACAGTTCTCATTAGTTCATCACGTTCCTGGGGTGACAAGTTGGCAGCTTGGTTGTCCATTGTTATATCTCTTTTCACTCAGAAATGGTGTGTTTCAAAATTCTTGGATTGGCGAGAAATTTTTTGATTTGAAAGTCACGGCGAGCATTACCAAAATCCAAAAACAAATGCCGATCAAAATCTCAAAAACAATAAACAAACATATATATATCGGTGGCTGATGAGACGAAAACAGTGTTGCCAGATTTTTAAAAAGGTTTTAAATAGATTTTGCAATTGTGCAATTTCTTCACCAAGAATCAGGTTTAAGATATTATAATAAATGTTTGAATAGGAATATGAACTTTTTACAATATATTTGTTCGCCAGGCTCATGATTTTACTTCCAGGCCAAGGTCCTTAAACTTGTTTCAGCGCTTAGAGTTAAGCTTAGTTATGCTTACCAAAAGAACCCGGCCGTATGAGAATCAACATGTAAAAAAATCATTTTTCTCCTCCCCATCTTTTGCGACCATCGCCGCGTGTACAGGCGGTATTTTCATTATATGACGCTATTTTTACATGAATTTAGTACATTAATGTGCTAAATTTAGAAAATTTGAAAAAATAGCGTCTGACGGCATGTTGATTTTCATACGGGAAGGGATAAGAAAAAATCTAAAATGGGCACATTGTGATGTGAGAGGGCAATCTTGAGCAGTCGAGTCTGAACTGATTTTTTCACAGCAAAGTAAGACAAAGCGTCGATTTGTTCCAAACCAGATTACCTCAAGCCATGTTGTAAGCGGAGCCAAGAGAAATATCTCCATCCTATGCAAGTTGAGCTTGTTAATTTACCCAGGGTAGGTTAAAGTTATTACAAAGAAGAATTGAGGACTAAAAATTAACACTACTAATTTGTTGGTAAAGCCTTTTGGTCTTGCATAAATTAGACAACTAAATTACAATCTAGGTACTAATTAAGTATAATATGGTTAGTTTTGTTTTTATTTGGTTTGAAGATCAACCGGTTTTCCATCTGCAAGTTTTATTTACCTATCATTTATGGCGCGCGGACCGGATTTGCTGCTTGCCGGATTAACTGGTTTGCCAAGTGCCGTTGGCTGGTTATAGCTGAAAAAACGTGTGTGGTAAATACATATTTGTTAAGCACATTTTCTTCGTTAGACTTAAGCATGAATTCATCTGATCGTGGTGCCAATGAGGTAAATTGCAGACTTATTTTATCCCCTAAAAGTATTATTGTCTGCTTAATAAAATTAACTGAGAGGAATTTACAGGCGTTGGGAATCCGTGAGGTTTGGAAGCACAATTTAGAGGAAGAGTTCAGACACATTTGTTGGGTAGGTCACTGTCTGTCTTCAAAACACTTGTTTTTTTTTGTCTAAAGGTTTAAGACTCAATGATCCAGATCATCAAGAAGTACAACTATGTTGCAATGGATACTGAGTTTCCAGGGGTAGTAGTGAAGCCTCCAAGTAATGAGAAAAGATCAAAGGACTAAAAGTGACCTTAATTTTTGCTGTATCCTTGTAATTATAGCCATTGGACCCATTTCGGATTACCAGTATCAAACGGTTCGATGTAACGTTGACGTGCTCAAAATCATTCAGCTTGGTTTGACGGTGTTGGTGAGTTGGTATATCTGAGTATTTGCTTGTTTGCAAACTAAAAATTCTGATCTATACTGTTAGGATGAGTATGGAAATACTCCAGAGACTGGACCCACTACCTGGCAGTTTAACTTTAAATTCAACTTAGACGAAGACACTTATGCCAAGAAGTCGGTTGATTTGTTACTTGATTCTGGTATTCTTTTCGACAGGCACCAGACAGTAAGCTGGGTAATTCACCTTGCTTGCTTCTAGATGTTCACTCTTTGTATTTGATTTAAGGATGGAATTGAAACATCAGATTTTGCTGAATTGATGCTGATGTCTGGTCTTGTTTTGGTCAAAGAGATCAAATGGTTGTCGTTTAGTTCAGGATTTGATTTTGGTTTTTTGGTAAGGAACGTTCAAACAATTTTCTAACAAGGCTTTATAACCAAACAGGCTTTTTTTCGCAGTTGAACATTCTAACAAATCAAAAGCTTCCTGCAACAGAAGCTGAATTTTTCAAGCTGCTGAAGCTCTACTTTCCCAACACTTATGATATCAAGCATATGATGAAATATTGCCAAAAATTAAAGGGAGGGCTTCAGGTAACTATCTCTATAAAAGTTAATTTAGGAAAACTTAGTTATTTCACATCGTTTTATTTGAAGGATGTAGCTAAGGCCCTCGGAATTCCAAGAGTTGGGACTCAGCATCAGGCTGGATCTGACGCTCTTACCACTGGTCTTACTTTCTTCAAGTATTTTTAACGAAAAAATTCCAAGGATATTTTTGCATCGGCTTCTCAATTTTTTAGGATTAAAGAGATGTATGCCAAAAATGAAATCGACTTTTCAGACCAATGTGGTCAACTTTTTGGACTTGTAAGGAAAAATAATTTTCAGAAAATATATAGTTTGCAGTA